>Ga0126339_10000281_pt1 | contig 25447 bp, 7 predicted proteins | sample OrbTmetagenome_2_FD_92532 | JGI IMG/M metagenome (GOLD analysis project Ga0126339, IMG submission 92532) | Coral microbial communities from Petempiche,Puerto Morelos, Mexico - Orbicella T R C metagenome | ecosystem: Host-associated > Invertebrates > Cnidaria > Coral | place: Petempiche,Puerto...
TCAACACCTTTGTTGGTGATGCCTCTTGAAGGTTTTTGGTTGTTTGTTTGTTGAAACGTGTGCATGTTTGTGGCAGGGGCTTGACAGACGAGTCAGAGATTATCAAGTTCCTTCAGCATGGCACTCTGGTCGGTCTGTTACCTGTACCACATCCGATACTCATCAGAAAATACCAGGTACATTTAAATAAAACTGTCTGAACTCTTTTACTGCCGTTCACTGAAAGCTTTGTTGAGAGCACGTTGTATGTTCAAGCCAGGATTCCTTACTTTTTGATAGTCCTTTTTAACGAGAAAAGAATGTTTTTTTAATCTTGCGCATGTTTTCTTTTTCTGCTGTAGGCCAACAGTGGCACTCAAATGTGGTTCAGAACCTACATGTGGGGAATTATCTACCTCAGGTAAAATCTAAAGAAAGTAATTTCTTATTGTATGGTATAGTTTTTAGGGTTATCCGTTGGGTGCCATATAATTCGTATAGCAGTCTGTTCGGTGTTGATAGCTGTGCTCCAATTCCTCGCGAGTTAAGTTCGCTGCCAGAATAAATGGCTCCCATGGAATAGCATAAAAGTGTCTCTTGGAAAAATTTTTGGCGCGAAAGACGTAGCCTGTAAAACAGGCGGATGTACGGGCTTTTATCGCCCTTCGGCGCCGCTAACCCGCCTGTTCTTCAGGCCACGAAAGACCAGATGCGCGCGCTCCTTTTGCCGGGAAGGTGGATAGACTTGTTGAAATTGTTTATTCTTCGTGGATGAGGTGCTTAGAGTTCAAAAGGAGCGGCAGAAACAATGTTCAGCAGAGGTTAATCGATATCTTTGTTTTTCCAGGAACATTGATCCTCCGATCTGGTATGACACGGATGTCAAACTGTTTGAAATTCAAAGAGTGTAGAAAGCCAGTCCGAAGCAGAACGGCGAGAGAAATAATACAAACATTTCCTGCCGTCGACGAAAAGACAATGTTGTAATCTTTCGTCAAGTAGCGGGAATTATTTTATGTCAGGAACGGATTCATTTTACAATTAATTTGAGACCATTGCGGTCACGCTTGAGGTTCCCTTGCGAGGTAAACTTGTTGTATAAAGGTGCTCATTGGTACAAAGTATTCTGCAGATTGTCTGTACGGAATATTTATCAGTTTAAGCTGCAGAGTTACGTTACCAAGGTACTAAATCGTGGAATCCCCATTTCTGTAACCCTTGATTTTTCGAACCTCCTGATAACTCGAACTAAACGTCGTTTCCCTCTCCTTCCTTGAACACTGTAATTTTACCCGCGATTGCTCGAACTACGCAAATTTTGAAACCAATTTACGTTTCCCTTGGAGATTTGAAAAATCGGGATTTCTCTACAATCTTTTCTGTGGTGGGTTGCCATGCGGCGGATGCCTGAAGCGTTGGGGCAGAATTAAATTATGAGAGGATGTTTTGTGGCCGTTAATTTAACACAAGATCTAACAGTTTTTTTTGGCCATATTGTTCGCCAATCAGGTCTTAACTTTAATTCTCCCGCTAGGTTCGCTGGTTAGCTCCTTTGGAGCAGAAGGGACGTTGAAAGTTTGAATGGATTGTCTCACGCGTTATGTTGAATGACAATTAACTGTACATAATTAATTTTAACGTAGAATAGTTAGACAGCATGTCTTGACTAATAGGGTTATCGGTTGTACATGTATCTTCATTGTTTAGCCCGCCAAGGTATTTAATGAAAAAGAGGTTAAACCTTTAAATTCTCCAAAAGGACGCAACATATTGCAAAAACAGTTAGAACGCGGGAACTTTCCGGGGGTTCTTTCTGCCCGTCAAGAATGTATGTAATAGTAGAAAGGAACATGCTTGCTCTAATAAACAGGCGAAATGTATCTTTTGTTTGAATTCTGCCCTAGAAATAACGAGTTAAGATGTTTTTCTCTCAGGAATAAAATCGGGAATGCACGCATTTGGTAGAGAAATCTATCACACTGGGTTTGCAGTGAAAGCAGTGCTACAGTCTCTGCAAAATAATGCGACAGCCGAGAGATTGATTCAAATGACTTGTGTCATGGATTTTCCGATGCTACCCTCCGCTCTGGGATTTGTCGAGAAACTGGTTCCATTATTAGATGTTTTGTGACCTGGAAGTCACAATAAGCCATTTTCGAGTTGCTTTTCATCTCTGTTTCAAAAGGAGTCCTGGTGCACAAGCTTCCATATGGAAATGAGTTTGATTTGCATGGAAATGAACGTGCAGGATCAAGAAAAATGAATTTCAATATTTAAGGTTGTTCACCAAGACTCGTTGTGCAACAGATGCAACAGCAATTCGGAAATGTGTTATTAGTGCGCGCGCCATCGCGTATCTAAGTCAATCTGAAGTTTAACCGTCTGCGTCAGGCCGGAGCTTATCCCGGGTTCTGTAGCGTGAAGAAACTAGGAACATTTCTTCTCCCCCGGGAGAGGATGATTGTCCATCGCAAGGTTACCCCCTGGATTAAATTCGCCAACCTGGGTGGAGAGAGGCACTGTAAGAGTTAAGTGTCTTGCCCAAGAACACAACACAGTGACCTCGGTCTTCTCGTTAATCCCGGCAAGAGCTTAGACCCCAGCGCGCTAACTATAAAACCACAGCATCTCCTATGAGTTAGCGATTGTTGTAAGGAACTCGTTAATCCTACCCACGTAAAACACTTTTTATTAAAATTGTTTGAAAATTAAGTAAAAAATATACTTGATAACACAAACTCGATATTGAAATAAGTAATTAACTGATCATTAAACTAAACACTCGGATTAACTCGAAACGCAACTTAATTGAAAATCACTCGGTACAAGTATAAAAAGGACATGACACTCGGCACTCGTTTCGATTCGCGTAATACATGTATAAGCTATCTTGAGCACTTGTAAAAACACCAGTTAATTTCATTAAAACACTCTTACGTTTATATTTCCTAGAAGGCTTTGCCAGTACAAATCGACTTCTCTATTTAAAGTGGGAACTTAGCGTAGGCTCTGTTTAATGAGGCATATTTTCTGAATGACACACTACACAAATTCTCTCAAAACACAAATATTTTTCGCCATTGAGTCAAATTCTCATACAATTCTCATAATTGTCCTTGAGAGAATTTAGTGTGGATCTAACGTTCACTGACCACTGGGTTACTTGAATTTGCTGTGAAGTAGTCAAGTGGAATTGGCCACAGCCTTCTTGAGGTCACTCACTAACTTTCTACAAGTGTTTTAGTTCCAGCTTTTGATTGGTGGGATTCGCTACTTAAAGCTTTCGCAGATGAACAGTAAATTCCTCTTAACTTACTTCATTAAATTAGAATTGAAAAGAACAAGACTTATGAAAATAACCTAAAGTAACTACAAAAATACTTAATAACTAATTTAAAAAGTTTTCTAACAGCGTTCATGTCATATCACACCGCACTCTCCTCTTCTCCATCGGGCAGCATTCCGCCTGCAGGATTTCGAACCAGCGGTCTTCGTGTAAGTTTTGGCGAACCTCTCGGGGTAACATCCGGGGTCTGATCAGACCCCGATTCATCAGCATCCACGTACACATCCAGTAACTGCCTCATGGTATAGGCATTAGGATGATCACTCTGCTCGTCACCAGCAACGTACTTGCTCGATGCCTCTGTTCCTGGTTCGTGAACGTAAATCTGCTCCACTTCGGATCTCCTGCGCTTTCGTCGTCGACACACCACAATTATTATGATCAGAAAGAACAGCAAGAAGAAGACTGAAGATACCGAAATGACGATTATTTCTGTTGGAGTGAGCTTGCTGCCCTCTTCCTCGGTTGGACAACGCGGAAATGCGTCGTAAGTGCCATACAACTCGCACGGCTCTATCCCAAGCACTTTCTGGCAGTAGAAACCAAACAGACTCACTGACAACTTGTGGTGTGCAAGGCTGCCAGAATCAGCAATGTCTGCGAGACAAGACTCGTAATAAAACAGCGCTTGGGGTACCAGACGAGTGCTACAATATTTTTGTAACTTTCCTTCGTAGAACCACTTGTAACACTGGTTGAGGGCCTCCTCTTCGAGGCTTGTGTTCTCAAATGCCAGACTGTAGTTTGCTAACGGTGTCATGTGCACTCCTGACGGGGCCCATCCAGGGGAGTCTCCAGAGTGGATGAGTAACTGCACAGTGGTCATATTAACGGCTGGAGTCCCGAGAGCGGAACTCGTCAGGTCAACAGGTACCGGACTGTAAAAGCGACCTTCAGTTGTCTGCCCCATTCCTTCGTCAAGAGGTACGTTTAGCACCAGACCTTCACGGTAGTCATCGAACTTGACGTTCATGGACACGTTGATCTGCTCTATTGTCTTGGCATACTGCCATACCCTTAACTCGTCCAAAGCACCATGCAAGTCGTATTCACTGTCTACCATGTAGCCTCGCATGTAACGTCCCAGAACTAACAAACCATCTAAAGATAACTGCTTTCCAGTCATCACGCCAAAGGCTGTTGATTGTCGATGTTCGCCATCGGAGTAAGTAAACGTTTGTAGCCGGCCATCGATTGTTCTCCATGTCACAGCTAAATGCGTCCAGACACCTTCGTTGATGTTAATACCTGATGTAACTTGCTTCTTGTCCCACCTCACTTGTAGTCCGTCTTTGCAAATGATAGCAAAGTCTCCACTAGTAGTGGCGACAGAAAAGAGAGCGTGACTTCCAGTGACTTGTTCAGTAGCTCCTTTCTGGCTCGAGGAGCAAAGTTGGGAAACGCTCGAGTCTGCATTTACTAAGCAGACCCATATTTCAATGGTAAACTCGTCTAGAAGTGGTAAGCTCGTGTTGCTTGCGAACATAACGGCTGTGTTGCTTGACGAGAACTCCAGCATGTAACCAGCTCCAGAGAAACTGCGCGAGGCGTGCTTGGTTGTCAGGAAATTGTCTTTATCCGTTATTTTGAATTCCGTGGTGAATTTTTGATCAAGGGTCTCTTGGCTAAGCTGATTATCATCTAGTTTTTCACTGTTGGAGGCGTTTGCTGCCGTTTCGTGCAGCGAAATGTTTTTCTTGCTCTGTTCTCTTATCCAGCCGCTCTCTTTCTCGCCACAGATGCCATCTGTTTGGGCTCTCATAGGCCTTGGAACTTGAATAGCCGTTCCCAAGGTTCCGTTGTAGGTAAGAATGTTAAATTGAATTTCCTCTGGGAAACCAACCTCCAGAATATTACTTGTGAGCCAGCGGTATTTGACATCAGCTACCTCAACCCAATCGTTAGAGTTGGAAAGCTTCGAAGATATATTACTTGTGATGTCAAGGCTCCTCGTTTCGATTGTCTCTAGATCGCTGTAGCTAACCGACACCTCTGTTTTCGCGGTGCGCAGAGCAATTTCGCTAATTCGCCTGCAGGACATTCTGTTATTGCATGGAACCAGCAGTACTTGTGCGACAACTACAGATGAATTGAAAAGCTGGTACGCACCGGGTGCTTCAAAGTGAAAGTTCACTCCTGTTACACTTGTAAAATGCGGATCACCAAAGTTTATAGCCACTCCTGGTTTGGTGGAATTCAGTATGGAGGATTCTTCTGCGATGGAGCAGTCTGCGCCCATCCAACCGGCCGTGCACTTGCTGCATGGCAATGGTAAGTTGGGACTGCTTTCATCGAACGGGATGGTGACGTTGCCATTCCAGTGTGGCTCACACTCACATGTACCATTGGTTACACTGCAAACGCCGTGTCCGTTACACGTTCTCCTCAGCCCACCCGGGCACAGGTTTGAACAGTCCGTTCCCCAGTAGCTCGGCTCACACTTACAAGAGACGCCTTCTGTCGCGTTTGCATCTGGGATGGAATAGCCAAAGACACATCGTGTGGTGCAATGTAAACCGATCCAGTATGGAAATCGTTGGTCGACAAAGTGATGGCAAAGTTCTTTTGCAGGCCACTCCTTTAGTTTTAGAGAACTCTGGCAAAAATCGGCGAAAGGAACGATAGCGTAGAAAGCGGAGTGTAACTTCATAGATACTGAGATGTCATGAAGGCACACTTTGTAGTAAAACTGTGCTACTTGAAGACTAAGACCTTCGCATCGAGTGTACAGCGGTCCGCTGAGAATAAGACTGAAACAGAACGATTCTGCTTCTCGCCGTAAATGAACGTTAACAAACGTAATTCCTTCAGGCTTCAAGGGGGGGATATCAGCATCCGAGAACGACCAGCGTGGCTCATGAAACTTAATCATTAACAGGTCACTTTTCCCAAGTAAGTCGCGAATGATTCTTCCTTCCACTTGGTTGAATTTCCAGAGGTGCAGCAGATCTGGATAAGTTTCAACTTGAACGTTTAATCTCCAGTTGACTTTCACAAGGTCTGGATTTGTCCGTCTTTTCCAGATGCGGAACTCGTCGATTTCGCCTACAAAGCTTGATTCAGGGAGCAGAGTGTCTGAACTAGGGGATGGCTGCCACTGCCCTAAGGCCAAGACTCCACCATTTGTAAGAACGTGACTGTCCAGCCTGAACACTCGAACTTTAACGTCTCCAGAGGAACTGAAATGATAAAAGTGAAGGACGCCAACAAGTTGTTTGAATACAATAGTGAGTTGATTCCACTGGTTGATTTCAAGCTTGAATCCGGTATGGAAAACGGTCCCTTTGTAGACAACTGCCAATGTCACATTGTCAATTACAGCAAAAATGCTTTGGCTTAAATAGGAGAAGATGACTCCTCCTGATTGCTGGGCTTTTATGAGCAGTTCAAAGGTCAGGACATCCACAAGAGGAAAATACATCGGACCCGAGCGAACAGAATGATCTCTGAAGAATAAATTGAATCCGGCGCCAGTAGGTCTGCGGTGTTCTAGGTACTGCAAATACTTGTAAATAAACAATGTTTGTGACTTATTAACTACTGAACTAATCTTCAGAGAGGTGATGTACGATTCAAGACTGCTCGTTCCGTTAAAGGAGTGGTCTTTGCAGGAACCAAGTAGGCCTGTTGCGTTTTGGCAGAAGATGGCTGGCACATTAATTGTTACACTAAGGCTGTGTCCCACAGTTAGCACAAACTTGATTCCGTTCGGACCGTATATATGAAACGTGACAGTGGAAATGCGTACCATGATGAAATCGGCGGATAGTTGAGTTCTGTGGTCAACTTCAACAAACTTGCCATTTAACCAAACCAAAGGAAAGACGGAAACTGTCCTTGAAAAAGTTGTGATTGGTGCACGAATGACAATGTGGTTTCCACCAAGGCCAAACGAAAAGCCTGTTGTGCAAAGCGAGGTGTAGGTTGCATCCGTAACACATGGAGCCTGTCGAAGCTGGATGACGAAATTGTATAGAGTGGACTGCAACAGATAGAATTCACCAACCACTCTATAGGTAAAGCTCACTCCAAAGAATGTTGTAAAGTAACCATATCCCCCAATGGATGCAGTCACTACAGTTTTCGTTGTTACGCCGGTGACAAGCTTGACAGCAAATTGACAGTTTGTTCCATTCCATCCCGGACTACAACTGGTACAGTTTGCATCACCCTCCCAATTCACGTCACATTGGCATCGTCCTGTGGTTGTGTCACACCATCCGTGTCCACCGCATGTATTTAAAAGCCCGCCAGGACATGTCTGAGAACAGTCACTACCCCAGTAGCCTTTCATGCAGATGCAAAGGTTACGGTCTCTGGGATCCGCAGTACCAAAGATGCATTTCACATCACATCTCTCCCCAATCCATACTGGAAAGTGAGCTCCAGGGAACTTGTTACAAAGTGACTGAGCTGGCCAGGTGCTGGAGTTGAGGACCGCTTGGCAATGATCCGAGAATGAGATAACGGCTACAAGAGCTGCACGGATGTGGCCGGTGGTTGCTATGTCTTTCAGGCAAACGAGATAATGGTATTCCAGTTCAGCTTTCAAACGAAGGTCGCAGTAATCGTAAAGTGTGCTCTTGTAAAAAAGTTCGTAGCAAAACGACATAGCATTGTCCTCTAGCGTCTTGTTGGGAAAATGCATATCAAAAGGTTTTTCAGATGAGGTTAAATTCGTCTTAACGTCAGCATCAGAAAATACCCACGTAGGCTGTTGCCATGGAGATCTTGGCAGATAGATATTTTCGTCTGTTACTAGGTTCACAATGACGTCACTTTCACCTTCGTTGATTTTCCAGAGCCCTGTGACATCGGGATGTGTGGGCACAACATTCATGCGCCAGTTTTGCAGTATCAGAGCTGGATTGAATGCTCGCTTCCAGACACGGATTTCATCAATGATGCCAACGAATGAGTTCACTGTGTAGGTTTCATTGTCTCCAGGCGACAGCTCCCATTGTCCCAGTGACAGAATACCGCCAGGTGTGAATGGATTGGAGGAGAGAACGTACGATCTTCGTTGCACCTTTCCTTCAAAGTTGAAGTGATAGAACTCTAGTATTTGTGTCTCGTGATGCCAAACAAGTGATATGTGACTCCACTGGTTGATAGTTACATTGACACCCGTATCAATAATCGTTTTGCCAAAGTGTATCGTGATGGAATGTTTTATTGTTATAGCGAACGTTTGCAGGACTGCATAGGAGAAAACTGTTCCGCCGAGCTGGTAGGGCTTTAGGAGGATTTCAATTGTAATATCTACGTTGGCAACAAATGTCTTCGTCAGTGGTCTTGACGAAGCCCCCGTTTGGTTAAAGACCAGAGCGTATATACCTCCGGATGGTAATCGTGTCTCTTGATAGTGTTCGAACGTCAAAACAATCAGGCTGTCTATTTCCAGTACAAGAGCATGGCTTCCAACCTCTACATTTATTGCTGACTGGGTCGTGTTTCCAGGAGTGATGCTCGCGTTGGAACTAACTGTAAGATCGTTGCTAGGATCATTATCGCATGACCCAAGTAAGCCAGTCGAGTTATAACAGTACGGCGACTTGACGTCTACTTTGAAGCTCAAATACCGCCCATCAATTCGAATGCGTATGGCAAAATTGTCCTTCCATGCAATCTGGTAGTGACTGTGTCCCTCGTACTTGAGTTGGATCCCAAGATGGAGGGAACCAAGATTTGTGACCAGTCCTGACAAAAGAATGAGCTTTCCGTTGACCCAAATAACTGGAGCTCCATCAGTAGTGTAGGGGGCATGAAAAGATATCACGGTCGAGGAAACCCGTATTCCAATTGCGTTGACACAAACCGAGTGCATTCTGCAGGGCACATGACGCACTTGCACCTGGAATGACATATGAGGTATATTTATCAGGTAGTATTCACCAACTGCCACGAGAGTAAAGCTGTAGCCGTCAAAAGTAACGTAATGACCTCCAGTCGATGATATTGCAATGGAGAGTTTCAACCAGTTCAGAGACACCAGGGCAAGGGAACAGTCGGACCCAGTCCACCCTGAGGAGCACTTGCCACAGTCTAGTGTTCCATTGTAATTAGCAGTACATTCACATTCCCCTGTGACGCTGTTACACACTCCGTTGTTGTTACATGGTGTTGCAGCTCCTCCGGGACACGGGTTTGCGCACTCTGAACCCCAGTAGCCATGGTCGCATACGCAACTCTCAGAGTCCAGCTTCTTACCAAAGACGCATTTCATGTCGCAACGCTCTCCAAACCAAATAGGAAAATCACGTCCAAGAAATTCATTACAAAGTGGTTTGGCTGGCCAGACCGTTAGGTTGTTGATGGCCTGGCAGTAGTCAGCATACGCAATAATAACCTCCATGGACATGTACAAAGACCCAAAGCTTGCAATTCTTCGGAGGCAAAACCTGAAGTAAAACATAGACACGCCTGGTCCCAAGGAGTGACAGTTTGAATACAGTGGTCCCATTAACAACGTTCTGTTACAGAAAAGTTCAGCTTCAGTTTGTAAGGTTTTGTTCTTAAAGGGGAAATCTTGTTCTCTATCGTAGAAAGGCAGTTGCAACACTACATCGGAATACTTCCATTCCGGTTTCCTCCATGGCTTAAAAGGAAGCTCGAGTTTCATACCGGTTACTTTGTCTACAGCTTCGATTCCTTCACCTTCGTTAAACTTCCATGCGTGCGCGAGATCTTGCGTTTCAACGCTCACCGATCTGTTCCAGGTCTGCAGAATGAACGCAGGATGGAAATAGCGCGTCCATATACGCACTTCATCTATGAATCCAGCAAAGAAGTCAACAGGCTGAATTCCGGAGCCGTCCAGAGATGGTATCCAACTAGCCAAAGCGATGATGCCCCCTGGAGCAAAGATATCGAAACCAATGTTGATATCAAGGCGATGCAACTGGCCTCCAGACGAAAAGTAGTAGAAGTGCAATATTAAAGTGGATTTTCGGAACACAAGGCTAATCTGGTTCCATTTATTAAGCTCCGAGGCGATATTTGTATGGTACACGTTGTCTCCGTAGTAGATTGTAAACTTTCCTCCTGTGTTAGTTACAAAAAAGGTCTTACTCGTAGTATAGGATATGATAACCCCGTACCGGACTGTTTTGAACATGAGCTTTACTGTTATGTCCGTGAAAGAGAATGCTTTGTAGATTACTCCCGAGACCACTGTAGTGTGGTCAAAGTAAAGTGCGTACCCGGCATTTGCATCGCGATATTCTACAACGTCCTTGTACTTATACTGAAACAAACTGTGGCATTCTTTGACCTTGAGCTTGGTGGTAATAAGGGTTTTTATAACCTCTTGGGTCTTGGTCTTGCTATCGGACACATTCGTTTCAAGTGACGAGTCCTCTGCTTGGTGGAAATTGTTGGGCTGGTTTCCGCTTACGTTGAACATAAAGCTTCCTTCAGAACAGTTTTTAGTTGGACGATAAGACACGAGCGATTCCAGCAATCCCTGGTTACAAGAGCCTAGTAGGCCAATTGCGGACTTGCACACCAAACCCGATGCGCTTGCACTTAGGGTCAAGTAGCGTCCTGTCACACGTATTTTCAGGTATAGCCCTGCATATTTGACCTCCCAGAGATAAGCTGTGATCTTGTTGACCTCAAAACCGTAGCTTTGAAGAGTGATTCGATGCAAATCAATGTCGATGACTTTATCATTTAACCAGACGATAAGGTTTCCACCAGATGTATAAGGCCCATGTAAAACAACTTTGTGCGAAGATATTTTAAGCGCGATGGAATTGACGCAAGATAGCTGTTGGAAGCACGATACCAGACGAATTTGCACAACGACGGACAGATGGATAGAGTAAATAAGATAATACTCCCCTGTAATGTAAAGGCTGTAACTGATTCCACTGAGTGATGTAAACTGTCCGCCAAGTGACACTGTCCCAACTCCAACCAAAACACTTCCAGATGGCCACTGCGTGACTGCTGTCGAACAATCTGTCCCAGCCCAACCACGAGCACAAGCTGCGCAGTTTTCATTTCCTTTCCAATTAAGCTCACATGAACATTTTCCAGTTACGACATCGCAGATTCCATGATTGTTACATGCTCGTCCACTCCCTCCTGGGCAAATTCCAGAGCAGTTTATGCCATAAAACCCTGGATCGCATATGCAGACTTCACTTTCATTTGATGCTTGACCGAAAATGCAAGGGGTCGAGCAGTTCCTGCCTATCCAGTTCGGGAAACGCTTGCCAGGAAACTCGTTGCATAGAGATTGCGCTGGCCAGTAAGGCAAACCAAGCGTTTTCTGGCAATAATCTGCAATTATCACCACGGCATCGATAGATTGAACTGTTGATCCGGTGCCCACTACGGCTTCTACACAGGCGCGGAAATAAAACTCTAGTGTGACATTGCCCAGCCTCAAGCAAGCAGAATAAATTGGTCCCTTATAAATGAATCCGAAGCACACGTTAGTGGCGATAACTTGCAAAGTCACGTTGTTCTCATTCGGATTCAGTACGACAACGGACGCGATGGGTGCATCAGAGAAGACCCACTTTGGCTCTTCCAAGGGATATTTTGGAAAGAATAAAGTTACACCGGAAACAAGGTCTTTAACGATAGTATTTTCACCCTCGTTGAACTTCCACAAATTTGTAAGTGATGGGGCATTAGGTTGAATATTTGCTCGCCAACTTTGTTCAATTAATGCATAATCAAAGGGTCTTTCCCACACGCATATCTCATCTATTTGTCCAAAGAAGACATTTGTTGGCTGAACGCTTATGGATCCAGAAGCAGGTTGCCACATGCCAATAGCAAATGTTCCTCCAGTTACAAAAGGATCGACGGTAAAATTGAACTTTCGTACTTGCACAAGCCCAGATGAAAATGTCACAAACACAAAGAGTTCCAGCTTTGCACGAACAAATACAACGGAGATCTGATTCCACACATCTGTTTCAGTGGCAATGCCAGTGTCAAAGACATCCAGCCCGATAACAATTTTCACCGTCACGTGGTTGCTGATGAAAAAGGTCACATTAGATGTGTAAGAGATCAGAGTACCTCCACATAGACGAGGATCGCATGATTTTACTAAAAGCTGGAAGGTTAACGTTGGACTCACGAAGAGATCAACAACTTTCTCTGTGACAACAGCGGTGAAACGGTAGTAGAGACTGTACACACCACCGTACACAATTCGAGTTTCTTTGTGGATTTCTTCATCGATAACAATATCAGATCGTCCTCGGGCTTCAAGTGACAACTTTTCTAATACAAATTCATCAACGTCACCATCAGAGGTATTTGATCCTCCTACCCCTTCTAAAACAGTCGTTGGTTCAGGTCGTTGAGTATCATTTTGCCCCGGTTGTAGTTTGGCACAAGAGCCGCACAAGCCATCGACAATCTGACAGAAGGTAGTAGATACAGTTGACTCCACGCTTAGGTATCGATCTGTAAAGACCGCTCGTATGGACAAATACTGCGAAATAACAATCCTGTAGGCGGTATTGGATATAGGCTGAATGGTCACATTGTTTCTCAGCATATCTTTGGTGAGCTCTCCGCCAGCATTAATTGGTTCTCCGTTAACGTGCACGACTGGCAATGAATCACTTTCGTAGGCCGCATGGACACTAATGGACAGTCCATTGAATCTCACAGCAACAGCATTAAGACACACAGAGCTCTTCTCGCAAGGTACTTGTCGGACTTGCGCTTGAAGGATGGAGGAATTTATCATGATGAATTCGCCTAGTGTTGCAAAAGTAAATAGCGAGCCATCGAAGCCGGTGACATAACCTCTCTCAGATATGGTACAAACTTTTGAAGTCTGATTTGCAACGCTGGGATCTGTCGTCGATACCGCGACAGAGCACGACTTGCCTATCCACCCTGGGGTGCATTTTGAGCAGTATTCATTTCCTTGCCAATTTGGATGACACTTGCATTCACCAGTTTCTACATCACATTGTCCATTTCCAAAACAAGGGTTCCCAGCTCCTCCTGGGCACTCATTGGAGCAGTTCACCCCCCAGTACCCACTGTCACATTTGCACGTTCCATCAAAGTATTGTCCAACGATACACTTAGTTGTGCAGTTTGTTCCAACCCAATCATTATAACGTCCTCCTGGAAGAATATTGCAAAGACCTGCTCCCGGCAAAGTTGAAAGGTTCAGGGCGGCTTGGCACTCCTTTGCGAAGGCAGCTGCTGTTGTAAGAGCTGAGTCGAGCTTTCTTGACGTAGACACTTCGGAAATGCAAGCTTCGTAGTAAAATTCGGATCCTCCAGTCACGTTTGAGCACTCATTGTATAGAGGACCTTTAAGGAAAATATCTGAACACAGCTCCTGGGTTACGTTGTCAGCTTCTTCTTCAGAGGGATCTGGTGTGATGAAAACGTTGGTTTCTTTAATGGCATCGGAAGGATACCAAATTGGGCTTCTCCAGGGCGGGGTAGGAAGACTAAAATCTAACGATCCTACTGTCGCGCGACACACAAAGCCACTTCCTTCATCGAACTTCCATAAGAGCGCAATCCCTTGTGTTTCTGCTACGAGATTGGTATTCCAGGTTTGCTGTATCATAACAGAATCGAATCGTTTGTTCCAGAAGCTCAACTCGTCCACCCAGCCCACAAAGCCAGGCAGGGAGAGGGACACTTTGGTCACCTGCCAAAGAGCAATGGCTAAGGTACCACCTTCGGCAAATATTCCTACACCAACGAAGAAGACTCTTGTTTGAATGACGCCTATTGAGTTAATGAGGTAGAACTGAACAAGACCCGAGCTCCGCCTGTAGACAAATGATATGTGGTTCCAAAGCTCTGTTTCAAGCACAAGTCCAGTGTCAATGACTGTAGTACCAAAGTGAATCATGACAGTCATATTCACAGCTATTGCAAAAGTTTCACTGAGGGCGTATGAAATAATAGTACCACCGTACACACGCGGATCCTTTGCCTTCACAAAGAACTGGATAGTGATGTAATTACCAACAAAAACATTCACCAGAGGTGCAGTGATGACAGACGTGCCATTAAAATAGAGACAGCTTCCTCCTTCGCTAGTCGATAGTGATTCGCCAGAGATGTTTAGTATGGGACCAAAAGAGCTCTCGTTTCGAGGGACAGACCACGAGGTCACGTAGGAGATCAAGATGTCTTGAGTTACAGTTGATATATCATGCGTATCTAAAATTCCTCCAGCTGTGCAGTTTGAGGGCAGCACGCTTGATTCAGGGTCGCGGCACCTCCCGAGGAGACCACAGACTTCTTGACACAACCATCTGTTCATTGTTATGGAGACATCGAAGTGTACTGTGAGGGAATTGATAACAAAGTTGAAACCTCCTGGACCAGTCACCACGTACCTGTTGAGGGACGTCCGTTTAAACACAAATCCTGAAATTCCAAGTGAAATCACGCTCTTGTAGCTGACAGGGGAGCCGTTGAGTGTAACCAAGACCTGGCCCCCGATTCCAATACTGCTGTGGATTGCCATCACATTATCCCCTACACGCACAATTACACATCTTACACGTACGTAACTTCCGATTCGAACTTGCCGAAACTGGATGCTGAGTCCATAACGAACCAAGGCCAACACCTTGAATTCACCAGCTACATTTACGTTGATCTTGACGCCATCTAAAGTCACGTAGTAACCGGTCCCAAAGACCGACGTTATTGGGAGCTCTTCCGTAGGTGCTGTAACAGAAGCTGAACAGTCTTTACCAAGGAAACCAGGAGTGCACTGGCTGCAGTCAAGTGCTCCGCGCCACCTTCTCCTACAGCGACATCTTCCACTACCACCTAAACAACGTCCATGCCCACTACATACGTTCACAGGTCCACCAAGGCATACTCCACCACACAGCTGTCCCCAGAAACCCCGGTCACACTTGCAACTTCCAACCAATCCCGTAGGTTGATATCCGTAGAGACAAGAAATGTCACAATTCACTCCTATCCAGTTCATGAGTCTTGAATTTCGGAACACTTCATACTTGCACATCTGTTGCGCTGGCCACACAGTTAGGTTAGCTTGTACTTGGCACGTGTCTGCAAAAGCCACCACGACATTTAATCCAAAGGATACCTGACCAGTTGAAGCAATGACTCGTAAACAAGCTCTTACATAGAAAGCTACTGTCCCACCACCAAGCCCGCCGCAGGCGATACCAACAGGTGATTCCTGGATGTTTTCATGGCACCACGTTTCTGCTTTGATTCTCATGTCGCTCGTTTTGAACTTTATTTCAGTGGTTACAGGAAGAATCTTAACATTCGCGTAACTGAAGATCCATTTAGGTGCCCTACGTACGGATGGAATGTACAAGTGGACTCCGCTCACCAGGTCGTGTATGACGTCACCCTGTCCTTCGTTGAACTTCCACAAAATTGCAATATGAAGAGCGCTAGAAATCACGTTTACTCTCCAGCTTGTCTTGACATCTTGCAGGCTAAATTCACGGTTCCAGAAGCGTACCTCATCGATCAATCCAACAAAACCTGGCAGTTTATCGTTCTCCGCTGTGTTCCCTTCAAGAGCTGGTATCCACTGCCCAATGGAGATCATGCTTCCTGTGTATAACGCACCGGCACTCATGGTTCCTGTGGCTTGACGAACAATACCAATGGAATTGATGTAATAAAAATGTATTGCCCCAGTGCTGTTGTAGTAAACAAGGGTGACTCGGTTCCAGGCCTCAACTTCTGGAGAAAAACCTGTGTCCCAGATCTCCACCCCAATGCGTACTTTTAGGGTTACCTGAATAAACACTGTCAGCGTTATTGTTTTGCTGTAGGTTAAGAGTACACCTCCAGGATTTCGTCCAGTAAACATCTTAAACAGGAGTTCTGCGGTAATGACAGAAGCATTTAAGACTTCAGGCATGAGATCACTACAAACACCAACCCCTTTGAACTTTAAGGCGTATTCAGCACCTGTTGTAACTCTTTCTTCGTTGTAAGTTCCATAGTGGTAGAAGAAGAGGCTTTCGTCGATAGAAACTCGCCACGTTTCTTCCAGAGAACCACCACCTGTCACATTGAAGTCGTTGTCTCTGTTTCCGTCGCAGTTTCCGCACAGTGCATTTGTACCGTTACACAGCGATTGCTCAACATGGCCTGCAATGATAAGTCCTCTTCCTGAAACTCGAAGTTGAAACTTGAGATCTTCTAGTACATTGCTAAGAACGTATGTAGTTGAAGATGTCTGCTCTAAGAAGACTTCACTGGCAATTTGAAGCGTTGTTGAACTGTACTCTGTCACACTTCCATTTATCCAAATAACCGGCCGCTCGGTCTCCTCATATGGTGCGTGAAATACTATTTTCCATCCGTACTTGAAAGAAAATGCTACTGCATTAATGCAACGAGATTCTCCATTGTGACATGGAACTTGTCTTAGCTGGCCATTGAAGTGGGCGCTTCTGACGAACCAAAATTCCCCGAGTCCAAAAAAGTTAAAGTGAGCGCTGTCGAAGTTGGTAAAGTGTCCTCCAAGGAAAGCAGAACATGTCGGCAACTGCGATACTGCCACAGCCACGGCGCAATCAGATCCTGTCCAGCCAGGTGTACAATTACTACAGTCGTTATTTCCTCGCCAGTTCAAATCACATTCACAGGCTCCTGTCTTGACGTCACACTTGCCATGCTGGTTACAAGGATTGTTTCCGCCTGCTGGGCACTCACTGGCACAGTCTTCACCCCAGTATCCTGGACTGCATACACACAAGCTAGCATTGTTTCTGTCTACATTTCCGAAAACACACTTATAGGAACAGTCGGGACCAATCCATCCCTGAGGAAAGCTCTTGGGAAACTGATGACACAGGAGTTGAGCTGGCCATGAAGGAAGATGGAGAATAGACTGGCAGTAGTCTGCATAGGCAGATAATGCAATATAGGCGGTGTCCAAAGAACTAGAGGAATGAATATCGTAAACACATGCCTTGAAGTAAAACTGAGGAACGGCCGCGTTCAGTAGCTGACCACACTGTGTTTGTAATTGGGTGTCGTAAATAAGCTCAAAACACAGCTTATCGGCTAGAATTCCAAACGTGATGTTCGTAAACTGCACAGTTGAACTAACAACTATCGATGGAAACACGTCCCGGACATACGAGAACTGCCACAACGGTTGACGGCTGATTACCTTAGGAAGGAACATGGCTGAGGAGCCGGATATACGATTGCTAACCACTCTGCCTAAGCCCTCGTCAAAAAGCCACAGGGCACTTAGCGTCGGTAATTCTTCTGGTATAACAACAAGGAAACTCTGGCGAACAAGAATAGTGTCCAGTGCAAAGGTCCAGATGCGAACTTCATCTATGCTTCCAAAGAATGGATGCAGTGGTACACCAGCGATATGTTCTTGTGTTATGTGCCACTGGCCAAGCCATAAAGTGCCACCGGAAGTAAACAAGTCAGGTCCTAGGTAGATCTGTTTGGTAAAAAGTTCACCTTGAGCATCTAACTGGTAGTAGTCTAGAACACCTGAAAGAAAATAGTAAAGAACGTGTGAGCAAACAGATAAGGCATTTCTCCAGGGATAGAAGTAGCACGGTTAGCAATTGAAAGTATATAAGACACAATAATCTTCAATGAAACCTTTTCTCGGAGAAGTACAATTACACGAACGACATATCTAGCTACATTAAAATGACAGCAAATTCATACAAAGAACCACACATATAAGGTATTCTTACCTGTAGAGGAACTGTATGCGATAGAAACTTGAATCCAGGATCCCAGAGGCAGTGTGATTCCCATGTCGTACGAAACTCCACCGACATAAATTTTAACGCTGACATCGTTCACGATGGCAAAAGTGAATCCTTTTGCATAAGATATGATTGTACCTCCAAGAGCATCAACTTTAACAAATAGCTGCAGAGTAAAGTCTTGGCCTTTTACGAAAGCGGTATTTAGAGGACCGGTGGAAGCAATTGTACCATTAAACTTCAGTGCGTATCCATTCACAGTAATTTCTCGTTGTTCGTTATAGCTCGTGTAGCCAAATACAAACAGTGAGTCAATTGCGGACACTGTCCATTGGGAGGTAAAGATGTCAATTATCGTACGCTGTGAGATGGTATGACCCCAATACACCGTACCTGTACTGTTTGTAAAGTCGTTTGCGATGCTTGAGTCGCATGAGGAACAAAGTCCAGAAGCAACAGTACACAAAGAACCGGCGGAAGTTATCTCGAAGGAAAGATACTTCTTCCAAGCTTTCACTCTTAGTAATATGTTGTCAGGTCTATCTTTTCTGATTTCATACGTCTGTGGAGAAACTCTACGAAATATAAAGTCATTTTCCAGGTTTAGAGATGTTGTGTCTGTCAGTCTACGGTTGAACCAGACTAGTGGCATTCCACTGCCGTTGTAAGAAGCTCTAACTGTTATCTGTGTTGAACCCGTTTTCATTGCCAATGATGAAATGCAAAACGAACCACTCATACAGGGGATTTGTCGGACCTGAGCTGTAAACTCATTGGTTTTCATCAAGTAAAATTCTCCATAGGTGCCAAAAGTGTAGCCAGCGCCGTCAAAGGTTGTGTAGTGCGCTGCTCCAAATCCCTGGCATGTGACGTTGTCTACATTGCTGACATTTCCTCCGAGTGCCACAGAACAGTCAGCTCCAACCCATCCTGGAGAACAGACGCTACAGTCACGAGTGGAGTTTGCTTGAACTGGGCAGGAGCATTTTCCGGTGAAATTATTGCATGGTGATTGGGCGCTACATGGAACGTTGTAACCACCGGGACATTCTCTTGAACAGTTTACACCGTAGAATCCTTTCATACAGACACAGCTGCTGTCACGGCTGTTGTTTCCTGGAAGGCCAAATTTGCACTGTTGGGCACAGTTTACACCATACCACTCTGGGAAGTTAACAACAGATACATGGCGACACAAGCTCTGAGCATACCACGAAGAGTGCTCTGCAAACAGTTGATAGAAATCTGATAGAGCCATTAATGGCCAGTAAGCATCACTATAATGGCTACTTCTGGTAACGGATGTTACGCATGACATGTGATAAAACCATCGCGTTGCAGTATTCACCACGGTGTACTGTGATCTCAGCGACGAAGCAAAGATTAGGTTGTAACATGTCTGCTCTACATTCATCCAGGTGCTACCAAATCTGAAGCTGTATGCGGTCTCAATGTCAACTGAAAAGTTCGGGATGTCAACTGTAGAGTACACCCATGTTGGCCCTTGCCAGATACCTGATCGAAATCTTATATGGGCGCTGGACACACAGTCGTGCGCTACTGTGCCATCGCCTTCGTTGAGCTTCCAAAGACTTGCAAGGTTTTGAATCGGTAGACGACAGCCCAGATTTTTTCTCCAGTTAGCCGAAATAGTAAACGGGTCCAGCTTTTGATTCCAAATTCGCACTTCATCAATTTGTCCGATGAAACCCTCCTTCAGTGGTATTTTTAGTCCTCCTGGTGCTGGCTGGCAGTACCCTAAGGCAAGAGTTCCTCCCGGTTGAAACACATTGACGTTACTCGGAATGGGAAAGTTTCGGCTGTGTACTCGTTGTCCGCCGTCATCGTTGTAGTATAATTGGTAGAATTGGAGAATTCGAGTCGATACAGACCAGACCAGAGCAATATGGTTCCATTTGTGTGTATGAATGACTGCCAGCGTGTCTAAAGTGGTGTCTTCATAGCGTAGTTTGATCTTACCAGAGTCAAGTACCACAGCAAACATCTTTGTGCTGGTGTACGAGAGAAGCGTACCGTTTTGACTCTCAGCACGAACCATAAATTCGATGGTGATGTCTGAAGACGTGAAACTGTAGATTTCTCCAGTGTGCGCACCGGAGTTATTGAAATGCAATGCATAGCCTCCACCGTAAAGTTCTCTTTTTTCGTGGTAGTTGTTGATGTCATAGGCAAACAAACTGTTCTTCTCTGCTACTTGCCAAGACGTTCCATAGAGCTCGTGAATGTATGATTGCGAGACATTTGTTGCTGTAATTAGTCTATCGTCTCTGCTAGATAAATCGTCATACCAGTTGGAGTTACAGTTGCCCCAAAGTCCCTGGCTGGCCTGACAATAAGTCTGATTGTCAACGCGTAAGTGGACATCAAGATATCGGTCGTACAAGCGGATTATGAGCTGAACACCGTAAATCGAGGAGAGTACAAACTGTAACCGGGATATTCGTTTAAACGTGAACTTTTGATTTGCTGGGCCAAAGTCGAACTCAAGAGAATACGTTCTCCTCCCATTGGCAAACACGATAGGCTCTTCTTGATTAGCAAACCTTGAATGGACCAACAACGTGTTCTGTTCGATCTTTATTGCTACAGCGTTGAAACACGAACTCGATGAAAAACACGGGACCATCCGAACCTGGATCTCTAACGACTGAGACAGAATCAGGTGATATTCTCCATTTCCCAGGAACTTGTACCCAGTTCCGTCAAGTGTAATGAAGTAACCATGTCCAAATGCCGCCGCGGTCTGGTTGTTTGGACTTTGCACGACGACTGAACAATCCAAGCCATGCCAACCGTCCGAGCAGGTGGTGCAGTTGACGTCTCCGCGCCAGTTAGGGTCACACGAACACAATCCCGTGGTCTTATTGCAGAGACCATTGTTAAAACATGGCGTAAGTGGCCCACCAGGACAATCATACTGACATGCTAGACCCCAGTGTCCATCGTTGCATGAACATGTGTAGGTTTCACTAGATATCTAGAGAAAAAAAATACCGTTTAAAATGTTAGATCCGTGCGATATTTGTGTCATTTTCAGGGTAAATTTGAAGAGACGTATGGCGTAAAGGAGTAGGGTACATTAGAACGGTTTTCATTTGAGTATCGAAAGTAATTCGCGTTTACTTTAGCCTTGCATCACTACGCCAACCGATTGGTTTGAAAAACTCGCGCCTCTTTGTTATCCAATCAGGAGTAAGACAAAAGCCAATCGTGACCCACTCCCTCACGTTTTCCCGAGCTACAAGTCAGCCAGACATATTTGCTTTGGGTTTTGATTGGTACACAGGATGGTCCGAGTAATTTGTGACTGGTCACTTTGGTTTTGATTTTACAACCCTCGCCTGAGACTAAGGTGAAAACGCTTTATCCTTATCACATGATTTATTTTGTCAATGCCAATTTATTTTCCTCACCGTAATAGTTTGATAATACGGGAATAATTGATTTCCTTTGTCAAATAACATCTGTACCCCTTCAGTTTACCAGGGGAAGTGCTATGTAGTGGCTAGTCGTGTTTTCCTTGAAAACTGGTGTAGTAGTTTTTAAGTAGATAAGGGAGTCAAGAAATAAAAAATTTGGATTCACAACACTGACAGACTCGAACTTACATTGTTCATCTGAGCCTCACTGTCTGTACATCTCATGGAGTGGACCATAGACGAATCTACTACCGCTGCATTTCTCTCGTTGGATACTGGAAATGCTACAATCCAGGCTATTGGATACGAGTCTTGCAATCTGTGTGAAGGAAAAGAAGGAACTTTGATACACGTAGAGCATTATTAAAATACTGTAAAAAGGAAAATCGAGGGAAAGAAAAATTCAGCTCATTATTAGCTGAAAACAAATTATTTGCAATCGCTAATAGTAAATTGTTCTACTCAGCAGAACAGACCTTTTGACACATATTTCAAGAACCATCAGCGTTAAACACTACATTGTTACAAATTGCGTCCTACATTTTTTTTTTCTAACTGGGCAATACCAAAATTTTTAATGATATATTTTTATCTTGAGAAAAACAACTCAAGGTATTCTGGCAAAACAAAAGGTATGAGGCTTAAACCATTAATTCAACATTTTTCTTGCAACCTATCAACGAGTATCTCTTTTGACGGTTGAAATCTGAGTTGTATACGGCACATGGCTGATGCAGTTCAAACAAATAATGATCAGCAGCTAGTGAAAGTGAACGTAATTTAAGTTCAATCGTACCTTACTATAAAAGCTTTGTCATGTCTACCCGGTGCAAACTTTTGAGGTTGACCATAATCTTCAGTTGATAATGGGATCAGGCTACTGGTAGTATTGTCAGAGCCACTGAGTTTGCGAACAAATCCGCTCAATCCACCTGGAACAATATTTAGATAAGGCCTCGAGAAGAAGTTGCTCGGTCCTGTGTTCAAGTACACGTTGTGAGGATTTCTGTTCCGGTAACCAAACCAAGCAAACACGTCGCCTTGAGCGGTGTTGTACAGGCAATTCAGAAAGGGTTCCACTGGGTGTTTACCCCAACCTCCGTCCAGTTTGTCACGATACTGAGCATGCGTAGAGACGCAATCGACATTACACCTCTCTCCTACGTGTGCCTCATCGCAGACTGTACAGGTCGGTAAACCCCAGCCAAAGACACATTGGTCACAGCTTGTTCCATTCCAGTAGCCCAACTGTGAGTCATTATGACACGTGCATATGTCTTTGTTTTGCCCTGTTCCATTGCCATGGACACAGTTAACGTCGCAGCCAACCGCCCATCCAATATAGTTTGCTACGCATTTTTCGCATTCAGATCCAGTAAACTGAGGTAGGCAACGCTCGCACGAGCTCCCATCAAAGCCATGGTTACATGCACAGGTTGGAATGTCACCCATCAGCGTACAGTTCCCTCTGTCACTACACATAGGTTGACCAGGGCAGACAAGTTTGCTGCAATCATCACCATCAAATCCTTGATTACAGAGGCACACTGCCGTGGCAGGAGAGCCTTGTTGCACGCAAGCTCCTCGTCCACTGCAGTCTGGTTCTCCAGGGCAGTTTAACGTTTCACAGGTTTGGCCCTTCCATCCTGGGTCACAGTCACAAACACCTTGTCTGCAAGTTCCTTGTCCAGAGCATTCGATGTCACAAGCCAGTCCGGTGTAACATGGATCACATTGGCAAATAACGCTGTTTGGTGGATATTCGTTGCCGTGTACACACGGGAATTCACACGAAGGACCCATCGTGTTGTTTGTACAATTCACACAGATAGGGGGATCGACGCCTCCGTAGCAAGTTCCAAGTGCGTTGCAATCTGGCACACCAAGGCAGTCGGGGACATCACAGCCCTGTCCTTTCCATCCATTAAAGCAATCGCACTGCTGTGTAACTAGCAAACAGACACCATGATTACTGCAGTCTACCCCTTGGCCTGGACAACCCACTGTTTCACATTTAGCCCCTCTCCAACCGCTGTCACAAACGCAAACGCCCTGTTCACACTTGCCGTGACCATTGCATTCCGTGCCACAGTCAACTCCAGTATGACAGGCTCCACATTCACACGTATCTCCGCTTGAAGACTTAATTACTGTGCCATTTATGCAACGTTGGTTACAACCTTCTCCCATGTAACCCGTGTCACACGAGACACAAACTGGAGGATCGTGAGCCAGTCCATCACAGATTCCATGCCCACTACAATTTCCACCGCCTGCACACTGGGGTATATGGCAACCTACACCAGACCAGCCGGGTCTACAGTAACATAGACCTAAAGCAGTAATACAGGAGCCATGGCCAGAGCAGTCAGATCCCCAGCCAGGACAACCTTTCGTGGCACACGTGGAACCTCGCCAGCCTTCAAATCCACAGTCGCATGTATTATTTGTACAATTGCCATGTCCAGAGCACTCCTGGTCGCACGATACACCACTGTAGCAATCATGACACTGACAGACAAATAAACCATCGCTTGTTTCTTGGGGAGTACCATGTTCACATTCAGTCTCACAGGCTCGACCCATCCACCCTTTATCACAAGAACAGAAAGATGTGAATCCAAACGTCTCACAAGTACCATGGCCTCCGCACATTGGGGTACCGGGGCAAGCAGGCTCCTCACATCCCCGTCCAGCCCATCCTGGATTGCAGTCACACGTCTGAGTGGCGCTGTTACAAGTACCGCGTCCAGAACAATCGAGGTTGAACAAACCGGGGCACCCTTTCTTTTCACAAAATTGTCCACGCCAACCTTCAAAACCACAGTAGCATGTCTCATTAACGCATGTGGCATTAGGTCTCGAAGAACAGAACTCATCGCACTCTATTCCACTGAAGCAAGGCTCACAGTCACAAATGGTTGGATCATCTTTGTTTTGAGTGCCGTTTACGCAAGGCGTTTCACAGGCTATTCCTGCCCAGCCTGGCTCGCAGTCACCACAGTAAGGAGTCTCAGCTGGTATACATTGACCTCGATTGTTGCAATCAGGTTCACCAGGACAGTCAGTTTGCTCACAGCCAATCCCTGTGCAACGGAAAAGTTCCAATCAGATGTTATTACCTCAAATTTTGCCTTACTTTTCTATTGAGCATATAAATGAAACTTATTACATGATATAGAAGTAACCAATCACAGTAGAGTCCTTCAGGAGAAAAATGCATGTTACGTTGTATTTTAGTGGGATTCTAAATAATTGCATTATGACAATACCCAAGAGCGTACAATCGAAAAGGCTAAAAAGGTGACTCTGAATACGACACATTTGATCAAAGTTGGTTCCTTAAACTAAAAGAAGCAAATCGCAAATAACTTCAACGCTATGTTAATAAAAAAATACGCCCTATAAATCTAAACACAATCAAGAGCGTATAAAAACAGCCTTTTTTAAATTTTTAATTTTTAATTTTCGTGTAACGCAAACAGACAATGTAATTATTCGATGGTTTAAAGGGCTGTTGCGTTCCTTACGCTGAAGCACTACAGCGCAGTATCAACACTGGGCACAATGCACAAAAACTGCAACAAAATTATAACCAAGAACCAGATGGAAAATCACACGACATAATTTTTCCATGTGTGTCAGTTCCCAGTAATTGTAGGGCTCGTTAGGATGTGGTCGCTCGGACGGAGTGCTATTGAAAATTAAAAACGGTTTCCTTATTGTTTAGTGCTTGGTGGGATTGACCAGTTCTTTCTTCACCTACTAATCTCTCCCACGTAGGCAACAAGTTGTGGTCAGGTGTAATGGCAAAATATCAAACACAAATAAACAGGCTTACCACTCCACCCAGCATCGCAAATACACGTTTGTAACGACGTCAGACATTGTCCATGCCCTGAGCAGTCTTTCTTGTAACCAGGACATCCTTTCTTTTCACAATATTGTCCTCGCCAGCCTATAAACCCACA
>Ga0126339_10000282_pt1 | contig 25416 bp, 21 predicted proteins | sample OrbTmetagenome_2_FD_92532 | JGI IMG/M metagenome (GOLD analysis project Ga0126339, IMG submission 92532) | Coral microbial communities from Petempiche,Puerto Morelos, Mexico - Orbicella T R C metagenome | ecosystem: Host-associated > Invertebrates > Cnidaria > Coral | place: Petempiche,Puerto...
TTCTTTCTTTCTTTCTTTCTTTCTTTCTTTCTTTCTTTCTTTCTTTCTTTTTTTTTTCGGGCACATTTTTTAGCTCCAAGTACTTTTACAATTAGAAAACGTAGTCACAATTGCTTCTCAATTCATTTACCAGATTCTCTGTCTCCCTATATGCAAACGTATGGCTCAAATGGATACTAGAATACATCAGCGATATTATTGGTAAAATATTCTTGTGTTTAACCTGCACTGGTTTGAGGGAGTGTTAGTATGAAAAAGAGTTTTGTTTTGGTCATCGTAACCATATCTGGCTTCGCATGAATCATTTGGGACTCTCTTATGTTTGTTTTTGCCTTTTTCGACCGCTGTGCAATAGTCTCTTCTTTAGGTCTTCTTTATGGACATAAGCAAACCGACATAACCGAGCGAAAATATCACGAGCTACTGAAGAGGAAACCTTGTTTATCTGAATCGTAGGTGATCACAGTCCGATATATATGATTGATTATTAAGTGTATGATTCATCTTTTTGCTGTTTTGCTGGATTGTTATTAAGTGTTTTCAACTGACCTTTTAAACAGTTTACTTACAAGAGGCACATTCCATTAACACCTTTCTGTTTTCCTGTTGGGTGGCTAGCTAATGGACAGAGTGGCGGAGACTTTCTGTTCATGGTAATATCCCATGGATTATTTTCAGCATGACTATCGGCAATATCTTATTTATTTTACAACACGGAAATTATTTTCAACTCGGCTTGCAAAACACTGGCGATATTTACGTCGTGGATTGTACGTGATTCTTATCACTCAAAGAGTCTCTGATAAGGCTGGCAGATAAAGTTACCCACCAATGGAAAACCACAGGGTTGATAGAGGTGCGTTTATTCTTATTTGTATTCTATTATTTTTCAAATATGCAGCCATATTTTTAACGTGTTAAACTTGAAATAACTTTGAGACCTTTAAGCGTGTGATTTCCTAAAGTTTTATTCAAGCATTTCTGGTCCTTTGCGTTGTGTCGACCGACTATTTATTTTGGGGGAAAATGGTAATTCGTGTTCCAAGGACGTTAAAGATTTTGCCAGAACTGAACGGAAATATTTTAAAGACATTTAAGACTTGATTTTGAGTAAGATAAGACATTTGGTGACGTAAATTAAAACAACAGTAATTTTTCAAGACTAAAATAATAAATAATTTATACTCAATAAGATTTTTTTGAAACAACCTCTTACTAGATACGTGTTAAAAGTTCACTTATGATTAAAATTGAAATCTTCCAATTAGTTGAGTTGTCAGTATTGGTCAGCGGCTCGATAGGCAGCTGGTAATTATTATACAACCTTAAGATTACTCCGGAAAATATATCATAAAAATTATGAGTCAACAAAGGCACACTGGGGTCTCCATTATTAAAATGCTTTTAACCTCAAAAAGAGAGTAACCTTTTGTTTCCATGTGATTAAAATTGACATTGAGATAAAAAGATTTGACTGCAATTTAAACCAGAATTTTGCAATTTCCTTGTAACCTAAGAACTCACTATTTTGCGAAAATACTAGCTGAAGAGAGCTCCTTCTTGAATATCAATTTAACGATAGTTTGATGTTTTACATATAAACTTCAATGAAAAATATCACTTCTTATATTGGTTATCGACAGTCACCCATATTATAGTCCGCAACTTTTTCAGTAATTTGGTTAGGATTTTTTTTTTCGTTCTATTTTTTTAATTATAATCAATCAGAAATCGTATATTTGATTTCCGATTGCATCTAACTGGGTACAACCCCTCGAAAATGAGCAAAGCAAACATAGAAATGACACCTTCTATTCATTATTCAAAATCTTTTGTTGAAACGATTAACGCGTCCTAATGTTTTAAAAGAAATCATTTACTGCGTTTACGACTCGCTTCCCTTCATTGCTTCGATGGCGTAATGCATTCTAAACAAGGCATTGGAGCGAGACGGTCGTTAATACGTGTTTTAGAAGCTCATTACTTATGAAATGGATTGATGGAACATGAAAGAAATGTCGGCAAAGCTATCTCACAGCATGAAAGATCTTTCTAACAGGCACTAAGCTGGAGCCAGCGCCTGACACTAGGTCACGGACAACAGGTTTATCATAAGGGTACAAGTAAGTCGACTAACTTTAACTATTGGTAGAGTTAATAGATTTGATGTACTGAAGTGAAGTAGCGAATTTAGGTCGATTGTATTTTACTCTGGTAGAGCTAGCTAGGAAATGTTCGTTTGTTTATCAAACGTATTGCCTCGAAAAGAGAGCTTCTTTGAATTTCAATTAGGTTGTGAGGTAGGCATGTCGATATAGCTATCGACACTACTCAAACAAATTAGAATATTCGAACCGCTTCAGCGAATCTTTCGCCATCTGTATAACCGAGCAAACATAACTGGGTGCAGCAGAAAACAAGAACTGCAACTTTGCTAAGGCAGGAACAAGAGAAAAAAGTTGAAAACTATCAGACTAGATGTTTGCACAACATGTGTCTTTAGGTGTTTTCGTTTATGTTGACCTTGTGATTAATTCATGTTCCATTTATGAGACACATACTTGAGTTTACCAGGCAATCTTCCAGCTTGGAAGTACATAGAGCTTCTAGCTAATTATTGTCCCGATCCAGAAACTTAAAAATGTGTCGGAGTTCTTGTGATGTTAACCTTAAATAATAGTTAATCGACAACTCACGAATCAAAAAGTGTGGCAAGATTAGTGTGAAAGAACATGCTCGAGCACTCTTCGTGTCAACTAATTCGTGCCGTTGGACGCCGCGTTACTCAGTAAATCAGTGTTGACATCCTCGGATTTGCAGCATTGTGCAGCGTACCTCACTTCTGAACACTCTCACCAATCTGTGATCTATACTAGCTTCTGCTCCAAACATTATGCGTACTGGCAGCGTTATTTACTACGTTACAACATAGCTAGTATGAATAGTTCAGGGTAACAAATTCTTGTTCATATCTTCCCTTATCCTATTAACATTAACAAACAATTAAGAAATTTGTCATGTAAAGGACAATCAAACTGCAAATCGTATGCTGATTTTATGGTTCGACAAAAACAATTCGCTTCTCTTGTGAACGGACTGCCCCGACTGAGTGACTAAAATAATCAGAGACGACGACATTGCTGGAGGCTCGAGCGAGTCACAAAAATTCCTGATGGAATCCCGTTGGGTAATTATGCTGTGAATATGGCTTGAATAAGCAAACATTTTAATTTGACATTCCGTAACTTCATGTCTGTGTGGGTTTCAAGACTTGAAATTTGTTTTAATTTGTTTAAATTGCTTTGTCATGTTTGAATAACTTTCGATAATTACGATTTAGTGTACTTAAAGACTTGTCTCTGTGGGATACCAACCAATACCTCTCCGAGTTTTAAAAACAATTGTTAACCGTTGGAAGCTAAACTTATTGAATTAATAATAGTTGCTCTATTGTGTGGCGGAATTTGATCTTGGTGTGTGGTGGCAAAAGCTGAGCGAGCCTTCGTGATGGTCGCTGTCTTAATCCAAGCACAATTGGACAAAATTTAATATTTTTAACTCCTAAGTCACGGAAGGCAGGAATGACCGAATGCCAGCGGAATCACGCAATAAAATATTCATTGCTGAACAATTATTGTTTATCTTGTGGCTTCTGACGTCTTGAATTTAACAGAATTCCGTTTTAAGCGGAAGTGCCTTTCCGATTTTTACCATGTTCATTCATTGTTTGCTGGGGGGAAGTTTATTTTTGAAAGTTGTCGTTGAAAGTTATAGCGCTATGACTGACTTAAAGACCATACTTCTTTTAGGAAAGACGTTTTAAACTTGGAAGCTAAGAATATGCATATGGAGAAATTGTAAAAATCGTTTCACTGGATAACAATTATTACAATAATTTGCATTTTATTAGGTTCCGACAAAATGCCACATTTAGGTTTTGAGAAATACGTAATTAGTGACGATGAGTTTTAGAAGCCTCATAAATAAGAGATAGACAAGAGCTGGAACTTTGTAATATCACCCATGGTACCATTGCTTGTCTTAACAGCATGCAGGACGCGCTCCACACAGGATGAACCTCGCAAATAGACTTGCTCACCATGAGTGTCTTTGCACCCTTGATTGTTATCTGGGAGGTCATGGGCTCGAATCCTGTTGGAGACACAAATTTTCTCTTTGTCTCATGCTTGCGACGTGCTGAACACTTCATGTTTCACATTATTATGAGTTATTACAACTTTTTTGTCTTAACATTCCATCAGCTTCAAATGACGCTGTTAACTAATTTATATGATGTGGTAATAGAGATATATCTTAACTGCAAAGGCTTTTAAAGCAATTATCATTTATTCGGAAGGCAATTAGCAGCTCAAGAGTCAGAATAAAAGGTAATTAATGGTAACTTCACATCGGAATTTGTAATTTGTGCGCCCAAGAAGCCACCATAGTAAAACTGTTCGAAGAGTAGTGAAAGTATGTAAGTCAAAGTATCCACTGATGATTTGCTCGACTTTGACTTCACCCCCTCCCTTCCCTTCCCTTCCCTTCCCTTCCCTCCCCTCCCCCAACAAAGGACAAAGTAATTAAGCTTATTAAGTAGCTTAGATGAAGTTGTATTCACAGAGTTCTAAGCCCTCTCAATATGTAAAGCCTGATGGAAGCTTTTGAGAGCCAGCTCGAAATGCTGTATGTCTGCACTCAGTTAGACATTTGTCGTAGGAGCTATAATTATACGAAATAAAGATTGCAGTAGCTTTTGTTCGCGCAATAAAAGGGACAAAATATGCTTGTTTTTAGACAGCGAGCAAGAATAATACTCCAGGGGGTAAATGGGGTTTTAAAATAGAGAGATATTAGCTCGAACTACTGAGTAAGCTTATTTCTGAAGGCCCATGACGCTACATAATTTTTTTCGTTGCCTTGTCAGTACTACTTAACTTTTAGAAGTCATCCTCGACAACATTCAAAAGCAGCAAGAAATACTTCACCCATTATATTTGTGTGCTATTTTTGATGCTTCTTAAGAATTTATAACATCGTTGACGTAATAAAAATGAATTCTTGTAGTCGAGAAAGGTCAGAATTCGAAATGCGATATATTTTTACAGTTAAAAAACATTTGTATCAGCTTATGAATAAAAAAGTTCATGTTTGAAACGACACGTTGGCAGGAATGTTTTTGAACTTATTTATATTCAAGTTACAAGAAGAATAATGGCTTAGGAACACTGACGGTGTTGTTTTCTGTTGTTTAAAAATTTCCCTGATTTACCTGCATATGAATGTTTTTATCAATTCTCGGTCAACTGCAATTATTTTAACGTGGCTTCAAAACATGCCTCCTGTAGCGCCAGAATAGGACTTGAGAAAGCAATAACATCACAGATGTCTTTTTTGTAAAACAAACAAAAAATTAATGCTTTAAATTTAAGGCCGTTTTTCATGATTTCCACAAGAGTTTTCCTTGAAAAATAAACAATCGACACGACATACGTATCGAAAAATAAATATGAAATTCTTTAAAACTCATAATAGTCATTTTCTCGACGTAACTTATTTCCAGGTTTCATTGTTATTCAAATATTAGTAGAGTTAACAAGACAATAGGCAAAGTGGTAGCTACTGTTTGATTAAAACTTGCACATAGTTTATGGGATTCACAGTGGATGTATCAAGTTCCGCCGAACGTTGTTCGCCGCTTAACAAGTTCATGCAACCGCACAGTACCTCGCTTGAATATTGGAAAGGAAACCTACGTGCAGTGTTGGGTATGAAATGTTTGCTTTTGTACTCTTCAAAATACAGTTTGCTTTGTGTTAACATGCTGAATATGTATAAGTTCCAAAGTTATTAGCTAAAACGAAAGAAGATGGTGATACTGACCGCCAACACAAGCATAAGCTATGCCGAATGTCGTTCAGTGTTTGAGCTTCTTACAATTCCTGTCACACCATATGCACATGTAATTTACCAAGTTTATTCTTTAACTAACTCACGAGTCCCATTATCTCGAAATTTGCTAAATCGTCATTCCGGTCAAAATGCAACCCGTCACAGCTCTTCAAGTCAGTTTTAATATTCATACGAACGAAATTACTCCATCAATGAGAATTTGTGATTGCTGAATGTGAGAAAAGCTTTAGAGGTCTTTGGAGCTTTGAAAACTTCAGTCCGCCCAGTAAGTGTTTTCGTAGTATTTCATCATTATAAACAATCGTAAATTAAACTGAACTACCAAAGAAGAATCGGCAAATTATCTCATGTTTCGATATGTTGATTTGGTCTTACCAACTGTTGTGTAGTTCATAACATCAGCAGGCAAATCCGGTTTCGGATTGTTTGTTGCTTGACTAGGATAAGGGTTCAGCAAAATGTTGTTTCGTGTCTTTCTTTGTCTTCACTGTTCATCTGAGAAATGTTGTCTGGCGAAGAGAACAACATTAATCACCGGTGGAATTTGCATTTATCAGCGCAACGCTACATATTTGTTCAGTTGAACAAGCTTGAGGTCCGTATTGAAGAAATATTGGTGTCTTGGTAAATTTACGGACCAAACCGCTGGTTAGGTTCATAAACAGAGCGAAACAAACGTTCGTTTCGAACCCTCTGTACGGACCGACCAAGCTAGTTCAATAATGTATTTATTATAATGTCTCTTATGACTTCAGCTGATAAATCAATGCGTTGCGACGATCTCTTCTCGGTTTAAGCGCGTCAAACTTAAGAAATTGTTTTCGTTTGAACTGAAGTAGACTACCAAATATGAAGGAAAAAATCTTGCTACTTAGTAAGAAATTTCATTGCGATGTTTGGAAAATCAAGTCGAGAAAAAAAAACTAATTCGAGAGCCGTCCATCTTGGCTGTCCGTATTGCAAAATTCGGTCTCCTTTTCATCTTAGATTAGTGTGCCATATAACAGCGTATTTCTTGATATCGACTTGATAATAGCTAATTAGAATAATCTCCAGAGGGAAATTCAAGAATTGGACTCGCTGATTGGTCGAAAAGTTGGGCTTATGATACTATATTCACCAAGCTAGGCGGTGAATAACATCTCTAAGCTTGGCTACTAAGCTCGCCATCTTTGCCATCTTGGCAAGTCAGTAAACATGGCGGACATTTGCTGAATGAATTTTTTATTTATTCGAAAGACATCACTCTAAGTCCATAATACTTGAAAGAATGGGGAATTTGCAAAATGAACTCAAGGCATTTAATAATTGTGAACGCATTGGTTTCGTTGATCTCCGGGCCAGGGTCAGATCGAGTGACCGAAATTTATTTGTCTTCAAACTGGAACAACTCATTTTAACGGAGATGAGTACAACCAAGAGCCTGGTACAACTGACCACAGGTGGCCCAAGTTCGCAAATAAACGTCCCTGTACAAACACTAGTATTCACATTATGTATACGAACAGTCGAAACAAGTAAAAAATACAAGAACCCTTTTGTATGGGAAAACGGTTGTATACTGAACTCCTTAAGAACTAAAAGTATGCCTATATTGCTTCAGGTGTGTATTTCTTTAGTTCCCTTTGGTTTCTAGGCTGATTTGAGGCTATTTAGCTGGTTTTTTTGTTGTTGTTTTTGCTTCACTGTTTTGTCCTCAATATAGAGGGCGTTTTGTCTTTGGCCCCTCCTCGTTGTTCTCGGCCTCTGTTTTTATCACTCTCTGAATGAGTGAACCAAAACGAAACTGCATTTACAACCCCTACATTCACATCTACATTTAATTAAGTCGGCAAAAAATCGAGTCACGTCACATCAACTTTTCCTGCATTTCAAATTTTTAGATTCATTGTCAGTTTGTTTTCTTAGTCTCATTCCAAAAATCACAGCAGTTGATTCTTTGCTTTCTGCTTGTTTGTTTTAGTGCTGATTCGGTCGTTGTTCCTGGTTTTTATTTGGGAAAATCATAATTAAGTGTGAAGTTTTAAAGGATAATGCTTTAGAAGTCTAATATTTTTTTATGCAGAGTGTTGACCAGTTTTCTTGTCTCCAGCTCCTTCATGTTGTCGTTCCTTGAGGAATTCATGGGGCCATGCGTAGCTGTGTGTCTCTTGTCCTTGTATTGGGATCACTAGTACAAAGTATGTCTTGGCATCAAAGAGACAACTTGGTTATAACTCAACCCAATCAGGGACAGACACTTCTACTGATGAACGGTGGCATGTTAAATATCTACGCAAGGTATTTTTAAAAGCATATTGATGGAGTGAAATAGATCTTCGCACCACGGGTTTTAATTTTCTGTTTCACTGTTTATGTTTAGTAGAGTTTGTTTAGTCATAGTCTACCCTGCGAGCAGAGGTTCCCTCTCGTCTACCACCGAGCAGAAAGAGAACAGAATCTTTGTCTAGCTGGTCCTCCAATCTGAAACTTAAAAAAAACATAAGCCTCACTGAAAAATTGCAAAACGGCAATCAAAATTAAATACACGAATTAGCTTATAATCAGGAGCCGAATAGGAGAATCCTTGTTTACAATATTTGCTTCATTAGCATAAGCAATTCAGTTTCTGATGGAGCTACATATGAATCAGTTCTGAATATTGAAAGGCCATAGTACGATTACCTCCACCAATTAATATGAGCCTGATTAATTGAATACTTTTTGTGCAACATGGGTCTGAAAACTTAAAATTTGACCAAGTATGTATGAGCTCATTACTGTTTTTGTCGCCCAGAAATTTTGCAGTTTTTGAAAGACAATATCTCCTTGAATATTACACCCAAAGAGCTCAAAATTTCACCATGTATTAAGTTTCTTTAGCTCTTTAGCTGCCTGGAGTCAATTCATATCTAACATGTTTCCTTCTGTACGCAAAACCGTATGCAAATGAGCAAAAATGTAAACAATGTGAACAATGACGTCAGCATGAATCCCCCTATAAGCACCCCTGGTGTGCACATGAACCCCCACCCCCTCCCCCACATGACGTTACGCTAAGTTAAACGTTCTGTTTTCTTTTTTTTATTGCGACCTGCATAAAAAAAAACACGCAAACAAACGAAAGTCACATAATATCAGATTAGCGAAATTACATTTCCTAATCAATGAAAAACAATAAATTTACGCGAAACAGAAATCAGTTCAAGCGAACTGGTCGACGTCGCGTCAAAAAAACCTTACTGTTTACGTTGTTTAACATGGCGTTGAAAACTGTTGTGTTTGTAAAGGCTTATAACACAGGGTTTTTGAAATAACAAAGACCTTGCCACGACAGATTGAGGAAAACAAGAGATATTTTGTCTTCCTGTCTGCGTGGGTTGAGGTCACAAACCCTTGTTTAAGATTTATCTGTCTATTATATAGTAGAGAAATCTCGTCGCGGTTAGATAATACTGAAGATGAGGAAGTATAGTCAGTATAACATTGAGCACTAAGAGATTTGGTAAACTTCATATTTCCCTCTAGCTGTTGTTTTGTGACGGGAAAACCTCAAAGCGGAGACAAAGTTCAAAGCCAATGTTGCAAACAGAATCACGAGATTGCTCATCGGCCTGTTGAATATCAGTCAAGGAAAGGTAAGATACAAATATAATATAATGAATTAAATACTGTGTTATATAAAGATTAGTCATTTTGCAGGAAAAACAAAAGGGCCACGAAGAAACTACATGACAGCATTGAAAATGTAATCCATGATGTGTTCAGTGTCAAGTCGATTTTAGTTTTTGGGCATTAGCTCCATTTAAAACAACAGCATATTTCAATGCTTGTTTCAATATGCAGTTTGCTAGAATCGCTGTAGGATCTTCATGTGACTCTTCAGTAAATAATCTCGTTCACCAAAGTGACGCAAGTCATAGTAGCGCATTCTTTAGGCTCGCACACAAAAGTTTATTCCAAGAAATTTGCGACGTCGTGTTAGGATTGAATTGAGAAGCCTAAAGAAAAATTTAGTTGTCTTCTTTCCCGTTTGCCGCCTCGCGGCGATCGAGGAACGAAGAGAGAGAGAAACATGAAAATCGACAATAATGGCGGTCACCCGCTCGGACAGCGGATCATGCACTGGCTTGATGTGTTCGCTCGTCGGTCAGCAAGAGATTCCTCTTGAACTTATCGAAGCAAAGTAACGCTGTGATAAACGAGGGTCGTAAACTAAACGGCAAAAGAACAACATGTGTCTCTGCGGGTTCACTGAGGGGATGTACCGTGACTTTGTATGAATTTAGCAGCTGGCAAGGCCAAGATAATGTAAATGGAAAGCGTTTCGTAAGTTACGACAGTTTTTCATTCAAAAGAGCTGTTAAATAACTAAAATCTCACCACGAGTCTCTCCGAATCGGTATCGGGGAGGTCATGGGTTCGAATTGAGTGTGATCTACGCTTGTGACAAAATGAACATTTCATCGTTATCAAATCTAACCTGCTTTACCAGATCGAATCCCTATTGTACGGCTTGTGTGGTTCAGATGTCGAGTGACAAGAGAATAGATGAATGGGTCGAGGAATTTATTTTCTAAAACACGTACGTGACGCCAAAAACAAAACAAAACTAAGAACAGTTGTTTGTAAGCCTCAGTCTCTCTGTACGTAGTTAGATTTATCGCACGTCATGCAATTAGATTTGCCAGCCTGATGTTTATAGGCTATTATAAACTAAAACTTTTCATCTCATGAGATTAATCTATCACTTGTGACAATTTTAGAAGGGACTGATTCTTTGTTACAAGTAAGTAAGAACTTTATTGCTGGTGCTTAAATATTAGAAGCTGCTTTACACTGCTCTGTAAGGTAAAAAAAGCCACGAAGTCTCGAGTTTGTAGGTTTAAAAACAAACTCAGTTAATAACATATTTCGTCTTTTCAGTCAACCAATACAACGTGACAGATGGTAGATATTAAGAAATCTTTCCTTTACGGGATCAGTGAAAAGCCATGTACAGAACTTTGGGAACTTATTTCTAGTTTTGGAATTGCAAAATATGATAGAGCGCACTCAAAGTAGCTTCGAATCGCCGAGAGCGCACACGTAGAAAACGTTGCAATCTTCCTGAAATTCGAAGATCTGGGTGCAGACGAATTCTAGAGTTTGGCAACACAACTAAAAGAACGTACTTCGATCGCTAATTTTTAAATAGCCAGGGAAAAATTCAATCTAATCGTTCGGCGCGATAACCTGTACGAAGTTTGCATGGGAGTTGAGATGATATCACTGAAAGGGATGCATTAAGTCGTGCTTTAAAGACCTTTAAAGACACCTTATCTACTTTTTTTTTCTAGCTATCTCCGATGAATACTTGCAAATATAGTCAGGAAATACGCCCGTCTGATAAAAATCTAAACTTTCTTCGCGGAAAAGGACATTTAAAAGGTTGCCGTGAAATACCGAACGAGTCCCTTTGCCGGTGCTTAAATGTTAGAAGCTGCTTTAGACTGCTCCGCAAGGTGTAAAATATATTTACTTTCATTAATTGAAATGATGCAGTGACCCTTGATCAAATTTTGTATTCTTTTATTCTTTATCCAGGCTGTAGCACTTACGAACTTCCAACAGGATCTCAGATAATTTCTCAATTCATCATGGATGGATCAAGAACACTCTTTAACGGATCAAAGCTAACCTCACGTCTTCAGTTGGAGAACGTTTTCTTAAAGCTGCTTCTTCTACTCTTCATTAACTTGCTAATCAAAAGAAACACGTCTTTGGAAATACATTTATTAGCAACAGCGGTCTTTCATTGGGAATTTGCCATAGGGACACTTTCACCAACACCATCATATTCTCTTCTACCCAGTGTAAACAACGTTACTCCGTCACTGACAAGTTTTCAAGCAACAATTGCGAACGATTTTTCAAGAACGTTAAACGCGAGTATTACAGCGTCTAAAGCACTTAATGAATTGACTTCACAAACTGCAAGTTTTCAAATTAATACGCCTGTCACAAAAACAAAGTTAGCACATTTGCAAGGTAAGATGGAAGTCCTTTATTTTGGAAGATCCCAACATTCACTCGTGCTGTTTCGTTTTCTCCGAAACAAATCCAACATGACATTTTAACTTCTCCTTCTCTAACACTAAACTTATAACAGGTTGTCCCTTTCATTCACTTAATCGTTCAAGAAGATATTTACCTAAGAGTGAATTATTCTTTAAAACAGAAGAAAGACAAGAAAAAAACTGTGAATTTTTTCAACCTGGGTGTAGATCTAAGTTTCAGAACAGCAACGCCAAAGTAATATATTTTAAATACACTATTACGTCTTTAAAATGAATTTAGAAGAAAAACATCATCGATTTCAGTTATCGTCCGATTGTAACTTTGCATTATCTTATTCTACTGTGAAACAAAAACATCTCGTTGATGGCTTTTACATTAATTCAGGAATAAATCTGAAAGTTCAACATCCGGGTCGTCCTCAGGCGACGACTTACAGGCGCTTCGATTCGGAAATTCTCGCAAAAACGCATATTCATTTTATAAAAAAGGGGGAGGGGAGACTAAAATTTCTGGCAGGAGATTTGTACGTTGACGCAAACAATGTCTCCGGAGAAACACGTCTCCGTGTCACTTTTTTAGCGTTTTAATGGCTTGTTTACAAGATATCTTTAAGGTTTTCGTTTGGTTTGTCCGCCCAAGCTAAACTGAAAACATGTCCTAATTGATGTCACTTTGTTTTTGTTAGGTATATGTGATGAGCACTGGATTCATGATGGAGATCTCTGTTACAGAGTTGTGACAGAAGCTAGAAAATTCAATTATGCTGAACGATTTTGCGCCATAAGCTCGGCGCATCTGATATCGATAACAAGTAAAGACGAAAATGATAAAATTTTTAATTTAGTTGAGAAATTTATTGGCCAACCTGGCAAAATTAAGATATGGTTGGGAATGGAAAGACTATCGTCAGATTCTAAACTCCATTGGATTGACAATAAACCGATTGCGTACGAGAATTGGGCACCAGGTGAACCAGACCAGACGGGCGCATGCGTACAAATGATTCACAAAGGATGGTGGGAAGACACTTCATGCGAACAGCAGCTTCCTTACATCTGCAAGAAAGGTGAGTCACTGAAAATCTTTTGGTGCAGGTTTGGGACAACTTCACTAAAACAAGTCTGTAAAATAATCGGCTGTAAACCTCTGAAAAATCCCGAATGAAAGACAAAAATATTTCGGGTCATTTAGAAATTTTATTTTCCAGTTTACAACCTTTTCTAGAGCAGCACATTCTCGTCCCCAGAGGCCGCGCTCCTTTTGGTCTGCTCCAAGAATCGCGACCTCTGGACAGGTCCAGTCAGAGTGAGATTCCGGTTCTGATTGGCTTTCCAAACACAATAGAATGAGACCGGAACCAATCAGATTTGTCAGACTTGACTCTGAGCATGCGCAGAGTGACGGGAAGTCCGTGGATCGCGGACTTCAGGTGTTGGAACCGGCCAGAGGTCGCGATTCTTGGTGCTGACCAAAAGGAGCGCGGCCTCTGGGGACGAGAATGACAGCAACAATGTTTTTGGCAATATGAATTACGTTGGACAGTTGGAGACGCGCATAAAAATTGCACGGAAACTGTATTCTTTTTTAACGTTTTATTATATTTTTTTTTTCATTGATCTCCTTGTCCACTAGTCTAGTATAACGGTTCAAGCCTTATTGAAGTAAAGCTGTCTTTCTTTTTTGTTGTTGTTTGTAGATAGCACAGCCAGCCTGCCTTACTCGAGAGCTACAGAGCTTGGAATACTCATTGGAATACCGCTGGCTTGTTCTGCGATCATGTTAACGGTCGTCGGCATTTTACTCGTGAAAAGTATTCACGATTCAGAGGGGACATTTTACGGATACGGAAAAAATCGCGACAAGGACAAAATACACTCTTGTCTAGTGACAATGAGTACTAGTATTGCGCATGTCGGAGCTGTGGGGTATATCAACGAGCGCAGATCCAACAGGTCAAGCATGCAGTTTAATGCTTCTGTACACTCTAGCGCCCATTCCTCTCAACACTCACGCAACAATTCTATCGTGGAAGCCCCAGAAATTACTATCACTCCAGAGACACCGGAAGCACATAGAAGATTCGAGGCCAAAGTGTTTGCGTCTTCAAGCACGAGTATTGAGCAAGAGCGCTTTCAATCAGCAAACAGTTTAGAGAATCTGTTGTCGAGAAAGTACATCAAGCCAAAAACGAGACGCCTGCGTTCATTGCGAAAGTCAGACGCTGTTGTGACTCCCGCGGGACACCACGGGAAATACACAAAGAAGGACGACCAATTTGAATTTTACGAAATCTAATTTGACAAGTAATTTTTAGATACTTAACTTAAAACGCTTTGAATTGATATGACGTCAGCTCCCGCACAGTACGATAAAATGCGCTTTTGTTGATGATCACTGACGTCGATAATAAATGCCAAAACTTTTTCTGGTACTGAATGGTAATTCAGTTTTGTTTCCGTACAAAACCGATTTATTATCAATTTTAATACATTTTCCAGCAGCAACAGATCGTCACCTGCTCGCAGTAACATTTTTTTTGTTCTGATTGAGAAACATGTATTTAATCATGCGAAATAAATTACCTGTCACTGCTTTCTAATTAGGGTTAGGGTTAGGGTACTTGACTCATATGAGTAAAGGTTATTTTACAGAAATGTTATGCTACTACAAGAAGGCATATCATTTTCTGACATATGGAGAACAATTGAATAATTCAAAGGTGCAAATAATTCAGTTATTAGCGAGCCACTTTAACGCAAACTTTCATCCAGATTTGTATTTAGATTATCAAGAGAGTATTTTGCTTCTGATTACGCCTTAACTTTAAACAGTATTTTTAAGAATTTCAACTTAGTATGATGTAGGAAGAGATTATTTAAACAAATGAAAACGCTAAACCCCTTAAATTCGTTCGTATAGTTCTCAAAGAGAAGGTAAAATAACTATTGCTTTCAGTAAGTGCCGCGTAAAAATGAAATCGTAGGAACTACCGAGCTCGCGAAAGAAGTACAAGACATTTCGATACAGGATAAATCAAACACTTATTCTCACTTGGTTGTTTCTTATTCTTTTAGCAAGAGGATTTGGACTGATGCTTGAACTTTAAAAGATAGTCTAAGTATTTATTTTTGAGGATGTCTCATATTAATAATTTTGTAAGTTATTATAAAACGCACCAGAAATAAAGTATTAGCGTTGTTAATGTTTGTACGTGTTTTTACCACCGTAGTAGGCACAGTGTTTCGAGGCACAGACAAGCTAACGGAACAATAGGTTTTAAGTCTTTTTATTCTGTTTCATTGTGTTGTAGAAAATACAATTAATCAACCTCATTTCAGTTCTACGAAATTAAATTTATATATTTTACACTTGTACAATATAAATATCTGCTCCTAAATAACGTAAATGTGCTGTTCTCAAACTTGTTTGCAACTTTTCTTCAAATCCCTAAAATACAATACTGATCCACAACTAAGGTAAAAGATTTTCAATGGCAAGGGGGATTTCTGCTTTGATAAGACTCAAACGAATGGGTTTAAAAATTTGTCGTGTCCATTATTGGTATCAATACCAGCAAATAAATCGATTTTTCTTTTTTCTCTCATGGCTGCTACGCTAGGTGAACCAAAGCTTTTTGATCTTTACTTCTTTTCTCGGTCAGCCCTCCAAACTTCACCAGACTTCTCTCGGTTGGCACTGATAAGGTAGACTGGACTCTAGGACCTTTGAAACTCAGATCTTGACGAGCACTTAACGCCTTGTGCAAAGCCTTCGTAGCCTGAAATAAAACAAAAGAATAGTATAAAGATAAGATTTTTTTTCTTTTCTTTATCACTTGTTTGTTTTGTTTTCTCACGTTAGACAGATATATCTGCACACGTTTCTAAGAGTTTGGAGGTGCATCTCCTAAACGTGATACTGTAAACTAAGTAGCGACCCTCGTTACAGTCAGATACGGTAAACTGACTCACTGCTGTGTTAGTCTGCTGTATCCATGCCTCAGTGCGATGGTCGAGTTTTCAATTTAAAATTCAAGAAACATTCCTTTTAATACGATCTACTTGAAAATGATATTAATTTGAATCAAAGTTTGCTCCAATACGTTCCTGTTATTTGATGAAAATTCTACGGGTTTTGTTTTAACACGGCGCAACATTAACTGATGAAACATGACTTGGAGGCAGCGTGGCCGAGGCAGCGTGGCCGAGCGGTTAGAGCGCCTGATTTGAAATCCCTAGGTCCCGGGTTCAAATCCCGTTCTGACCGCTAGCTGATGTTGTTCTCGGTAGCCCCGAGTTCAACTTCTCGGCTACGCTTGTAACTAGCCAACTGGTCTGCCTCCCGCCAGTTGGGATTCTTAACCTAGTTATGTTTATTTGAATATTTATTTGTCATTGTTTGTTTACATTGGTCCTGAAAAGCCTCGATGGGGAGTGGCCAATTAAGTATACACATACACACATACACATACACAAATTGACATCTCACAACGCTTCGTGGCATAAGCGATATCTTTCCTTGTTGTTGAGTGCCTAAATTAAAAACCATACGTAACTTTCACCTGATTATTGATTCGCAAAATAAATATACTATTGAACCTGGGTCTCACTATTTTCAGTGAGGGGTACGTGATGGGATCGCTACTTTCAGGATTTATTAGCGTCCATGATTTTTCAACGTTACTGTCGGGGCGCTGCTACTTTCGAGGGGTCGCTACTTTCGGGGGGTCGCTTCTTTCGGGGAGTCGTTACTTTCGGAAGTTTACGGTAAATCACTTGTATTTTTTCCACCGCATCCCAAAACTTCATTTGCAAAGTTCTTAACTTTTACAAACGGTACGAATTTAGTCTGATACTGGGACCTACATGTAGACATTAATGGCCTAATATGTACAAGTCACTACTGCATGTACGATTAAGTAACTGCTGACCGTGTCCCTGGGTGCATATATCACGCTTAGGGACTTCCTCCCACAGTAAAGATTTAGATTTAGATGACGCATGTTAACAAAACTCTACAACAGAATGTAAATTTAGGTACTTTGGACTTGGAAACCGTTTCCTCGTCTTTGCATGCCTGGACTAACCTTTTTCTTTCCCTTTATAATATTGATGTGGAAGTCCTGTTCCTCCATACAGGCTCGTATTTCTGGAAAAACAGAGCCACGAATCGGTGGTAGAACAGATTTACCGCTAAACTTGGCTGTTGCTTCAGAATTCTTCACACCTGAAAGAAGCCAAGAAAAGTTCCATTGAAGATTTTCTGTATGTTCTACTCATTTCTTGTTTTCATGTTCTGCGTGGAAATGTTTGCCACATATTTTATGCAAATCTGTCAACAATGCTCTTTTCTTCAATGACTTTTTGCTTCCCACTCTGTCTATATTATTAACAATCATTACTAAAGAAGAGGAAACGTTCACAACAAATATATTGACAAAGTGTACAATGTAAAAATGTCAATGTCAAATAATGCAAAGGATTTTGTGCTGATACACTGAACACTGGGTAATCTTTTGTGCCACCTGTAGTATTGTAAAGCGCCATGGACAATTAGTGGAAAATGGCGCTATATAAATGTATATTTATTTATTTATTTTATTTATTTTCTAGTTTCAATTATTTCTTTTTCCTCCTATTCTTTTCCTTGTATTATGTGTTAGGTTAGTGTAAGTTATGTCCGACCAGATTAGTCATAGTAGCTGTGCTGTACCTGTGGCATGCTGGGACAGCTCTTGGTAACTGTTGGTTTCCCGGATGGAAGCCTCGGCCTGACGTGCGGCTGCTATTCCCATGTGACTCTTCATGACGTCAGTTATCGCGCGTCCAGGAAACAGCCGTGAAAAAATCGACACAATTTCCTTGTTCTCAGGGTCTAAATAGAGTGAAACAAGGACGTCATGTCGAGCACCGTCCAAGTCCTGGAAAAAAGTAAATAAAGAAACAAACAATTAACACTTAATACGCTTGATAAAAGCCCACAAAATGAAATTCTTTCCCCGCCCGCACGACGTCCAAGATTGAACAGCAAAAACACAACTTAGGCCCGGCATCCACACTACGCCGGAGGAATTTGAAAACGCAACAATCACCGGTCATTTGTGTTTAAAAAAACCTCAGGCGGGCAGGCAAATCACATATCGTCATGTCATCGTTTTCGAAGGGCTCTGTTTTCAAAATGTTTTCCGTCCACACGAAAACGAAAAGCGAATTCCTCCAGTTTGAAGAGAGTTTTCGAAAAGCTCCGTTTTCGTGACGGAATAGTGTGGACGACACGCCTAACAGCAGAAATGAAATTGCACTCCGGCGTTAAGTGTGGAAGGGGCCTTAGAGAGAGTAGAGGTATGTAATTAGCGTGGAACTCCAGCGTGTTTCTCTCGAGGAAAGACTTGTATCGCTATTGCCGATTCTACAAGACACACGCACCTCTATCATATAACGAGCCCTGGCACGTGACAAGTAGTAAGCTCCAATGCGCGGGTTGTATCGAATACACGTGGTCAGGTGATCAATAGCTTCCAGGTAATGCCTGTCGTAGTACTCCAGTATTCCAAACTCGTTGTAGACAATGGACAGTCTGCAGCGGACAGACCAGTCACTGCTATCCATCTCCAGCGCCTGTTGGTAGTCGGATAGAGCGAAGTGCAACTCATTCAGGCGGAAAAAACAATCTGCGAAGGCAATGATAAAGTCGATAAAGTCATGGGTACCGCAGGAAGTACAAGCATGTATTAAAGTTAACGATTGCTGCATTTATTTCAGCATTGTAACTGCAGGCCTGTGTTTTAAACAGCTACATGTACAGACATGTATGAGTAGTGTGAGAAGGGAATGCCTGACGGGTACAGAGGGGGAAAAATGAGATCTCTTGCGTCTGTTGTTTGAGTTTTCCGTACTTAACTTTGATCACAAAAAATATATGTACTAGTTTTTCACCTAGCTATTCACCTGACTCTCTTTCACCTTACACCCAAGTCTTCAGTTTAATAATTGTTTTAACTCGTTTAATTGAAGATATATAAACAACAACAATCTTTTCAATTAAACTCCTGTCAAAAGAGGACTGTAAGTAAACGAATCGAGTAAAAATGCACTTACCATACGAATACTGATTTAGTTGTACGTACAGTGTACAAAGAGTCTTATTTACATTGATCTTATTCATTATGGTAACTCTTGAGCAGTCAGTGTAATCGTTTGTTACTTTTTTTTTTTAAACAAATACCTCCTCTGTTAATGTAAAGTCCTTTTTCATTTTTTTCCCCTTTGATTGCTTTGTTTAACAGAACAACTGCCTCATCATAGAATCCTTTCCTAAGGAACACAATAAAAGAGTATTATAAATACAGTCATATTATGGTCAAACTTATAACAGCTAGTATGCAAGTCTCTTTGAAACAAGAATGAATGTTTAATTGACCAGTCAGATCAGGGTTAAATTTACAGAATCTGAGATGGTCTAAAAAGCCAACCACAGTGCAAGTTTCTTGACTTACATTAACATTAATAAAGAGCTTAAGCAATACACGACGGCAGTGATAACGAGAATGCAACCTTACAAAAGGTATTAATGAGAAGAACAGTGGCTTTGCACGTCCGTAATAAATGTCTGTACATTTCTTCGTCGTCCTCTCCGCATGACTAAGTTCTGCATGTTTTGAAGAACACAAACGACGGCGGCTAATTTTCGGTATTTTCATTTGGAATTGAATGCTGGTATTACATTTTTAGCTTGAGCAAGTTCTGATACCTTGCACTGCAAAATTCGAAGGTAAAATAACAATTCATTGTTTACTAGGCGTTGTCCTAAGCTGTTCTGACCTGAAGCATTCCACAGCAAAGTCATTATAGCACAGAAGAAGTTGTCTTTGTGCCTCTTTGTATGTGCTGTTAGATTCTTCATGGTCCGTTTTGTCCATAGCTAAGAGATAATCGTCTATGGCAGCATTAAAATCAGACATCCTTCTATGAAGCGCACCACTGGAAAAAAAAACAGTCAGCTGGCATGTCGAATAGATTTCAAGTCAAAAACAAAGAATATTGCTTACTAAAAGATGCTCTTACAGGTAGCTCTAAATATCTAATTACATTCTGAACAATTTACTTGTCTGATACCTGTAATTTCTGCAAGTTTTAATGTGCAGACATGTAGCTAATGAATATATACAAAGTAAATGCAAGACAGTCTTCTTTCCAGTGATATTGATTCATAAGACAGTGTTTGAGCCATACTTACCGAAAGACATGAAAATCTGCCACTGATGGATTGGTTTCTATGGCAATGGATATTTTAGAGAGAGCTTCTTTGATTTTGCCCATTAGATGTAACTGTATGGCCTATGAGAGAAAAGCAAGCTAAGAAAATCAATAAATGATTTCCAGGACAGATCTAGGCAAGGTTCACCTGTAATACTGTGCCCCCAGCAGCATGTATCTAGTGGCCACCCACTTTTACGTACCCTCCTACACAGTCAGAAAGGCTCATCACTCAATCTCTCCTCCCCAATGAATGTCTGCTGAAACAGTGCCTATTTAAGAGCCCTTAAAGACTACATGTATATTTCAACTAATGAAAAACATATATTTACATGATTTGTAAGGACACGTACATGTATTTTCAGTCATGATCAAATTCAGATACTTGTACAGTGTATATAAAACAAGTCAACATTGAGAATTGATAATTTTTTCACCTGTTGTCTGCTGTCCTTTGCTTTTTTCTCAAGTGAAGCCATCAAAGTTTTAGCTTCTGCATTCTCAGGGGCAAGAGCGAGTGCATCTTTAGCATCATAGTAACAGAGAGTTGACTAAAAATAAAGAAATAATTATAAAACATATAAAGAGTTCACTTACCATAAAATAGTTGAGTTTCACTTTTTTTAAATTGTACAAGTAAAATTATACTCCTTTTAAAATGCTTCCAACTGCTCCTTGAAATATGAGATCCCTTATTTTTTTGGTGCTGACAATTTACTGGTTCCGACCATGATCAAGGTCAGTGTCTGTATTGACTCTTTCAAATATACATATACATGTACAATTGTATCAATCCATTCATTGTGCAGTACCAGAAAATATCCATACTCCCCCCACAGAAGGGATTGAAATTTCCTGGGGGGTGGGGGGATCTCTTCACGCTAAGAACAAAAAATTTAAAATGTGAAGTTTAATAGGAATTTCCAGAGGGGTGGGGGGTCTTGGAAAAAATTCTTTCTGTGGGGGAGGTATGGATATTTTCTGGAACTACACATTGCAAAGAAGACTATTTACAGGTGGGATACATGTTTGTAAGTCATCAAGAGTCTACGATACAGTATTTACGTGTACATGATTGTATTAGTTACACTGTCGATGTTATGTTAGTGACTAGCCACCACTAATTTGTACTCTCAGAACAAACTTTTATTGGACAGAAATCCTGCCCATTCAACGATGTTGTACTCACATTACGGAAGAGTTCATGTAGTCTTGCTCTCATGATAAACAGGTCTGGGTTCTCAGTTTCTTCTTCTAGTCTTTTATTTACAAGTGCTAAACATTCTCCATGTCTCTGAAGGGCAGCCAAGCAAGCCACGCTATTAAATCCAAAAATTATCAAACATAAATCATTACGGTATAATAATTATTAATAAGTTTCCATAACACCAAAAAACATATTAGGAATACAGTGTGGTGAAAATAGTAAACTTGGAGCCCTTGGGAAGTGTTACTGCATGGAATCTACAATTGCATATATAATTGTGTATAATTATACACCATGTATAATCTACTCCGCACATGTATGGAGTATGTGTACTAAGATCGATAGTCTGACTTTCACAAATGCTTAAGGGAAATGTTAACTTCAAGGTCAGTCACATAGAAGGCATGTACATGTACTAGCCATGGCTCAGAAAACTCTGTAGTATTTGGCAACAACAACAACAAAAAAACCTGTTGCATGTTGAATGCTGGAGCACAGCAGACACTGCAGTGTCACAGTCAAACCTCCACTAACAGCCACCTGTCTCTACAACGGCCACTTTTTTGTCCCAGCATATGGTCCATACATGTACATTCACTCTTATTTCAACCTTTCCCAACAGCCACCTCTCCACAATAGAAATGGCCACTAAAGTGCATCCCAACAGCCAAAATAACCTCTTGACCATTAACCTTGACTGATGAAGGATGTATACCAAAACCCATTTTTTACTGCAAAAGGTCATGAAACTTGATCTGTACCAAGTGTCGTTGGTCTCTGTTTTTGTTTGGTTTCAGTTTTATTGATCAATACACGCGTACATTTTATATTGATTTTGTTAATTTTGATTTTGATTATGTTAATTGTGCATGCATTTGTATGCTACGGTAAGCATTTTTTAAAAAATAGAAATGTTGCACCCCCAAAAACAAGCAAGTGTTATATTACACCCCTAGCTCCCTATAGTGGTCACCTCTCTACAATGGTCACTTTCCTCTGTCCACAAGGTGATCGTTGTGGAGAGGTTCAACTGTACTATCAATAATACACAAACGTACTTCCACCAGCAAAATCACATCAAATTTGCATATTTGAAAATAATAACGTCTGTGTAGACAGGTATACAGCACTTGAATACAGACTGAGTCAAGAACTTGTTCACAGCAATTGCACTACAATGACAGAACTACTTGTAAACAAAGATAAAATCAAATGTTAATCAACTTAAAATTAAGTTAAGTTCAACAGAAAAGTCTCTTACCTTCTTGTGTGATAACCAATCATTTCAGGTTTCATTTCCGCTGCTCTTGAAAAGGATTCCAACGCTTCACTGTAAAGTTTTTCATCAAATAAACATTGTCCTTGAAGAAAGTACAGAAACGCTAATCTGGAATATGTTTGATCATTGTCTGGATCCAGTATACAGGCTTTCTTGAAGTTTAAAATCGCAGACTGAAAGTCACATATTTGCAAGTAACTTTCACCTCTTGCAATGTAGTTTTTGACCACTTCTGGTTTTAGAGAAATAGCTTTGTTAAATGATGTTATAGCCTGGTTATGGTCCTCCCAATCTGATAGTGTAACACCTTCATTAAAGCTGAAAAAAAACAAAACAGTGATGTTCAAAAATCACTTTAAAACTTGTACAAATGCTCTGCAATGTTTTACTTTGTTAACTATCAACTTAGTAGTTGATAAGGCAAAAAGCTGATGTTTCAAGCATTGGCCCCGTATATAGTCGCGTACATCCGAGCAATGCTTAGATATGCACTACACGGCCTGCAGACTGAGGTTCTTCTTTTACTATATTCATTTAATAAACCCCTTTTCCAAGGATCTAGTAATAATACAGACTAATTTAGCGAGTAAATAAGCGAAAGTGGAGTTTGAGGTCTCTTGTGCTTTCTGTGTAGCTCAGATGGTATTTTCTACAGATATTTCGTACATTCTTTATGTAATCTGCAGGGTTATAATTATGTTGCTACCTCTATCTTCATGTTAAGTTAGAAGTTCTAACAAGATGTCGGAACGCGACAAAGAACGTGCAGCCGCGACCAATTGCATTTCCAACGATTTCCAAAACACGCCAGGTTCATTAAATTCATTGAGAAATACTGAATCTGCTTAGCTGTGAGCACACTACTTACTGTTGTTCAGCTTTTGCATCTATCACAGTTTCTGTCGTCAGAACAACAACCGATTTTCGCCGGTAGTTTGAGTGTGGTGTGTTCGTAGTCGGAACCAGCTCTGCGAGTCGAAAAGAATTAACAATAGTCTTTCTTCTCCTTCGTATTTCTTTGGTGACTTCGCGACTAAGATGTGAAGGTTCATCTCCGCTGTTTTCGTCTGACTCCGAAGGATGCTCGACGAACTTTACAAGAGCTCTTTGAGGAGTCACCAGATCTCCTTCTTTCCCTTCATGGTCATCTTCATTTCCTTCTGATAGTTTAGCTGGTGTGTTACTTGACATTTGTTGTAGTCACGTGCTTTCAAGACGAAAATCAACCCTCCAAATTGATGTGTTCTCGCGGTACATTCAGACAACTTTTGCTCTTACCACGGACGCCATGTTTGTTTTGTTTCAATGGCAACGGACTGCCTTTATCGCTGGCTCAGGAGTGTTACTTAGTCCTTCGCGACCTTGAGAGTAAGGAAACTTTCAGGATTGGATGGGACTCCTGGAACCAGGTTGGCCTAATTGATCTGCAATAGCTGGTTTTCACATGACGTCACTAAAATTCGAACTACAAAACTATTGATCTTCCTGAGATTTTACTTAAATGATGTATAAGAGCATCAGAAAACTAATATCCATACAAATTTTCGCTCCGAATGGGCTCTTGGTTTTGTGATACACAACGCTTGAATTTCTAAGCTTTTGCGTGACGTGGCATTTACATGACGGCCTAGAGAGCTGTCATCTTGATTAAAAAAGTGACTTATTTCGGGGAACTTGGCTATCTGAACAGTTCATGTCTTAGAAAAAGTATTATTTTAATGTTTTAGAGTTCCTCGAGGGATAAATTGACGCTTTTGTACCAAACTCAGCGACAGCTGTTTCTGTTGGTTTCCGGCCGCCATGTTGGTGCTCATACGGATGGGCACCAGCATGGCGTCGCCATACAAATCTCTAAAAAAAAGGGTAAAAAATTTCTCCGCATATCTCGCACAAGAAAAATTGCTGTGACCAGAATTTTGGCGAGAGTCTTTGCATAATTACCTTCTTTCATTTCCCAGATTCTGGACTTTATCCATTGACCGGTTTTGATTTTTATTTTGAATTGGGTGACACTGAAAACCAGCAATAGTAGAAATTTTCGACTGTTTTATTACCTAGACCGCGTCAGTGAAAGAAAAATTATGAGATGGGCACCGACGTCACAGAGGTCATGGGTTTGAGTCCCATTCAAGCCTGGGACTTTGTCTCACTTTATACCACAAAGATGTACACAGCTGTACTATACCAGGGCCTGTAGGTCGAGCAACCTCGTTCTCAGGTCCAGGGGGCGGTAAGATGAGAGACCCTGGGAACGAGGTTGTAGGTAGGGGACTTCATAGCCAGTTTGTTGCAAAAATGGGCGTACGATCTTGACAAAAATATCTAAATACTATTAAAAAAGACACCAGCAGATACGAAACCCAAAACCACTGGTGGAAAATGGAACGCATACCCCGACATGCTCAACAGCTGTGCTCGCAAGGTCCTTGGACTGAGGCAGTATTGCTAAAGGTAAACTAAAATCGGTGTTAGAGGCAAGTGCTGACCTAGACTGATTTAAATTCGGATAGTCATACATATATCGAGAATATACCCATTATTAATTCAACCCAGGCCTTATTTTCGCAACTACATAACTGCTACAGCTTGCTTACATACATATACATACATACATACATTCTTTATTCAAGACGCAAAGTTACAAAAGTATACATATAAAAACAAAAGATAAAAAAGAAAAGGCGTCTCGAAAAGGAAGTTATGAGGTAAACCCTATGTAAAAA
>Ga0126339_10000283_pt1 | contig 25409 bp, 14 predicted proteins | sample OrbTmetagenome_2_FD_92532 | JGI IMG/M metagenome (GOLD analysis project Ga0126339, IMG submission 92532) | Coral microbial communities from Petempiche,Puerto Morelos, Mexico - Orbicella T R C metagenome | ecosystem: Host-associated > Invertebrates > Cnidaria > Coral | place: Petempiche,Puerto...
AAATTAGGCCCTTTAAATTGTAATTTGTTTTTTAAATTTTTTTTGGTTTTTTTTTTTTTTTTGTTTTTGGGGTTTTTAAAAAATTTTTTAGGAGGGGGGAAGGGGGGAAATTTTAGGGGGGGGGTGCCCCCCCCCCCCCCCCCCCCCTCAAGATGAAGCCTTCTTCTTTGTATTAGATCATATTCGCTTTTAAAATTTGTTTACCTCACCAGTCAGTTATGCCATTTCTTGGTGGTGCACCCCTCTTAAGAAAAATCCTGCCCCTGCCCCTGGGCAGCACTATTGTTGAAACAGGTGGTTAATTTTGTTCTCTCTTTCTTAAAAAGGAATCATATGAACAGAGCAGCTCAATATTATATTTGATTTAATTTGCCTCCAGCCCCAGCAAATGTCTCCTCATACAAATCTTGAGGTCACAATCTTATTGTTAGTTACAATAGTGACTAACAAGATTTTGGCTTTCAGTAGCATTTGTTATGACCTTCGGTGTCAAACAGGAAACGCTGAGTTTGAATGAGTTAAAAGAAAAAAAGTCATCAGGAAAACTGAGAGAAAATTATAGAGGATGAGAGATTGAGTAATTCTATGTTTGATTTATATGAAACTACTGTGCATTGATTCTGTCACCCCATTTTTGAAATTATCTCACAACTCGAGGAGTCATAGAAGCTGAGTCAGGTGTATGAGATGTGACTTTTATGCAGCTTACACGGAGTAGTAACTCGGTTCCAACCAAGGGACTATGGGAAATCTATTGACGGCCATCTTGAACGCTCATGATCGAAGGAGTGAATAATTGTCTACTTTCATTCCTTTTTTTCTTATTTTGAGATGATCAAAGCAATTCTTGTATTCAACAACCATGGAAAACCACGGATGACCAAATTCTTTACTCATTACGTAAGTACCCTGCCTTCAAAAGGTTTTTGATTTTACACGATCTAGGAGAGCGCAAACTTTCCTTTACAATAAGCTTAATTCTTATTAGCAGTTAGCTAATGAAAATGATGGTAAGCTCAACTTATGCTTAGTTTACACGCAAACCAGGTAATAGCCTTTTTAAATTTTCAGTTGGTCAAATCCCCATCTCCCAGGCCAAAATTGCTTACTACTCAGGAGTTTATAGGCGACTAAATGCCACCCCGTACCTCTGGGACGTTAACATGGCGAAAAGGGGTAATGGACAAAACATTCGAACACCCACTTTCAACTTCCACTGTGTCCCAAGTATTGCTTACATCTCATTCAAATTTATAAGTAATAAAATGTTTACAAGAAAAACTGTTACCTTTAAATGCAACACAAAGCTTTCAAAGGCTTTTTTTGTTGCGAGCCACAACTTTTCAAAGAACAGAGTTGTTTCTTGATGTCGTCTACAGTCTCTTCAATTCCCCCTCCTCTGCCCCTTCCAGTCACCTCATTAATTATGATCACCTCATTATGACAGCCACTTTTTTGTCCTGGCAAAACTCTCGTACATTTCTATAAGAAAACCTTATTGATGCAGTGGCCCTATTAATATGGCCTATGGCCTCATTTTGAAATCCCAACCTATTTAATCCTTCTATATAAATATAACTTTATCCTGTTAATACCACCAATCAAACCAAATACTTATTCATAAATATTGACAAAATATTCATTGACCTTTGTTTCAAGAGGGATTCATATAACCAAGTCTGTTCTTTTTTCCTTTGAAAACTGAAAACATAAAGAATATGATGATGGCAATCCCTTACTCAGTGCCTATGGCCTAAGTGCTTTTTTAACTGTGAAATTGTCTTGTGCGAGAGTTGATTTTAGAAGAGTGATGAAATGAATTCTTAGGTTGAATACTGGATACGTTTTTCAAGCTGTTTTTAAATAATAACATAAAAATTAATGGACATTTGCAGGTATAATTAATTTTACGTAATTTTTTTTCTTAAATGTTTCAGTCTGAGGACATGCAGCATCAGATCATTAGAGAGACATTTCACATAGTCTCTAGGAGAGATGATAATGTTTGCAATTTCTTAGAAGGAGGAACGTAAGTTCTCCTGGTTTTTCTAAATGAATTAGCATCAGTTTACCTTGTAAGTTACATATCCCACTTTCTGGAAACATAACAGAGGTGAATACATGTATAACATTTTCTCGACAAGGATTAACTGTTAAGTAATTCATTGAAAAAAGTTAACTTGATCGATGCTCATTCTAGGTTGATTGGTGGTTCTGACTTCAAGATTATTTACCGACATTATGCTACTCTTTACTTTGTTTTCTGTGTGGACTCCTCTGAGAGTGAGTTAGGAATTCTTGATCTTATTCAGGTGAGCTGGTGTGAAAACGTTAACTTATAATTTGATTGTTGGTTGTAATAATTACATGCATGTCTGTTTGGTTGGCCAATGGTGACAGTTAATTTGATCAGAGAGATACATCCCAGGGACAAGACCCTAGGACTTCATTCATTGTGTATACATGCAGTGCTCAAAATTAGCGGTCGTCTGATCATCCAAGACAACCAAAACGTTTACCAGGCAACCAATTTTTGGTAAAATCAAGAGGCTGGTTGCCCAAGGAAAAAAACAACGGACAACCCAGCCAAAAATAGAAAATAAATTAATCATAAACAGTTCCCAACTTACATTACGGTTTTGTATTGTCAATGTTCCGATAGTGTGAAGTTAATAAAAATTAATTTGCCTCAGCTAAGCGTTTTCCTGTGTTTTGGATATCTGTGAATTTTACAAGACATTGCCAAGTACAAAAATGTAAGAGAAAAACACAAAGTTTTCTTGTCTGGAGGCGATCAAGATCAAAGACGCCATTTTGAATATGCCACAACTTAAACGCAGACTTCCGTGAAAACCATTGACTCACACTAAGAGATTAGTTCAAGCTTGACCGCCATGTGATTCTACACGGCGGGTAAATAAAGGTAGGATCGTTACCATAATTGTTCTCAAATTCTTTATTTCTTTACTAAGGAGACAAAAATGGATGTTTTTATGAGTAGTGCACTTAAATGTGTAGGTTTTTCTAACAGGCAACCAAGGATTCATCAGGGTAACCAAATTAATGTGTTTGGTTGCCCAGTTTTTGAAATAGGGACAACCTGGATTTTTTTTTTAATTTCAAGCACTGTACATGTGCAAGATCATTTTTGTTGTTATTACCGTTTTTGCCAGGCAATAAATAAAAGAGATCTGGCAACCATTAAGAAACAGAGACTTGCCAAAACAAAAAAAGACAAGGAGGTAAAAACTAACATTCCAGAATTTTATGATTGGTCTGTTGCACATGGTATATTTATGTAATGCACATTGTAATATTATATTTTTATCCCTATTGTAGGTATTTGTGGAAACTTTAGACAAGTGTTTTGAAAATGTTTGTGAGCTGGATCTCATATTTCATATGGACAAGGTGGGCAAAAACCAAAACTACATGTATGATAATTAAAGATTTAAAGTCAATCGTTAAAGCGCAGTTAATGGCGCGTGACGCTATTTACGTACAGTCACTAGCTTACTGTTGTTAAACGTAACCCAATAGAACTGTAAAGCATTAGAACATTATAGAAGTCTTTCTCGTGTTCCCCCCTTTACACCATAGAACGCGTGTTTATTGCTTGTGTTTGTCGGGGTACTTAAAGCATTACTCCCTAGGAACTGCAACATTAATATGTTCTTTGATAGACGCTCTTAAAGCACTGCATGTTTTGTGTTCAGTGTCAGTAGCTACTTCCACAGCATGTTTTAATTATTTTATAGACTTAAGGTTACCTGCACTTGTAGAGACATTAAAAACATGACAGCTTTCCCATTTGACTGAGGTCATACATTTTATCTACAAAAATCTAAACACAGCCAAATGTCTCTAACATGGATGTAAAAGGGGCCAAGCAGCAAGTCTGTGTTATGGAAGTGTCATTACTAATAAAAGAGAGGTAAAGATTGTATGAATTCTGAACTCGCTTGGACCAAATGACAGTCCGTAATATTGAGATGACCTTATTATGGAAGTGTCCGTAAGAAGAGTTTCAACTGAAATCACAACATTATTTTATGTACTATCAACTACTTAAAACACAAATCATTTGAAAAGGGTCACTGTACTTGATAAAAAGACAGCTCACTGCAAGAAAATAAGCCTTATTAACAACTCGAGTGTAGTTCTTAACATTGATACTTGGTAAGACATTACATACAGCCTTTTCTTGATTGGGCAAATATTTTTAGAGCTGTTTAAAATTAGGAAATTCATCTTTTTTTTTTAATGTTAAATTTCTACCACTTTTGCTCTAGCCTACATAGAGGGGCAGGTATGTTTTCCAGGTTGCAGGTTGAAAAATCGACTTTTAAGTTTGAGGTCTACTTAGCACTTTGGTTAGCCTGAATAGCATTCCAGTTAGCCTACATGAGCTTAGGTTGCTTGCGGTTAGCCTTTATACTGGGATTTATTTGATTTCAACTCAAATAAACAAGTCGTTTCAACCTGCAACCTGCAACCTGCAAAATATACAACTGTACCTGACGTGCATAGAGCTTTTTCACATTCGGTTTCAATTTTGTTCAGCTTCTATGGGAAATGCTTGGTATGCAAGCTACTTTTGCACAAGATTATGTGTATTGGGTTAAGGAACAAGTTTGTAGCAAAGCCATAAGAGTTACATTGAACATTGCAAATCAAGCTTATAACCATTGTCAGCATCGTCATGTCTTCCTTTCTACATGAGGATTAGGGCCAGAAAAATTTGCTTCATAGTGATATTATACCATTTGATATAAAATGGTAATAACAATAATATAATTATTCCTTGAAGCTCTTGCTGTAAAACACCTGGTAATGTTCGTCCATATGCTCTCTCTTGTACAGGTTCACTATATTTTACAAGAAATTGTGATGGGAGGCATGGTGTTAGAAACCAACATGTCTGAAATATTGACTCACATTGAAGCACAGAATAAACTAGAAAAATCAGAAGTAAGTGCTCATTTTACTCTCGACCGGTTCAATTTTTGTAGTTTGCTTGCTATATCATTTTATACTGTTGTGTTGTCCACGACAATCATGAGCATTTTGTTGGTTTGGTTTTCATTTACATGACTCAGGTACCTTGTGTCATTGTCATGCTGTAAACTTGTCACATGTCTCAATTTAGTAAAAGCTATACTGGGGTAAATCAGCCTTACAAGCAAGCCAATTGCAGAAAATAACCCAATAGTTTACTTTCCTCTTGGATACAATTTCTGTTTAAATCCACATCTACACTGTACATTGTATAGTATTAGCAGCATTTGGTTTCACATTTTGATAATCAGTGTCAATAACCATGCTTTATACCTTCAATTCCTTGACATGTGTGCTCTTGTGGCTCACATGTAACTTTGAACATTTTCAACCACTGAGCAAATGTGATGCTGTGGAAACTGTTTCTTTTTCCTAGTATGGGCAGGCACAGTACATTCGCTCTACATAGCAGTCATCTCTTTTCCAGTGGACTTAAAGCAACAGGTGCATGAAAGCGTAGGTGCAATATTAACGGTGCCTCTCGTGCTCTTCAAAGGGAAGTTACAACTGCATGGGGCTCATTTACTTAGGGTGATGCTAATAAATTATTCTTGTTCTTTTTTTTCCCTAGGCCGGAATAAGTGCCGCACCTCAGAGGGCCATGTCTGCTGTCAGAAATATTAGTCCTAACTTACACAATCTTCCAAAACCTAATCTAAATTTACCATCTATGCCGTCACTTCCACACATTAACTTGCCATCCTTTAAGTAGAGTTAGAGATGTCCTATTTTTCTAGTCAATATTGTGAATATTAATAAGCATAACAAAGTGGTTTCACCAGCAAAATAATTTTAATGTTCGTGTACAGGTTATTCTAAATTTAATTAATTCTTGTTGTTGGAATTTAGGTTTAAAATTGTTCTATTAAGTTAAACACAGCATGGATATTAAAGTTGACAAATTTCTGAGAGGCATACCATTCGACCGAAAATTCCAGATAAATTCAGTATGAAAATAAAATTGTTGGTAAGAAAGATGTAGATGTAACTCACAAGGCTGTCATCTTTTCTAGAAAATTTTGGAAAATGAGTAATAATTACTCAAATTGCATGAAACAAGAAAATGCTATTTTACCGAAAATTGACTTGGAGTCACTTAGGGCTTTTTTGCACACACCCCTTCGATTGCAAACCAGATGTTTTGGTCAAATGGAAAGTGCCCTTGGATTGCATTCCAACACAAAAGCACTGCATGATAAATAATTTTTACTTTAAGAGATGAAGCATGCGTACCTTTTTATTCTATGAAGCATTTATTTACCACTGGAAGTGTTCTCCTCTGTTGTTCTTTGTACTATTGGTGTTATTGTTTTTCAGTATAGCAGGAGATCATCTGCTTATGGTACCTTAACAAAAATGGGAAAATTGAGAAAAAAAAAAAGGGTTTTGGTGTCAATAAAAATGTTGATTGATGTTCATGTAATTATCAGCGCTGTTGTCAAAATAGTCAAAAGGGTTAGCAAAACCTAGATGTAGACTGCGAGCACATGTCACGCTCACGGTCACGCTCACACCCTGATAAACGCCCCTTCTCCAATAAGCGGCCTCTCTTAAGTTTCCAAAAGTACATTATTGCCCCTGGTGCTAAATCGAATTATTAGGACAAGTTGCCATTCATAGTAGCTACAACGTGCTTGTTTTATTGCTTGATTGGAGAAAGAAGTTATCGTTCATTTTTATGGGAATCATTCGTGCGAGATGTAAATCTTGGTTCTGAAATGATGCTTTTTTTTGTTTTGTTTTCGGAAACGGTACGGTAACGGGGCATGTACTAAAACCCGAAAAAACGAAACGAAACCACCGAAACAAGTAAAATAGTAAGTAAATAAATAAAAAAGTTTAAAAAAAACAGTCTTGATCTCTCGCACGTTACTATGGCAGCCTGATCTCGTACCCAGATCCTGCTCTTTAGCCACGCGTGTGACATCGTGACATTTTGAAAGATGGGTGAGCACAAGGGTGTCGACGATTTGCTTCTTTGTAAATTTTCCCCGATTACCCATAATGGCCATTAGAGCGTGAAGAGGTGTATTCTAAACGCTCGAATAATGAAATGTTTTTTTTGTTTGTTTTTGTTGCTGTTCTTTTCTCTTCAGCATTTGTCGCTGATATACTAATTACAAGATGACTGTTAATTATGAGTTGATCAGAAGAAAATTCATTAAAAGATCGTTGAGTTTGATTGTCATTTGAAGCTTTTTTCAATCCTCACTCCTATGAACTAACCTCTGCTGAATGAACCCTAAAAAGCTGATCTCCACTCCTCGCTACTAAGCAGTTTAAAAGTAGTCTAAGGGAGAAAAGTAGCGATATTGACTGAGACGTTGTCAATGAATACTTCCTTTCCTAACTTTTCTATTATTTTCCTTTCTTTTCTTTTCGCATCTGCTTTGGTCGGCGTTCCACCCTTAAAATACATACAAAAATACAACAACATTTTCTTTCAGTCTTTACAAGGCAGCCTTGCTGCTCAAAGTCCTAAATGTAAGATAATTCTGTCTTTCCCTGGCCCGTGGTTTTTTTTTTGTTTTTTTTTTGGTCGTTTCGTATCGTATTTGTCGTATCTGTTTTTCGTTTTGGTTGTTTCGCTTGTTTCGGTGGTTTCATTTCGCTCGTTTCGCTTGTTTCGGTGGTTTCTTTTCGGTGGTTTCTTCGTACTAACCACAGCTTAGCAATACATCGCTTCGTAGACTCTATAGTGTCACCTTCAAAGCGAAAACTTGCACCTGAGGTTTTGTCAAAACGCAAAGAAGAAAAGAATCCCTGCGTGGAAAGTGCTTGAAGGTGGAAGAATTGGAGTATCTGACGTGATCTTGGGTTAAGTCCCACGAAAGCCCACTTCAGTGCTCAACAGCTTTGAACACCTTACTTTGGAAAATTCAAACGAAAGCGTTGAAGTTGAAGCCTCCCATACGGTAAGACACTTGTGATAATATTTTCGGGCGCATTAAGGCAGTGATCGCTTAATTTTATTTTACAGCTGAGCCAATCCCCAGAGCAATACTAGGACATTTTTTCTCGGGGAAAATCGTTTTTTTTTTCCTCACAGCATTGTCGCTTCTTTAATGACCAATTCATCGGCGCAAGTTTCTTAATGAATCTCGACAAGAAATACCGCGTATAAATAAAATGCTAGACCCGGTAATGAACCCACTGTTATGGGAAATAAGAGTTAACTAGGACTTAACGCGACTTGAATTAGCTTAAATTTTGTGAAAGTAGCACGAGAAACGAAGAAAATAAAACGTTTAAACAACTAGTCAGTTTTCCCGGCCGTGGAGCATTTACCAGCTGTTTTCGAACAATCCTAAAGCAAGGGGTCGGCCCGGAGGAGGGGTATCCGGTCACTTCGTTCCATGGTCACTTCGTTCCATCAAAGAGTCACTTCGTTCCAAAGAATAGTCACTTCGTTCCAAGGGGAAACTAAGCAAGTAAACTGCTGATCTTTTTTACAAACTAAGCAAGTAAACTTCTAATCTTACGAAGGTACTAAACACCTCAAGCGGATAGAGTCCTTGGACTGTCTGGTATCCGGTCCTTTTGTCGTTTCCAAGTCGTTTCGTTATATCTCGAAATCGTTTTTATACACATACAAACTCGATTCGATATACATCTTGAGTCGATTCGATATAAAATTCTAGTTCACTTATACAAGTAATGAAAGGGTTTTAATCTTCGCATCGCATCCGACAGCGATCAAAAGAATCGTATTACTCCGTTTCCCGCGGACAAATACAAAAATCTTCTTGAGGGTGAAGGAAAACAAAGTTCATTAGGATCCTAACACGCCACTCTGAGCTTCCTGACGCTGACTTCAACTTACATGTATCTGGCATATGGGTAAAGCTGGAATTGACTGATGCATTACGACTTGACTAGCACTTGACGATGATTGATATTGTAGCCTTGTCTCATACTACAAATTTACCCTGTTTTTGGCTGTGCAAAACTAATAAAATACCAGCTTGCATTTCGGAAAACATACCTGTTTCTTATTTTTCTCCATGCCTCCCGGAGCCGACTAAAACGTTTTTTTTTTTTTTTAGTCCGGCTTGATGTGAGCTGCGCGAATCCGGAGCGAGGTCGATTTTAGCGAGAAGATACGGTTCGGTAGTTCGGGCTGCCCGGTGACTACATTCGAGCCCGATTATCAGGATCCTGGACAGGAAGAGGCGAGATCTCGACAAACGAAGCCCACTTACCCTAGCAAATCGGACCTGCCCGGCCCATGCAATTAGCCCCCAATTCCTAAGAACTAGACAAACCCAAAGGAAATAGACAGTCCAGTGAACCAGTCAAATTTCGAAGCAAATACTTGTAGCTGACGCGAAGCGTGGGAATACGTGTGCGAGCGAATCACAATTAGCGTTAGGTTTTACTTCTGATTGCCAGTCGTATAGCGTAGAAATGCAAAATTAAACCAAAGCAAATGAAAATTTCAGTACTTTCGAACCATTCCAATAACGTTTCTTTTAATGCAGCTCTTAATTCTTGGAAAAGTGAAGGGACTAAAGCTCACCGTTAAAGCTCAGTAAAAAAAAAACCTGCAGTTCAATCTCCAGTTTAATTCTGTAGACACAACTGACATAAGTATATTACAAACACTCCAGTGAAAATATATTAAAATTACGAGTTTACATACCTAAAAATAACTTAATTTACCGGCGTTTTAACCAGTGAAACCTATTTACAACTTGTTGAACCAATTTTAGTTTAACTTGGACTACACTTTCAAACAATTTTTTTTTTTACAATTATATTTACCTTGATAAAATTGCATGATGCGGCTTACACCATTTTCATTGAATAAAATGCAACAAAAATGTTTATTACGCATGCTCAAGTCACTTGCACTGGCTTTGCATAATAAAATGTTAACATGTACTGTACATCAGTTTGTCAAAGTGCCATTTTACACGTAATGCATTTCAAGCAAAAAAGTGATGAGAAAATTAGGTCTTCAGTGATAAACCGCCAAATTCTCACAACTTGTATAAACAAAATATGTGCTGATAACTTGTAATTAAAAGTGCTACTTCGTGTAAGTCCAGCTGTTTCATTATTTGAAGCTTACTCGACTAGGTATTATACATGTAATTGTGTTCTGCGGTACAGAAACACCAAATCAATGTAGACTGGTCTAGTTATTTTACCGTCGATGTATTGACAGCATATTAAATTAATGTTCCTGTTGAAATCTTCATCGGTTGTGTACTTGTCTGTAAGTTGGATCCACTCTACAAACGGAAGAAAATCAGAACCAAACTGATCAATTAAGAAATGAGCTAGATGCAATTAGGAAATTCTGAGACAAAAGGATACCCACATATTACACACGGGCAATGTTTGCTGGCTTTATTGAATTCTAGCATAAGCATCTTGATCGGGGGGAGCAGCATTATTCCCAAAAACGTCACGCTACAACAAAACAGACCACTTATAGAACCTAGCAGTTCTATAATAACGGCTTTGATTCGTACTCAAACTAGTGGAATGACCAAATACACCCACACACTGGGGACTGACTCCATTGGCCCAAGTGTCTCATACCACCAAACCTTATCCCTTATTAATCAGAGTGAAATATTTCACCCCGCCCCCTTCACCCCCATCTGGTTATACCTAAGTGAAGAGAGGCCTTGTGTAGAGCATCTTGCTCAAGAACACAACGCAGTGACCCCAGTCCAGCACGCACCATTAGGCCACTATGTCCCCACTTTCTTAAGTGCTTAAGGGTCTGTGGCTAAACAAAGATCTCTGCCACTAACCTCATAACTTCATCAGGAATGTAGATATAGTCCACTGGAACAAGACTCGACAGACTGCCCAGTGTGTGGACAAAACTAAGCTTCCTCCAAAAACTTGCACTGAAGGACAGACGAGGAAAAAAGTTATTATATTGCAAAGGCTTGTAAAGCTAATTACATCAGTAAGGTGATCACTCGAGACACTCAAACGCAAGCTTGGTACATCACAAGTGTTACATATAAAAATGTCCTGCCCCACAAGGGCCCTCCTACTTTGTATGTGAAAGGTTTGGATACGTTTGTCACCTCTCACAGGGATTAAGATATCAGTTAAGTTGTTCAAGGCAGAAAGACCTGCAAGATACTATTGTTTTGGGTTTGCAGATTTATTTTTCTGTTACATGCCTCCTTAAAGAAGATTATGATACCTGGCCAGGAGTCCTTACAATAAGAATAAGAAATACATTTGCTAGTTTTTAGGCAATAAATTTACTAGTTTAGAGAAAATTGAATAGTACTTAGTATAGAAGTATTACTACTAAACTTATTAAACTTAAACTAGTGGGTTGCAAGCAAATAATTTAAAAAATACTGTCATACTGTGTTGATGGTCTCTAGACCAATCAGGCATGAAATAGTTTTTAGAAAAGTAGAATCTTTTAGGGGTCACTGGGTCAAAGAAAGCTTGAGCCACAACCAGATTGATCTTCTTCAGGAGTCTAATTAAATTTTTCTAGCATACGTCCCTGACTTTTCACATGCAAGTTTCATTGTCCTTAAACAAAGGTCTTACTTGATCAGTGGCTTGGCGAGTGTTATCACTACTTTCAGTCGAAAACTGGGGTGCACAATGAACATCTCTCTCATTCTCTTCTTCAGGCTAAAAAATAACAATGCTGTAGGTCAGCTGCAACACAATCTGGCTTGTATCAAAGGCATGTAATACGTGCAGATAGCTAAGTAGCTGTAAACCTCTTCACACATGGCACATCAGTAACTACTGTCAGTGGTCTACCCCAATAATGATGCCTTCAACAGTAGGATTACATTCTTCCCTCCTTGTAGAAAATCTATCAATGGTTTCAATGTTCTAAATGACTGTACATGGTATGTCAGGGGTTTCATCAATGTTTTCAGCAGGTCAGGGCAACTGGTTTTCACAGGCAGGCAGAACTTATTGGAACTGAACTTCTTCATAGGAAAACTTTCCGCTAGATGATCAAACCAGGCGGGCAAAATTATCCTCGCAGGCAGTCAATTTGCCTGGTGCCAGGCCCTTAATGAATCCCTAGTCAGTACCAATCGACTTGAAGGAATAAAAAGATTTTACTTTGCATGAGTTATGCTAGTTTAGTTCTTCACTCCCTCTCACTTCCTTGCTCCCACAGTTTCCTAGGAGTGGGCACGAGTGTCCTCAGACAGCCAGAGAATCAGGTTAGAGTGATCACTAACTGCAAGAAAGTCTGTTCTTACCCTCCTTCAATATACTGATAAAATCTCTTCATCCATGTAACTGATGGCATGTTTTGCTGTCTTGTTCCACCATTCAGGTACACCAAGTAATATTCCTCATGGATGGCCAGAAGTTCTAACGTGCTTATAACATAACTACAACAGAACCAAACAAGATACTTTGTCCAGATGGGCATTCCATGACATAAGGAGAGTTGGGGGTGGGGAGTTAGTTCAGAAGAGGGAAGCAGGGGACATGGATGGAGGGTAGATGGTGGGAGGCAGTGTGCAAGGTTCAGGCATTTGGAAAGTGGCTTCAAAACTTTGCTACTGGGTTAGTTCAGGCCAATAATTTTTAACTAACATACAAAAAAAAAAAATTCTAAAAAAAATGACCGTCCACAATACTCCTGGACACCCATCTGGCTAACTGCCTGTCACAAGGTGAATGAGGGAACTAAAGGTATATTGGGAAAATGAACTAAGGATGACAGAAGATGATACATAACTATAGATTATTATTATGATTATTATGATTAAGCAGATTGAAAATTGCAAAAGGAAGAAGAGAAAAGGTGGTGGGAATTTGACAAAGATCTGATGATAAAGTAACATATTAAGCTGAGGCATACTCACAAGAACAACTGCTCCATAAGAAAATCATAATTCTTTATACTTCTGTCTGGTAGGTAACAGGCAGCAATCACAACAATAGTTGCCTTGGTGTCACTGAAATAGCCTAAAGTGTCAAGACACACACAAGATATTACACAGCAGAGTCAGGTTTGGCATGGAGCAGTCTCGAGTGTCACTTGCATTGTAACAGCATTGCAAATGCAAAATGTCAGACTGAAGTTATTCAGTAGACCGTGAATTCACAATGTTCTGTCTGGAAAAGGGCGCACTGATTAGTGGGTAATGTCCTCTTTAATAATGGCAAGATGTTTGTAAAACAAAATGTGGTTGTCACTCATCCATCTTTCCCCTATGAAGCAGACATTGGATATCAGCAACTACATTGTTGGGGCAAGCTGTAAAATATGCATGCTACAGTATTTGAAGCACTATGAGAATGAAGTACATGTATCTTGTCCAACTAGACAACCCACAGCCTGTAAGGACTCCAGTCAAGGTGAAACTCAGTGTTAAATAATGAAAGAAAAATAATCAACACATCACATTGCTGACCTAACAAGGCAATACTAGGGGTGGCCAACAGTCCTTCAAAAACTGTGGGTATTGCAAAATTTTTGGCAAATTTCATGGGTCTTACAGTCTCATTTATTTCAGTTATGTGCACTGCACAGTCTCGATTTTTTCAAAAAGCTGTCTGAACATCTGAGAACCTGAACATCTTGAGCTTGCATTTGAAACATTTTGAAATCTCTGTCTTGCAAATTTATTGTAGAAGTCAAAACATCTCAAGCTCGTAAAGAAAAAATGCTAGTCTTGGCTTCTTGCAAAGTCCCGCATTTACCATTCACCACCGCTAATACTGTCATCCACAGACATAATGGTTAAACATGTTCTGTTAAGTATTACATGTACCTCCATGAGAGATGACTTTCATGTAAGGTTCCAGTAGTTTCAAATCCAGTATTTTATCCCTGCCATTTACACTCACAGTATGCCAGCGGAATCTCTCACTATCAGAGCCAGCCTCCAGCTGTGCTTCTACACCACCGGAGTCCTCTTCATTTTCTTCTCCGTGGTGTTCACTATCAGCTTCTTCATCCTCATCTCCAGTCTCACTTTCTTCATCTCCCTCATACTCTTCTTCGCTGAGCTCTGCTTCACCGTTTTCACTGCTGTCTTCCTCTGGCTTGAATTCAGTGTGGAAGGGTTGAGGGGTTGTTCTGATTTTCTTAGGAGCTGAATAACTCCTTTGTCTTGGATGCTCTGAAAATAAATTGGCAATTACACTGAGTAGTGTGAGTTGTTTTAAAACTGAAAAACAACAGGGCAACGGAAGAGACCTGTTTCACAAAATGTACACCAAACACAAAGCTTTTAAAACAATTGTTCATTTTAATATATTTTTAGATGGATCATCAGATACTACATTCTGGATGTTTCATTTCTATTCTAAAATAACATTCTCTCGTGAAAATGATCTCAGCACAGGAAGAGATTGCAACATTTGACTGTTTACTGAGGCATTAAAAATTACAGTGTGAATGAGCTAAAAAAAGTAATTATAATTATTTTTAATTACCATCCTCGTCAATGACAGCACACAAGTCTTCAATAGATTGTGCCTTCCTTCTCATTCCTTGGAACTCAGAGTCCTCATCATTCTCCTCAGCAATTGCAAGAAAGACTGGTGCCAACAATTCTGTTCCAGCAACCTCTGCATGCTCATCAAATGACAGTTCTCGCAACACTATCTTCTGTTTTCTCTCTAAAATTAAAATAACAAGTATAGTCACTGTGGAAAACAATGTGCAGTTATTGTGGGTTCAATTCTTGTAGGGGGAACACAAAGCTTTTATTTTTTTTCTTAGGAGCTTTCTTGTGCAATGCACATGCACAGTCTCCAATTTCTGCTCAGCAAAAATTTTTTTAAACACAATTCAATTGGACTTGCATGCCCATGTGTATTAGCTGCCCATTAGTTAGCTGTCACAGATGTCTACATGTATAATAAATACCAACTTTACATCTTTGGGGATCAGTAGTGTTGTTTTACATATCAACTTCAGTTACGAAAAAGAAATACAGGGGTCCAAGAACACATTTTCTTGTTACATGTAGAAGTAGCTTTATCAGTATAAGAAATGCTATTTCAAGCTAACAAGTATGGTAACCATTTCTTTATACTACTTGTGATTAAATAACTAATTGTACATATTTTTCTGATAGCAATAGCAAGCATGAGTTACCACAAGTACAATGTATTCAAGTAGATGTAGCTAGTAATTATTTCAGTATACATATTGTAACTGTAAGATCAAAAATGCACAATTCTGTGTATTTTTATTTAATGAAAAATATAGGTTTGACCCAGCATCTAAGTTCTGTCACACTACCTCAATTTCATTCAGCTTTTAATTTTCAGATCAACAAAAAATTCTCTTACCTGAGCCCAATGTATGTAAATCTGCCAACAATCCACCACCTTCCCAATCACCAACATCATGATCAAACTCCAGAGAAGTCTCTAAAGCACCAGTTAAACTGCTACCAAAAATCTGTTCATCATCTGAAAGCTCCTCCGTTTCTTTCTCATACTGTATTTCAAAATCCTCATCACTGCCTATCAATGCAATGCTTCCATTTGTTCCGTTTTCTATACCTCTACCAGAAGTACTGTGAGATTTCAGCATGTCATCATTTGTGTTTGTACCTTGGTCTCCAACAGTGTCTTTTGAAGAATAAGTTTTTTCTTGTTCACTTGTTCTGTCATGTGATGTGCTATTGTTATTCAATTTCATCTCTTCATTCTTATCACCACTTTTTGTTGCTATGGAAGTTGACAAATTGGCCAATGCTGACTTCACAATGTCTGCAGCAAGAAAGCCAATATACTCCTGAATTACACTTGATTCTTTGAAGATTGGAAGAACGTCCTGAACGCTGTTTTGATCCAACACATTTTGTTTTTGCAAGGCATTTAATTCACTTTCACCAGCTGTTTGTTTTCTTTCCTTGTTCTGGAAACCAAAACAGGAATCATGCAATGACTCTGTGATGATACTGTGAACAAATCTATCACAGTTAGATTTCAATGTCTCTAAATCAAGACTGCTCAACTTCTTTGCCACTTTGGCCTTGCTTTCCTGAGGCTTCTGCTTACATGTCTCAATATTAATACTTTCTGACCACTGTCCATTTAAAAGCTGAGAGATTAAATTATCAATGAATTGCTCACAGTACTGTTCCAGGGCCAGTATTTCACTCTCATTCAGTGAAAGTCTTCCCTCTCTTAATCCAGCTCGCACACCCGGATTTAACGAACAGATCAAAGCCTCCTTGATTGTCATGTTGGTAGCCTCTTCACAGATCTCATTTAACAAGTCTAAATCAGGAGAATTTACATCCTTTGAATGTGTTGTTCTATCTGAGATTTCTTTGCCCTCAAAAATGCCATTTCTCCAATGTTGTGAATTTTGATCGTCCTCTACAGTAGAAGATATGTCTTCATTCGTTGATCCACTTAAATCATGTGGCACTTCACCACTGTTATCCTCATAATCAGAATCATCTACAGCTTCATCTTGAAATTCTCCTGATAAATTGCTGTTACTGTGCTCTTGTTTAATTGTAACATCTTTTAAATCAGAATTGTCTTGAAAAGATCCATAAGCAGTCTCCCAGGTACTCTCTTGGGTAGACGATTTACATGTACTTGGTTCTTCCATTTTGCTCTCTGCAGCACTGCAGCTATCTGAAGTCACTGTAGCATTTACAGTAGGCAATGCAGAGGTATATAATGACTGTGATTCATCTCCGGAATACTCCTGCGCAGAAGATTCTCTAAGTGAAAGGAAAGTTTGGTCAGGTGAAGAGCTTGGCTGATCATGAGTGGTAATGCCAGCCCCAGAATTGGACATTGGTGACAAAACAAGTCCTTGGTGTGGTAACTGTCCGTCAGCAATTGATAATTCTTCTTCAGGGAAAGGAATATATTTTGTGGGTGTACTGGTTCTTTGGTTGCCATTCAACTCAGCATCATTATCTTGGTCACCCTCTAGAAACAATGACTCCCCAACTGTGTTGTCTAAAGATTCTTCCACATCATCCATGACCATAGAATAGTGAACACTAAACCTGCTGCAAGATCACCTGAAACAAAAGTCATGAAATCAACTAAAATTGAGTCTACACGTGTAAATTAATGCACTGAGCACAAATCAGTAAACTTGAAATATTTAATCCACACAGTGACAGTCCTTTTACCTAAAAACCTGTTTTTAAAACAAGAAAGTTTTCTCTAAATGAGCATGAAATTAAGAAAATATAAGTTGTTTTCTCAAACTTGTAGATTTACAGATATCCACATGTAGCATGTTTTCAACTCTTGTATAAATATCTGCCAAATTGGATCTTTACATTAGAATATATAATTTATAGTTTTTCTCTTGTTTTCCCAGCATACAGTCATGCAGGTGTACTCAACATAGGTCTAGGTACAGGCCTAGGTTTCATTCAAACATTGGATCTGAACTATATAGAAATGTATGTATAGTATGATTAAAACTGATTAGCAGTCCCCAGATCTTTTGTTCCATGACATAAATGGAGATGGAACCATGAATTGAAAGCACTCTTTGAACTACTGTACATTTTTTTTGGTCAAGCCATGAGAGTCAAAATCTAGGTGTCCAAGGAATGTTATCCTTATGATATTCAGCAATATACTGGCGATATCCACCACAGTTGCAATAAAAGCTTCCCCTCCCATGCACCTGAAATTTTTTATGCGCATTTTTTTAAGACATAAAGTATTTTAAATATAAAATTCCTTCCAATGTATACACCTCCCTATGCTCAAATCCAAAAGGGGCCTACACAAAACAAGCTCACCTAACAGGCCTTAAAACAATAATCAGAATTTTTACAGTGTTCTGTGTCTACATCTGCTTGAAAGAATTTGCATAACTCCCTAATAGTAGCTGGAGATTGTGCTGAAAGCTAGTTATAAATATTGGGTACAATATAAATATGTCTTATCAGTATTCACAAATAACAGTTTTATTTCTCTCTCCTAAATTCATTAGTCTTCTGCAAATTCAACAATTATTATGCTAGAAAAGCTAAGTTTGTTCCGCGTCTCAATGACTCTAAAATTTTGTCAATCATAATCCTGCAAAGAAAACCCAGCAAAGAAATTTAGTTCTCAAATATAACAAAGTTCTTCAATTAAGGTTTACTTGGATATTGGAACTGAGATCATGCCTTGAAGAAGATACAATTCACGTATATAGATGTTTGCCATTTCTAGCTCAACTGCCACGAAGCTGAAACATGATAATTTCCAACCTCAACAATGTCTACTTGATTAAAAGCCAACTGAGTTGGCTTTTAATCAAGTAGACATTGTTGACAAAAAGATAGCCACAAAGGATTTTGAGTCAAAAATTACTATTCTTTAGTAATATCACATTTCATGACAGTGTGTCAAAACAAAAATAATGTCCAATATACAGTCACAAAACGAAAAGTCAAGTCATTCTACGAAATTTCATTTCAACACAAATTGATTATTAATATATTCAAAAGCCTGAAAAATTGGCAGATAAATTCTCTTTATCCCTTCTTTTGTCAACAGTTGCTGAATTAAATCCGGCTGCAAAAATTAAGAAATATATTGGACCCTGCCAAATTAAAATTCATAAGTTTTTATAAATAATAAACCGCCACATAACGGAATCTCACTGAAATATATTTAACACAGTGCAATTCTTCTAAGCACATTGCTTATCATAAAATTATGGGTCAGACATCGGAAAGTGCAATTCGTTGGGCTGTCACAAGTGATCGATTAAAAATAAATCGAGCGTGAAATTCGACACTTGGTTTAGAATTCTACAAAGTGGAATTGGTTTGGCTAAGCTTATCATGCAGGCGGTGGAATATAAGACGATAATATGGTTAAAATGCTTCTATCCGTCATCTTAGCCATTCTATTCCTATCATATTACAACAAGACGAGGCATGGATGGAACGATTACTATCTTTAGCCGACATGGAAGGAAGTGAACAAAACATAATTAACATAATGCAAGCTCTTAATGCAGCTGAGTCACCTGAAATTATTTTGGAAGAGACTCTTTGTTTTCGCTCTAGGCTAGTTTACGTGTTCGACTGCCCTTTTGAAAACCGCACTCTAAAATAAATATGAGCATAATGTTCACAGTTGTATCCTGAGAAAATCTTTTATAAGCTAAAAAAGATAACTCCGCAGACTTCAATATCAAATCTATATGAGTTTAGTAAATTACGTACGGCGCGATGTCATCTTTATTGAAGCTTGCAAGTTGAAAACAAAAGTCAAAGAATTGAAGAAATCGCTCCATAGTGCACAAGTCAACACATTGATCAAAGTACCTTTTATAAAACGAAAAGAGTACGTCAACTTCCTCACAAATGTAAGACTCGTAAAAGCCTCACTCTCACTTTCGAAGGAAGGCGCAAGAAAAATAACTAAGCTCTATACATTACTCAGATGCACGCATCTTTGAAACGGCTAAAACTTTTAAGCAGGTCTACGCAAGCTTACCATATTCCTTGTTAACTCAGAAGGATGACATAAGGTCCATGATTATTGCACACTCCATTTCAATGGCGACAAAATGTAAATAATCAAATATTCAACAAAACACACAGGGCCATATATATGACAAGCGCTTTATGGGTTCTGGGTAATACTAGGCACCAGTCTCACACTGCGGAGCCTCGGTCTCTACTGCGTGATAAACATGACAGTAAAACGCATGTTAAAAAACAAAGTTCATTTACTTGACGTTTCGTAAGTTTCAACTTACTTCTTCAGAAGTGACCGTTAGGAATAGAAGTAACAACTAAATTTCAATTTAAAATAAGTAACTAATTAACAATTACAATGACAGAAGCTGAGAAAAATTTGCATCTATTTTTCTGTTTTTTTTTTTTCCCTCTTCTTTTTTGGTTTTTGCGTAGCGGTGCGTAACAGAGAGAGGACCAGAACTGGACTAGTTTGGTGGCAGAACTTCATGGTAGGACACATATAGTCGTTACAGGGCGACTATATATGGGTGGCCTTTTATGAATTATATGCCAGTTTGGTTACAGATTGAGAAGAGTAAAGTCTTTTCTCTAACTATGCAAGGATGACGTCATGATGCCAGTTTTCCCAACCCAGCAAACAATAACCATTGTTTCCCTTTAAGAAACGAGTCTACTGCGCCGGGACCGGGTTGTTCACCCAGGATTAGCAAGAGTTTTCAGTTCAGTTTTGTAACTCTTCGGTGAGGTTGGCGGTCTATTTACGTTGATCATTCCCTCTGTTTTGCGTTTGAATCTCAACCTATACAAAACATACGCAGTGAAAAACATCTTTTATAATAGAGAAAGTAATGCTCAGGTCTACTTTTAACCTTTGTTTAGCGTTGACCGGCTTTCGAACAACCCGCACCGGCCGGCTGTAGCTGGCGGTAAAAATTAGTCATGAAGGGACTGCATAATCGTGCTTGCTACAGCATCTAGGCAAATTTGGGTCAATCAATGCTTTAACATTAAAAATTAAACTGAGTTTACATGAAAAAGGTGAACTACAAGAAAAGAAGAAACTGCTTCGTCGAATCTTGTAAACGTGGTTTGCCCTATAAATTAACTTATTTACATGCAACGGTTCTTTTTCTTTGCAAGAGGGAGGTGGAATATTAGAGAGGATATGAACGGAAGTGCTCAATTATAATAGCTGTGGGTTGAAATACTGGCCACTTCCCAGCTTTCCGGTTCCGTCACAGCTATTTAAATCTAACAACATAACCCATATACCGGTAAACAAAGAAAGACGTAAATTGTTGCTGTTGTCGTTGCGTGGGAACGCACAGAGAAATTATACAGAGTTTGTTTAGAACGAGTGCTGAGTTGTTCCTCTGACTTCCTACAAGAGACTAGCTTCCTCCAATAATAGCTTTCTGCAAAAGTTTTCGTTATTTGATACAAAATTTTCATTTTGTAATTATATAGTCTACACTAGTTTAAATGACTTAATGGTGTTTGATTTCTTTTAAAAGCAAGGAAGCAGTCCTTAACGGGGCTCAACATTAAGGAACTCAAGCCGGCCCATTGCTTCCAAGTCCTCCAAAAACCCCATGTGTGATTGCACAGCTCTCTCAAAGTACGGTAGTCGTGTAACCGAGTGTGTGATGGTCTTTAAAGACAATTGATGCAAAGCATAAACACAAGAGACAGCGTTAAAGACTTCCATGAACTGTTCAGAGTCGAAATTTCTGCCGCTGAATTTTTCCAGTTGTTCCTGATAAAACCGGACAAAGTTCGTACGGGTCGTGACGTCACTTTTGGCAGGAAGCACAAATGCAAGAAATTCAACCACGTCATGTTGAGGCGCATGAATTGTCGCCATTTCCCAATCGTACACACAGGACACTCGACGTAATTTGCTTTCTGTGATGAATTCGCTTTGTTTATCATTCATAGTTATCTCTCGCTTGCGGATACAAGCGTTTCTTGGAGTGAAGTCGTAGTGAACTAGAGTCCGTGGAAAAGATTCGATCACTTGCCACACGTGATCTAGGTTGTCAATAAAGCTGTTCAAAAGTCTCGTCCTAAAAAAGAAAATGACAGACGTGGCAAATTACATTATACATGTTATGGTTATTCAGCTGCCCAGCGTATTGAAAATGCCCCTTCCCGTGCTCTTTTGGAAAAAAGTGTTGAAAAGTCAGCCATATTGAAAACAAAGGCCAATACTAACCCAGAATACAACATACAACACAAATTTCGTCGTAAGTTTTCGCCAAGATAGATTATAATTACCTTAGAGCATAATTATCAAGGGGCTAAGCAGCAGTCACGATACGGTGCTGATTTTAATAAGACAGTACACCGTGATTTGGATCAGCTGAGAAAGTTATTAAATTACTAGATAACAGGCTTTTGAATTATCATTATCATTATCATTATCATTATCATTGTCATTGTCATTGTCATTGTCATTGTCATTGTCATTGTCATTATCATTATTATTATTAAAGCGTCATGTCGCAGTTTAATACTTTGCCGTTGTCCAAAGATCAGGAAATGACGCGTGATTCTGATGCAAAAGCGCGCGCCAAAATCCCGAGAGTGCCTTCATAACATTGCCGCTGTACACACACATCCACGGCTCTGATAAGAGGCGAGCTACGTCATCAAGGTAGATACTGTGAAAACGGGCAATATCTCGCAATATAACCTGTTAAAAACAAAATACAACACAGAGTCACACCACTAAAAAAAAATACATGACTATATAGAATGACGGTTTAATCAGACGTCATTCAAAGGCACACATAAAAATTCGCCCCGTAATTTAGCAGTTAGGGAAGCCACGGGATTTTGTTGACTTTTTTAGGTGGCTAAACCTAAAATAGCCTGCGAAAGTAGGTTTTTCTTCAGTTATTAATTAAACGCTGAAGAGAATTACCAAATCTCCCTTCCATTTCCAAAGCGAGTCAATGATACCTTCTTTTGAAAAAGTTACGCGATAGCTAGATTTACCTTTATATCATCTTGGTCCCAGACCTCTGGCGCATTATCAATGGTGTTGAAGTGAGTCACATGACCTGTAAGCTCTTCCATAACTATAACAAAAACCTCCTGTAAAAGAAAGGAAATAAGTGGGGAAAGAAGCAAGTAAACAAGCAATTGAAGAAACAAACGAGCAACAGGCATGAAAACAAGCAATTAAAGACTTTCATCAACCCATGGCGATAAAAGAACAATCGAAAGCGGCAATCACTTCTGCGGACAATTTGCAGTATTCTCCGCCATGAGCACTCGTTTCCCACATCCCAGGATTTCCCGGCTACAATTGCGACTCTTGTAGCAAAATGAATAACACATACCTTAGAAGGAATGCAGATGGTGTGGTAAACTTTTGGTGCAATGTCCGTAAATCTTTGGTCACGTGTTTTCATCACTTTTAGCTCTCTCACATCCGACTTCCTAAAATTGTTAAAAGAAAATGTCCTGTAGATTCAGACAAGCGTAGCTTGTTAGAGACCAATGACCCTGATCTTGTCAAGCTTGTCCCCCAGGGCACTTTTTCCACAACTGCTTATAATTCTTATACTCTTATACTATCGCAATTGTTGTAGGCTGAACTGAATGTCGTTTATTGAAGACTGGGTTTCTTTCTTTCTAGATTTTTTTTACAACTAAAAGTATTTTTAATTCAATGTTGTTGCATCAAGACCATCTTAGTTCAGGAAAGCACAGAGAGCCTGAATGGTGTGATAGTCGCTAATTGACAAAAATTGTAACTGTAATCTCAGAAATGACGTTTTTTGTAAGTGATTGCTGAGATCTACTGAGAGCTGAGAAGTGGCGGAACTGTTTTAACTGACAGCTGAGAAATCGCTTAAAACTTAGCTGATAACTTTGATTCAAGCACCCCCATCTAGACACTCAGTGCGACAACGTCAATTCATAAAAAGGCAAATACAACTAGCCTGAAGTACGACACATGTCGGAACATCTCGGCGTATTGGCGAACATCTCCGGTTTGTTGTTTGATCCAGTCTCCAAAGATATCAACGAACCTGTCGGCCAGCGGTTTACACTTCGCCACCACACGCAGTGTTTTGGTTGCAGGCTCTCCTGTAATGTTGACAGTGAAACAATAAAATAATACTGTAAAAGACCTTGTTGGAACTTCATCGACACTATAGGAGAGAACACCTGGCAAATCCATTCTGATCACGTGCTTGGGCATGTGGCCTGTTAAGTGTAAAACATTCTTGCTTTGGTTTTGCCTAACTACGCCTTTGGCATCCAATCACAATTAAAACCAAAACCAATCGTAACTGGCTCTTTGACTGTCGTAAAACGAAAATCAATTTAATTACTCTGGCCAATTACAAAGGACACGAACAACCCTTTGAACCAATCAAACTCCAAACAAATAGGTAACCGACGAAATGCACGTGAAAACGAGTGGGAACCAGTTACGATTGGTTTTGGTTTTAATTCTGATTGGATGTCAAAGTGGCCGCGGTGAGTTTTTTAAGCCAATCGCATAGCGTAGTTAGACAAAACCGAAGCATAAATGTTTTACACTTAATAATGACTAACACAACCGGAACTTATCATAGATTCCTTATAAATATGACGAAACTGAGGGTTCCAGTTCATTCAGTCTCCCAAGCTTTCAAAACAAAGATGATTCAATATACAGGATGAGGTAAAGGCAACGGGCAGGGAGAATTCTTACCGCAGCTTGGTGTGTATTTGATTTCAAAACCTCTGAGGCCGATAATTCGTTCATCATTCTGTGCCGCCTTACATGTTGCTGTTAGGCCAATCTTCTGTAAAGGTATCTGGCCATGATGAGAAGAAAACATGCCATGATACATGCGCAGTCTTAAAATGTCTCTTGTTGTTAAATCATTAATTCTTCATATTAACTGTGTCTGTCTATAACCATCAGTTGTGTAGTTAGTGACTAGTCTGCTGAGGTCTCCTAGCATGTTATAAAGGAGCTACGTGCGTCACGGCTTTGTGCACTTGAAACGTTTGACATAAATTTTTAAAATTCGTCGGTTGTAATCCGTGTTAGTCTTCCCCATCTTTAACCATGCATCCTTGTTCCTTTATGGTTTATTATTATTATTATCTTTAGGTGTTTTTCTATCATAGTTAAAACAATTCAAAATACCGTGACTGAGCTCCTTTAAGCGGGTGTAGAGCAGAGTGCAGTTACCTTTGAAAATAACACAAAGGTAAAGCCCTTTGATTTGGCTCAAATCCAACTCTCTGACCGTTCGGAGGCCACTGATGATGCATGCCCTGCTCGTGCGCAAGACTAACATCGACCTTCTAATTACGCTTAGCTTTGCCCTTTATGTAAACTAGTCTGAATGCTTTCATACTTTTGAATTTGAGATTAAAAGACTGCAGGAGAATTGGCTTTCTGGAATATTGACCCATTAAAAGATCACTTACCTCAAAAGTTTGCCACGAAACCACTGTTCCCCTAAATCCCAGAACGTTTTGAAAAAACGCATCGGTTAAAAGAGATTTTGTCACTTCTTTCATCTCGTTGTTGTTGTTGTTGTTGTTGCAGCTGCTATTGTTGTAGTTCTTGTTATTGTCAATATCGTCATGTGGCAAGAGATTGGATGGATGAGAATATCCCGCGGTGAAGTTCTCCATGAATATCTAAAGAGAAACGAGTTTATAGTTAACTTTTAAAGTCACACAGCAAACGCGCAGTTTATAGATCGTCAAATCTGAGGGTTGTCGAACATTAACACATACAGGTACGCTGCATTCCTTCCACAAAATGTCTATGGCAGGAGGTAATTCTATTGTTTTCCGGTATTGATTCGTGACCTGGGAGGGGGGGGGGGGGGGGTGGGGGTTGGGGAAATTTAAAAATGTAGGGGTGCTGGATTTCCGGTTCCGCGTTAAGATGGGTATTTTTAAACAGGAAAAAGGACT
>Ga0126339_10000284_pt1 | contig 25378 bp, 19 predicted proteins | sample OrbTmetagenome_2_FD_92532 | JGI IMG/M metagenome (GOLD analysis project Ga0126339, IMG submission 92532) | Coral microbial communities from Petempiche,Puerto Morelos, Mexico - Orbicella T R C metagenome | ecosystem: Host-associated > Invertebrates > Cnidaria > Coral | place: Petempiche,Puerto...
GAAAAGACAACAAGGCATTGAGGTGAGTCATTTTTATTGCAAAAATACCGAAATTTCAGCTATAATGTCGATTACCGTTTTTCCCCATACAAACCTTTATAAATTCAAACCGTTGTAACACAATACCACCACATACTGCAAGGCGAAGGTCACGTTTCGCGTAACCAAACTCGGTCGTTATGTAATAGTAGATGTCGGCGGTAATCGTGTCACGTTTCGCGCACTGAACGTTCGCATAAAGATTAAAAAAAAAAAAAACTCCTCGCATTGTGAGCTTGGGCCGCCTGTGACCTATATAGCCCATATATGGCAGTGCCCCCCACCAGGGCTCTGAATTTACCTCATGTAAGTACTTGCAAAATGTTTACATTTTGTGATGCCTTACATGAAACAAAACAAAAAGCGCAAACAAACTCTCGAGAGTGTGCAGTAAGGACTGGAAATCATTTAACGTCACTCTCCCCACCCCCTCCCCGGTTCTAATAAATGGTCGAGTTGTACTGGGTACTAAAGTTCTATTCGCTGGGACATTCGCGGGAAAAATAATCGAGCAAATTTCCTACATCGTTGACATGGATGAAGTCAAAGGCACTGAAAATATGCATTGCTGCAGTTTTGACGAGTGTCAATTTCGCCGTATTACGACTTCAGATGGGAGAGTGGAGGTTCGTGCTTCGGTGCCAAAGGGCGGTTTCTCGAAACTACAGGAACCGAAGGTAAAATGGAGAAGAAACGGAGACGCCGTATTTCACCGCGATTGTTGGGACTTAGTGGTTAAAACATGTCGGATGAGGAGTAAAAAGCGTGCCCCGTTTGTAATGAGCGCAGCCGAGAAGACGTTGGTGAAAGAAGCTTTGAAAACGGCCGAGTTCCATGACTCGCTAGATACTTTAGCCAACGAAGCTTCGAGAATTGCTGATCTCATCAAGAACGCTGAACACTGTGTTGCATTTACGGGTGCTGGGATTTCTACATCGGCTGGTATCGGAGATTATCGAGGGAAATCGGGCAAGTGGACCGAGGAAGACAGGTAAAATGCCTTAGCCAACGAAGAATATGTACACCTGCCCGACCTTACCCAGGAATTACCGGAGTCCCGGTAGTTTTATTTTTCGGGTGGTTTAAGCTGGGTGGGGGTAGTCGGAATCGCAGGGGGGCGGGGGAAGAGGTTGGAGCGATTTTGATCCAGGTATATAGGTGCCTTGGCAAGGAATTCCCTCTGGAAGCCCATACAACCCCCCAAAAAAGCTACGTTGACACTTTTGAGGTTTTAAAGCACACAACCCCACAAAAGGCACAGAAGGCTGTTTGTCTGTCTGTCTGTTTGTCTGAGAGCTCATACATCAGTACAGTGGTTGGGTTAGCTGTTGCTAGTGTGTACTATAAGATGCAGATCCTCTTTTTCCTGACCGATTCACAGCCCAGATGGCTCCCATTTGGGCCATAAAACTGATAAAAATGGTCCTTGTACATATCTTAGACTAATCAGTAACAGGTTTAAAATTTTCATATTCAGAATAAGAGCCCTTACTCTTTTTATACAGAGAAAATCTCAATACAGAAATTCTGAATCAAGGTGATGAGCCCAAACAGAAGAAGGCTAGAACTGAGGATGTTTCTGGCACACATGGTAATGTTGATAATGATGATGACAGTGATAATGGCAAGCATGATAATGGTGTCGATGATGGTGTTCCATATGAAGAACTACGGCCTACATACACCCATGAAGCTCTTTGCAAATTAGTTCAGTTAGGATTAATCAAACATATCATCAGTCAAAATGGTGACGGACTTCATGGCCTCTCCGGAATTCCATCAACAAACCTATCTGAGCTGCATGGCAATGTCTTCATTGAGAAATGTGAAAAGTGTGGAACTCGTTATGAGAGACCTTTTTATGTTCTTGACGATCATGCAAGTTTGTACTATGAAGAACTAAATGATCTTGGTGCCACAACTGTGAAAAAACCCAGGCATGCTAAAAGATGTGACCTGTGCGGTCTATGTCACAGAACAGGTCGTAAATGCAAAAGAAAGGTAGGTATGTAGATTCCAATAATTGGTAATACTGTTATGATAATTTAATTACCTACCCTCCTTCCAATAGACCATTTCCAAGTTGCCTCTTACCTGTGTCAAAACAAATCTTTGCCCAAGCCATTCATATGAAAATAATGTGCCCCCTACAGGTTCATTTCCTGTGCAAATCAAACTCATCTTCATATGGTTTTGAACAAGAACAAGAACTTGTTTTGAAACAGTGGTACAAGATAATAAATGGCCTATTTAGAGTTTTTTCAAATAAATACCAATCCCCACATCTCTTTCAGTAGAATTTTGATTCTTAAAGAACCTGTATGAACCTTAGTTTGTCAAGCCAAAGTTTTCCAATCTTCTGGCCATTAAGTAAACATTGAAGAGTTGGCTAATATCCTCATCAATCATGATTTAGGGATGCAAAGGACACTTAATTGACAGTATCATCAATTTCCGCGACAATCTTGAGGAAGATATTTTCCATACAGCCCAGGAACATGCTGCAAAATGTGACCTGATGTTATGTCTTGGTACAACAATGACTGTCAGTCCTGCCAATGAACTAGTGGAGATGGGAAAACAGCCTCTGAGAATTGTGGTCTGCAATAGGTAGGTTCATTTGGGCTGACCACACAACTTGCAGTGCGTTTTCTTGCCTTCAGACAATCAGGAGTGTTAACTATTTAACCAGCAATCCTGGAACCAGTTTGTTTCTTTTGTACCAATTCTCCCATTTTTTTCCTCCCATTTCCAGCTTCCCATTTGGGGAAAAGTTAAAACCAAACTAAAACTTTTATGCAACATGTCTTTCTTTGCTTACTGATATTTGACATACACTTGTCATTGTGATATTGTGCACACGCTAGGGGAAAGAAAAGCTGAAAACAGACCTCTTCCCTCACTGCCACAGGACCACTAGTGAAATTTGAAAAGCCTTCCCAAGATAACCCCCGCCCCCTAAATGAGCTGGGAGCAGCTCAAGAATGACTCGATACCCGAGGCAATACAACAAACAACAGAAACAATGCCCCTAGCCCCAAAACAGTAACAGCTGTGACACTATGATGGCAAGTAGAATTACAGCTCTTACAAGAACTGCTAGTAACACTTCCTCCATGAAATACATAGCATGTAAATAAGTGGCCTATAATATTTATACCTAGTTTATGTTGACCTGTTGGATATCAGTAGAGTGCTTATTTGCATCCTTTGGCAGGCAAAAGACAGATGTGGACAAACTATGTGTTTCTCAGGATAAGAGGGGAATACAGCTAGGTTCTAGGGTCTTTGGAGACTGTGACAGTCTTTTGTCACAGCTCATGCCGCATTTGATGAACCATGATGATTTACGGAAGTGGGAGATGGAACGAACTGTCCGCATGAAGGCATATGACAAGAAGAGGACAAAGAGCTGATCAATTTGAAAATGTATAATTATTTTTAATTAGCCATGCTAAGCTACAATGTAGTGTTAAGGTGGATTTTCTTTACAATACTTTGTCAGGCCATCGCTTAGCCCTATTTGACAACCAATTTACAAACCATGATTTCTGGGCCTCATAACATGTTAATGCTTTGTACCACAAGAATGAAAATGCCCGTTAGGCCAATTTTTTTCACTCAAATCAGGTCAGCATCTCACTGGGTGTAAAGTAACCTTTAAGCAACAAATAAGAGATACAATGCAAATCAACTTTAATGATGACCCTTCCATGTGAAGAGAATTTGTAAAGTTTTCATACCTAAGCGATCTAGACCACCAACACAAGATTATGGAAGTTTTTTATGACTATTTTAATTATCAAAACAGTTTAACATAGCTTACACTTTAGATATTTCAGTGTACTTATGATTAATAAAAGATTCAACTTTTGCACTCACTTCATCTTGGAAGGTAGCAGTGAAAATTATATCCCAGTTACTTCTATCATGAAAATAATGATTTATATAAGAAATAGAAAACATGTACCATGTTTCTATTGAGTTATAGAAACATGCATGGACGTTTGGGAGAACGAGAAATGCTGTGGGAACACAAGCTGCAGGCGAGTGTTTCCACAGCTTTTTTGAGTTCTCCCAAACTTTCACCAGACTGTTTCTGTAACTTGATAGAAACACGGAGAACATGTTTTCTATTTCTTTTAGAAAACACCGCGATGAAGAAAAGGAAAACAACTTGTTAATTTTGATTATCAAAATGTAAATTCTCTTTACTCATGCCATCATTACATCAACAGCTCGTGCTACTTCTGTTTCTATCGAGTTATAGAAACACAATATTTAACCAATCAGCATGCATGTCTTCTAAGGACTTTTTTCTAAAAGTTATTAACTACAGTGGAACCCTGCCTTACAGCCACTGTAAATAAATGCTGCATACATCTTATGCAACCCTCATTTTCCAGTTCAGTAAATAATCGCAAGCTTCGTTATGTGCATGCTGGCCGAAATATAGCCCCTGTTTGACTTGCTTAGAGACTGGAAAGTCGCAGAGAGCGGGTTACCCACACCTTGATTTTGACCTACTTAGGGTCGATTTCCAAGAGCTTGGACGATATTTCAATGCCAAATTACAAGAATTTTGAGTGACTTCAGCTGAAGACATTATCTCTCTCAGTTGAATTTGTTTATTCTTAACACCTAACAGCTTAACACAGTATTCATATTAACTGTGAAGACACACATTCATGTCATAACTGAGAAGGTGGCATGCTTGTAGGTGCAGAAAGTGGCTTGTCCTCCCAAAGGATTTTCCCATCACATGCACAGAATTTCTTGGTGTTCTGGAAAAGACCAGCTGAACGGGCGATTATTCCACATGATAAGCTGTGTGAAGTTGGAGATGAAAATCAATTAGCACACACATCTATTGAATTGTTCATAGTGCTCCATCTGCAGGGAACAATAAATTTATTATAATTTATAATAATGTATTAGCAAGTAGATTAAATTCTTCCTGCTGCTTTGGTCCAGTTTCAGTAGCACAAAGTGAACAAGAGTATTTCTATTTTTCCCTCGATGGGATGCTTGTCTACTACAAGTAATATATCAAACACAAAAGACCATGTTTGACCACATTTCCAAACACCGAGAAGAGAGTTGAAAATACGACGTGCAGCAGAGTATTTTTGATGAACTTTGAGGTGTTTAGAAATATGGTCAAAAACTGTCTTGAGTGTTTGATATGTCTTCTCAATCGAAACTAAAACTTCGGAGAAAATGGAGAAATAAAATCCTAAAAATCTATGTTAATTAAGATCAGATATCCAAACACCATCACGGTCATGATTTCCTTTATTTAAGCTTGATAAATTATTAATGAGTTTGAGAAGGTTATTTAACATACTCCTGGGTGAAGGTAAGTTATGTGAAAATAAAGTGCCTTGTCCACAAACAGGACACAATAACTTGACCTCAGACTGCTTGATTGCAGTACAGCACACTAACCATTAGGCTGCTGCACCTTTATCAATCTGACACCCTTTCCAAATCCTATGAATCAATAGCTTAGATTGCCTTACCCTGGGCCTGAATTTCCTGTTATTTTTGACACAGCATTATCGGCACGACCTAAATCATCTTCTCCATGGTGTACAACTAGTGATCGGCCAATTATATCCCAAACCTGGCAAAGATGCAAAACATGATAGTTATTCAATATATTCCTCCATCGACAGATTCTCCTAACTGGCCCCTCTAATTTTTGTTCATGGCTTGTGAGAATTTGATTACAATAAAAGCTAGATTAAGCATCAAGGAAGTTGAAAAGAAATGAGAAGAATTTGAAAATTGATAGTAAAGTAACTAGTGCACATAAAAGAAGATGTAAGAGGCTACAATTACAGTCAATCAACCAGAGGAAGGTGGATAACTCAAAACAGAAATTCTCCTGAACATACCACTTCCTAAGGTGCTAAGGGTACCTTTGATAGGAGAGGCTGTTGGGGGAGGGATACTAAAGATCTGAAATGCTAGAAAGGAACCAAGAATTGGCATTTTAGATGATCACCTATAAGTTAAAATCTATTCAGTATGTTGATTACAGTTACCTTCACAGTTTTATCTTCTAATCGAAAAGAAGCCCTGCCGTTCTTGTCTGCTAGTATATTACCAAGGTCTCCAACATGCTTTAAAATAAAATGAAGAAGAAAAGAAGGGAGTTAGAATGACAGGAAGGATGAAAATTAATGGTGAGTACACTCTTAGAAAAAGATGTCAAGAAGCGGTGTCTAAAAAAATCTTATGAGCAAAACGTCTGCAGCTAAGTGTGTGGAGTAACTAGTCGCTCTGAAGCTTAAACTGGTATTAATTTTAATCTGTTTTGAGTGACTAGTAAATAAATAAATAAATAAATTACAATATTTAGATAGGAAGCCTATCACCCTTAGCTGGTTTTCATATGGGTCCTCTATCGTGGTCGAATTGGAATTTGGAGAACCCGGAGAAAAATCCTCAACCCACATATGGCACTGGGCCGCAATCAAACCTGGGCCACATTGGTAGGACATGAGTGCTCTCACCATGCACCATCCCTTCTCCTCTCCCCCCCCCCCCCCCCCCCCCCCCCCCCCCGCAACCAAACACGGGGCCCGGGGATTAAGGAAAAGAGTTTTTTTTGTTTTTTTTCTCTTTTTTTGTTTTTTCCTCTGCGGGGGGGGTCGTGTTGTGGCCAGCGAGGCTGGGAAAAATTGGTGCTATAAAATTTGCCTTAACCAACATATGCAAAGACCGTTCATAATATTATGACACGGTCGTAGGATTCTAAATCGATTTGATCTGGTTGATCCTACAGACCACTCGGCCAATATGGGCGAAACAAATTTTGGTTAGAAGATGACGCTTTAAGATATTTAACTCCTTCTTCAATTTCAAATGCATCTAACAATGATTTTCTAATACCCCGGTCGCTAATCAATGTTGTGCAAGACCTGTGCTATGGTCAGCGCAGTCTCGGAAATAGAAAAACACTTTCGTAGCCCCCAATCCAGGTGGCTTAGACAGTAACCATTATAATTATTATAAATTCAATTTAATGTGAGTTTATTTTCGTTCCGGTAAATAATTTGTTAATAAATTGGTAATAAAAATTTGATATTTTACTTTCCCAATGTCGTACTGTAATTTTTAAAGCGGTTTAACTGTATATATTGTCTGCTTGAGTGATAGTATTCTGGGAATACCTTCACTCCGCAGGGTGCCAGATTCAAGTACTTAGAGGAAGGATAGTTGGAAGTTCGGTTAAATTCTTACATTTTATAAACGCTTGTAATAAATGTAAACAATTAGACTTAATCCTAAATTTGTGCAAATTTTCGACATTTGTATTTACTTGATGTTGTAACATTGGCGTTAAAAGATTTAACAACAGATCTTGCTTGAATTTTTTCCCGACTTTCTCATTCAAGTCATTCAGAAACGGGAGTGAGATTAACGAGTAAATTAGTCTACAAAATGGGTCGATCAACTTGATGACTTTGCGCCAACGACGACAATGATGTGTTTGGTCAGCAGTGTACAGTATATTTCTAGTTTGGTAAAATTCACTAATACCTTGATTAAATGAGACCCATCGTCATTTTAAACGTGTCATGTATAGGCTGTGTATGCATCACTTTGCTGCATGTGCAGGGCAGCAGGACATCAGAAACACTTTTGATTGACTATTCGACCCCCGTAGTCTGCGTATTCGTCAATCGTGACGTACATACTGTCAATAGTGGACAGAGATCCCAGTATTGAGCCCCCAATCCACGCGGAATACCTTCTATTGTCAGGCGCACGCACTGTTCGTATCTTTGGGTTGATTTTGCCGAGTTCGTGTTGTAGCCTCGGTAGCAGTCCCTTCATGAGGGTCGTTCCACCAGAAAGCACGACATTTCGGTGAATGGTGTCCTGTAACTCTGGCGAACACCTGAATAGAAAGAAATTGAATGGTTACCATGCCTCAACGCAGCTTAAAACAAAAGAGAACTTTGTATAGTTTTCACCGAGTTAACATATGTGGCGCTTATTTTGATTTACGCAGTACGTTCCCACCAATCCGAATGACGATGAATAAAAATGATTTTCCAGCCAATCAAATCCAACCACAATTTAGATCACTTCTGTTTTCCCGCGTTTGGCACCGGTCACGAGTTTGGGCTGAGATCTAACAGGCCATTTATCAGTTGTCTTTTGCCTCTGTGTCAAAACGCGTCTTCGTGTGAAACCATTCATATGAAAATTCTTTCCGCCTACAGGTTCATTTTCATGCAAATCAAATTCATTTTCATATGAAAGGTTTTGCACGAGGATTCGTTTTGAAACAGAGGCACAAGGTAACTGGGAAATGTCCTATTGGCTCATCAAATATGTTTCTAGGTTTCGCTCCTCATTGACTAAATGTCTAGTCTCTGCATGTTTTTCTTTATGAACAACATAACATGACATGATATGAACAGAACATAACAAAGTAACTAAAACTGAAAAGTACAGAATCTAACCTTCTGAATGCACTGTTCACCAACTTGTGCATGGGAAGCTGCGAGGCAACAGTGTCATCTGCACCGAGAAGAGTTTCAGGATTAAACAAAGGTTCTGCAGTACTGATCATCTCACTGCTTATGTCTACAGTCTGGCCATCAGGCAAGCTGTAGAACTGAGTCAGAGCAGCATTGGTCTTGAACTGCTTCAGCTCAGAAGAATAATCTGTAAACATTAATAAAACTGCAGCTTACTTCTGGGCTATATGTATCTCCCTCAGAAATGTTTCAAAACAACATGTGGCAGTGTGGCCTAGTGGTTAGGGCGCTGGACTTGAAATCCAGAGGTTGTGGGTTGAATTCTGCTCTGACCACTTAGCTGGAGTTGTTTCTCAGTAGACCTCAGTCATGCTTGTACATATAAATAGGCAACTGGTCTGCCTCCTGCCAGTTGGGATTTTTAAGCCTATTATGTTTAGGTGATATATTTGTTTCTTTCAGTTTAAGTGGCATGCCTGTGAACTAGCTAGGTGTAGCTAAGCACATTGACTACTATCAACAACAACATTTGAACAATCAAACTGCTAAAGCACTGCCAATGAAAAGCCTTACAGGATCTCTCAAAGACTCATCAAATGTCCTAAGTGAAAAGGATCGTTCAAAGATTTTAGGAAGATCTCACATAATGATGAGGATCTTACAAAGATCTTAGCAAAGATCATTGAGATCTTTGCCAGGATCATTTACCAGTAAGATCTTCTAGTATTTGAGGATGATCTAACCAGGGCCGTAGACTAAATACTTTGCAATAAACTGAACTGGATTTTAGATCTTAGTGGTTGATTCATGGTCACGAGGCAATACCTAATATAATGTCTCCCGACAGGCAACAATTAAACAATGGTCCTTTTCAGGGATATGGCAGCCATTTTGAATTATATTGTTTTAAATAGCTATTATGGGATGTTCAGGGGGCAAATTAGTATGAAATTGTTCCCTAAGCATCCCATAATAGATATTTGAAACAACAGTATTCAGAATGGCTGTTGTATCACCAAAAAGGTCCAATGTTGCCCACTCTCCCACTAATCAGAGGTTACATGTAAACAACAGTGCAAGTTCAAAAATTAATCATTTGCTTTCGGTTTCTATATTTCATATTATTAAAGACAAGAACACAAGTAAATACATCTTACTAGATGTTTTGATATGTAGTATTGCTGTGTATTTTTATGAGTTGTTCTGTATTTTGACGAGCCCGTAGGACAAGTCACAATACGAACAATGAGTATAAATGTACAGAGATACTACATATCAAAACATATAATAAGAGATTTATTATCCAACTGCTGTAGTCAATAAATCTATCAGTCAATGAGGGAGAGCGTGACAATTTTGCATGTGCATGCCGACCTGTTAAACAGGTTTTCTACTGTACAAATAACTAACTACTATACAATATCGCTGTATATTATTTTGTACTCGTATTGCATGTTGTTTGGACGGTATTCGCTGCAGTTGGATAACGAAGATGAACAATTCCAATAATATTACCTTGTGCTACATATGCCATAGTTTCTTTCATATTATTCACAATCTGCCAGCCAGATGAGGAGTTGAAGTTCTGACCTTTGTTGTCCCTGAGCAGTTTTTGTAGATTATCTGTGAGTGACCGACCACCAATGTCAAGTTCCTGGACTGTATGGGCTAATAAATGTCCCTCGTAAATTGTGGCAGCTTGAGTGACAGAGAACCCAGAGGACAGACATATGCCCACAGTCAAGCCAGACGCATACAATGACAGTGCAAGTTGATTTGCAAGATACATTGCAGGGGCACCAAGGTGTTCAAACAAAATCTGGAATCCAAGAAGACAAGGTCAAGTTCACAGCTAGTTATGGACTGAACATGAGCTGAAAAACCCACACTTGGAATGCTCAGGTCAATGCTGGCAGAGCTTATCCCAATTTCTACAGCAAATGGAACTAAGAGTGTTGCTACTCCTCCTCCCCCCCAACTCCGCCCTGATGGGTTGCTATTCCATTGCAGATTAGCCACAGCATATATATGTCTAGTAGATTTTGACGAGACCTTATCCCCAGCTACTTTTTTCATTTCACATTTGGTGACAGCCCTAAAAATGAACTAATGTCATTTTATTTCAATAACATAATATACCGTATGTAATTTGGCTCATATTTCAAGACCATTATACAAAATAAACAAAAAATCATGATGCCTAATATGTTAAGAGATTGAAAACAGACCGAAAAAAGGAAGTTATTTGGTTACGTTGATGCCATAGTTCAGTGAGTTTTTGCATTTCCTAAAAATAATAAAGATTCAAGGAAACATCTTGTCAAGGGTCAAATGACGCTGAGCTTCCTAAAATGAAGTTGCATTGTTACTAAAAATAATGCGGTGAACATGTAAATTAGGAGTATTAATAACTTTTGGTGTGGGGAAGCAACTGTACGATGACAGAAGCTAGTCTCACCTCAGCTATTTTCTCTCTGTTCTTCCTTGGTGTGTTGGCAACTTCTGTGATTAAGATTGGGTGGTTTCCCTCTTCTATTCCTAACTCATTGAATAGCATGTACTCCCAGATGTCCTCCACATCAGACCAGTTTTCAATCAGTCCAGCCTTCATAGGATACTCTAACAACAACAACAACAACAACACACAATTGTTACAATCACCATTAAACAACACCTAATTCAATAGGAAATCACCTCACTTGCAAATGTGGATTTATTTATAAGGATGAATGGATTTTTCAAGCCACTGCAGTTGACACAAACAACCTGTCTTATACATGAATATGTGTCTTCCATGCCTGCAGAAACCTGATCAGACTTCTCAAACTTACCCCTACTAAGCTTAACTTCTGCAGACTTCATTAATCACTTGGTCCTTAATGTATAGTAAGTTGAATGTGTATAACCAAACTCTAACTGACATTTCCTCACTTACCTAGCTGCATAACTCCAGCCTTCGTTGCAGCAGTGTCCCCGTATTCCCTGTCCTTTTTGTTGTCCATACCAGCCATTTGTAATGAGTATCGTTTGGGGATCCCATATAATGTTGGCTGTATGATGCTGGGCTTCTTGTGCCCTGCAAAGCCTAGTTTTATGGTGCCACAACCATTGTCTAATACCACTGCATTATTAAAGTGGGAACCAGCTACAAGTAAACATGTCAATAATTTAATCACAAAGATCCATTTTATGCTTAACAGAACTCCTGTTCGCTTCATGCACATAGTGTGGGCAGTGCTAATCCAGGGGAAGTGAGTAATAAACCTCATAAGGAAACATTTTTGAATTAAGTGTAAAGACCCTTCTTCATCCAAAACCAATAGGAGTAACTATGAAAAATAAGTTAAAATTGTCAACATCAATTTTGCCTGGATCAACATCACTGTCTCGATCTTACTCAGAACCAGTAAGCCACTTCCAATAAATACCACAATTGTTGACAAGTTCACCGGTAACATCAAGGCTGATAAGGACGTTTGCGCTAATTGTTTCTGTGCATCCTTACTGCATATGCAAATTCACACGCCACGTTTGAATTTTTTGAACAACGCACCATCGAATTCCGTTGTTTTTAGCTCTCCGTTCATCTGCGCGGCGGTTTCAAATGCCTCTTAGAGGGTTAAGTTTTGTGAAAATGTTGGCAACATTTGTAATTGTTTATGCAACAGACCCACTTCTACAAAATATGACTACGATCGTTTGCCTCCATTGACTCACCTTCGATTTCTTTAACTATAAACTCCTGTAGACCATGCCGAATTACGTGCATCAATTTTTCAAAATCAGGGTAGTTTTCCACACACTTTATCTCTGAAACAAAGTTGGTGACCCCCAATTTTTTTTTGCATTTCTGACACAAGTAACTCACTATCTGACTGCAGTAAAAATTTTTAAAAAATCTATCGACTGGAAAATTTTAGCGCTAACGTCCTTAATGTCAGCTCTGCTAGTTAATCTGAAATTGAAGTTTAAGTTTTGCAAATGCCTTATTTCAGAAAAGGTTTCGGCCTATAAGATAAAACAACTAAGTGCACCTTGTAATCTTATATTTTGGACTATAACTTTATTTGCCACCAGTTGTGCAACTTCTTCCATTGTCACACAAATGCAAACAATATCTGTGGTTCCATCAAACTTAACTGCACAATTAGGTGCATATGTACATTCACACATATAGCAAGGAATTTGAAGGGCAATCACCCAATATATCATGTGTTTCATCACACATCCAAGCTTATTTAGATGCAACCAAGGGCAATTCTGATAAACTTTGATTAGAAGAACATGATATCGCCTAGTTTGTCTTTCTCCAAGTATGCTTGCCACCTTTCTGTTTACAACCGTATCAATATTCTACAGAGAAAGGACATTAAATTATTTTCAATAGTTAATTGTAATTTGTAGGCAACTGCCTGAATTGTGTGAATTAAACAATTTTGCAAGCTGTGAAGCAAAAAGCTTCAAAAACACTGCAAATTTTAAGCTCAAAATGATGAATTACTGGAAGTAACGTTTCAAATGTGTTATGAGACAATCATGGGACTCAGTTTTGCATGACAAATTGAGCAAGACTTACACTGTGGACTTCTGCTCTGAGGCAAAAACCTGAAAATTACTGCTATCATGCATGCTCAACCTTATCTGATGATTGTTTAACACTTTATTATTCAATTGATGATTTACTAACCTGATTGTATTCTTGCTCTTGGAGCAGTTTTGTGTTTCTTCTTTTTCCTCTTTTCTTTAGGTTTACTCACGCACAATCCATCCACCATTGACTGTGATACAAACATATCATCGCCATCATAGTCATCATCATCATCATCATCATCATCATCTAACTCATCCTCAAAATCCATCTTGTCATCATCATCACTCTCATACTTTTGAACACTTGATCCACCAACTGCACCCATTTTAGCATCCTCTGCATGATCAATAACCTCATCCTCTGATGAATCTATAAATTCTTCACTTTCCTCATCAGAAATCAGATCTTCATCTTTGGTTGATGAAGGTGACTTTTCACTTTCAACACTCTCATCAAATTCTTCTTCCCCTTCCAAATCCAGAATCAAACTACGTCTCCAATAATCACCACTTTCACCCCTTTCACCAGTTTTCTTTTCTTTTAATTTGTCCTTCTCTTTAGATGGCACAACATCAAATCCCTCACATTGATCTGTCACATCAGTGTCATTTTCTTTCACGACAACAATCTCAGGGGTACTTTGACAGCTCTCTTCCATGAACGGCTCTTGAGCGAGATCAATCTTACCATTCACTACTTTTTGTTCCTCACTGGGCACAGTTTGTTCCTCTATTACGTTAACAACTGCCTCACTCACTCGGTCACCCATAGCATCAACTACATAAGACTCTAAACAGGATTCAACCTGACTTTTATTTGCGTATGATGGTTCTGCTTCTTTTTCCTGTCCTTCATGATCAGCAGCTTTGCTCAAAGCTGAAACAATTAATGCCTTAACTGTCTCGTCAACCTGGGATTCCAAAATTTCTTGGGCACAGCTTTCTAGCTCTGAGTCCTCTAAACCTGATTCACTTCTTTGTGCTTTCACTCTCAATGCAGCTTCATAAATTGCACCATTTACCAAGTTTTCTACCACACCACTGATATGGGGTTGTAACGTGCTTGACAGGATTGATTCCTGATATGATGTCTGGCAAACTTGATTTTTTAAACTGTTAGCACCCTCTGGAATAGAATCCTCTATTTTTTGCTCTTCTGTGGGTAAGTTTTGATCATGAATGAAATCTTCTTTGGAGTCATCCTGTACTATCGCTGCCTCCTCAATTCCATCACACAAAACTTCACTAATGATACCTTCACTGAAAATTCTCATCTCATGAAGAGACACTTTTTTCTTTCTTCCTTGTTCCAACTTTTCTTTTGCAGCATAATATTCTATACTTTCATTTATAACTTGTTCGCTCATGTCTTTAGCAAAAGTTTCAACATCCTTGACCAAAGACATCTTTCCCGTAGCACCTTGGAACAAAGAATTAACAACATTTCCGGCAAAACTGTGTATCTCCTGGACTTCTGCAGATCTGATTTCTTGTTGGCCAGAATCACCTGCAAATTGGCCTATGACATCACTGACAATCTGAGCTGAAACCTTCTCTGCATAAACATTTGCTGTTAGGTCAAGGTCAATATCCCTAAATGCCTGTGTCTTAGCTCTGGCAACCAAGAATTCTACAAAGTCTTCAATTAAACTATCCTGCTTTATGTCTGTAGAGGAAATAGATTCCACAACATCAATGCAAGGTTCACACAGCAATACTGGTTGCTCATTCTGAGAAACTGGGGTATCAAATCTTTGGTGCACAGGCTCAGAATAAACTGTAGTGGACGACGACTGCGTTACATGATCTGATAATTCAACCCGATTCACATCTAATGAATTCAAATCGTCACATCTTTCAAAATTTCTGTTAAGGCATTCCGAAAAATTATCGTTTGCGTGAGAGGTAGTAATCTTATTTCCTCGAATTCTTTCTCTTTCAGTGATGAAGTCATCCGAGACACTGAACTCCTGTAAATACAAGGCATCATGACTCCGCAAAAAGTCTTTACTTTTCACAGGCGCAGAACTTTGTTCGCCTGTTAACTTTTTCTGTTTATCGCTGTCGGCAGGTGCTAGTTGTAAACCATCATACGACTTGCTGGCGTTGGTAGTCTGTATTTGGCATGATAATGTGGCTTCCCGAATTGGCCTTTGCGTGTCCGATTTAAGTCCTTGCAGTTGTTTTCCTCGCTTTATCACTTCCAACTTCTCATCAGCTAATTGCAATTGTTTTCCGTCGCTCTTATCGCTGCTAGTTGTGGTCGATGATGCTAATTTCTCTTCGGATTTCTTACTCACTTTCGTCTCGTCGCCTTTTCTTCCAAAACCAAGCAGTATCAAAACGAAGTAGACAGTACACAAAAAAAGGCCCACAGTCATCCATGGCGTGATGTAAAACATGATTTCCGTCCAGTACAACTTGAATTTCTTGTAATCCTTCAATTCAGGGAGATATCGCCTTAAAACCGTGTAAAACACCTCTCTGCAGCCCACCCCCAAGATTAGTCCGCCATGTTATTTTGTATTCATAATAAGAGCCTCATTCCTATGACAATATTAATACATCACATCGCACGTGCCACTATAGCAAAATAAACTTCTTTGCCAATATATCTTGTCCACACAGTACTAAGTTAACGAAGTTCACGGCGGTTTCCTCGAGAATATGCAAATTCACTTGAACGAGCTTGAGACAAAATCGATCCGTAGCTGGCGAGTCGTGACAGAAGTCAGTCAAGTGTTTCGCTTGACAGCTCTCGCCCTGAAATTCGACAATACTTCACAGCAGTATAATCCCATAAAATCTACGTACCGTTATTGTTCTTGCTTCAAATTAATGAAACCCGGAATTTAACGAGTGCCTTAACAAAGGAATTCTTGGTCAGCTTAGGTTCTTAGGCAGCCTTTTAAGGTTCGAAGTTTGTTGTAATATAAACGCAATTTGCAGCGGAAATGATGTCACGCCATATTTTCTTTTTCGGTTTCCCAGCTGCATTTTTGCTATTTTTATCACTGTATAAACTAACAATTCAGCATTCATTGCTGGAACGAAAAATCCAAACTACAGACAAGTTCACCTTTTTATTGACTGAAGCGTTAAATAATTTTTTTTATTAACCTGTATTAAAAATCGATCTTCACAAACAGCCATCTCAAATCATGCGTCAACAAAATATTTTCTGATAGAATTTACCAGTTTGGCATAACAGAGATATTATCTCATCCAATTTTTGTTGATTTATCTGATGTCAAACGAATGTTCTAGTTAGATCGATTTTAGGCAAAAATGAAGCTAACTTTCTCGGGAGGGGTAGGTAGGAATTCTTGCACTAGTAACCAGTACTACAGCGGAAATGCATATAACGCCTGGAATATTTTGTGGTTTCAGAGCGAAGGTGAAGAAGTGTGGTCGAGTTTATCACTAAGATGACTACCCTTAGACCGTTCAGATGTGAGGATATGTTTCATTTTAGCAATGTGTAAGTATTAACCGCGTTTAAATACGAGCAAGCGTTTTGACATCTTTCTGTTGGCTATTTCCTAGTCAGTATAGGATTGCGGTCCAAAACCTGCAGTTTTCCTGAAGTTTTGAAGCTTCTGTGTATAACTTTTACACAAAAAATCAAGTATATTTTTTCTTTTTTGTTAACAGCGACAAAATATGACGTTATACTGGTATCTCAAGTCGCGAGCAACTTTATCTACCTTTAAAGTTTTACAGAAAAATGTTTATAAAACTGTTCAAAAACTAAACTGCATGCTTCCCAAAGAGTCTACTCACTTCTGAAAATTTTACGGTGTACATTTGAGGAGTCAAAGGTTGGAAAAATGCAGTGTAAAATCACGGGTCTGTTTGCTATTCTTGGAAAATTTATTTAATTTTGATACGTGTACGCTTTCATTTTACCTTTTATGATTTCCTTTCCTAGAAACTTGGATCCCTTGACAGAAACAGTATCCTTGTTCTAATAACTCTTTAGGTGGCTCAAAACGGTAATATTTCCATGAGAATCGTGGGCTCTAACGTGCACTTCAGTGCAAGGCATTGCACGGTCATTTGAGGGGTTGCAAGATAGCTTGCAAAATTTAAAGTGCCACTAACCCCAAAAATTTGTTTCGCTAATATAAATTTCCTTTTTCTCCTGATCACCAATGCGAAAAAATTATCGTTGTAGCTATTTTCGTCAATTTTGTATGAATTTTCAAAGTTTGTAAATTTGCCCTTTTCCATGTTCACGACCAAGGAATAGTGGAGAATGGGATGAGTTGGCTTCCGACGTGATTTCAGGAATAACATTGTTTTGTTTCTGAGAAGAATATATGCGAACATGCGATAGTGTGTGTCAAAATCGTGGCAGAATGCAAGGAATATGTGTTGTTGGAGGCTGTAGCAATACAGGATGCGTAGGATAGAGTATTCCTCTTCTTTCAATACCTCTATTCCGATTAAACTCGACCAGAAATAAGAAAAAGACCAAAGAAGTGGGCTGATCTGTGCGAAGCTAAAGCAGGCTAAAGCTGTGGAGCCATCAAGGATTTCTTCGATCTTGGGTTCGCCGCTACTGTAAAAACCTAGAGATTTTCATGACCTGTATATTCTTCTCTATCTCCAGTGGAAAGCTTGACATCGTCAAGATACCGCATAAGACATGAATTTGGGATAAGCTGGAAGCCATCTGACTATTCCGAGGGTAAACGATACTCTGAGTCCCAGTCGAAACTATAGGTGAGGAAATTACACGGTAAATTAAACGCATCATAGAAATGTATTCATTTAAGGTATCAGTAAGGGGAAAATTTGCCATTTTGCATAATTTTACTTTTTTAAGCGGTTGGATAAATCTTAAGGTTATCTTTAAGATAAAAAAACTCCACGAAAAAATAATATATCTGCCGCTAGTTATAGCACGAGAAAGGTTTTTTTTGCATATTAATTACTTAATTGAGAGTTGACAAGTTCTGTCAAATTAATTAATTATCAAGGGAAGAAGTCACATGACATCAATAACATGCTGAGTTGACATGCGATTCGCGTGCCATAATCAGTGCACGGAAGTCTTCGAAGAAGAAAAAGGGATCTTACCCATGTTCATCAGCTAAAGGATGGCCAAAGAGGCCAAAAAACACTTTCGACAAAGAGTGGGCCGCTAAATTAGTCGAAAGCGAGAGAGGGTGGTTTTACAAGCAAGAAAAGTTGCTGGATGAACTTGACAACAATCACGATCACGAAGCCAGCGAGCAAGCCAAAATGAGCGCAAGCTGCGCTAAAATACTGTTGCAAGAAACTGTTGAAGCAGAGGAAATTGACGAAGAGAAGTGGACGAAGTTGAAAGGAAGAAGATTAGTCAACCGATACATAAAATTTTGAACACTAATAAAGTAAATCGAAGGACAATTTCACGTTTACTAACTTTGGAATTCTGACTTCACACATGAAAAAGCAGTTTATTCACTGAAGAATAATTTACCGCGTGCTGTCACAGGAAATTTGCACCTGTTCCATGTTAACTGTCACAGTCCTATTGTTATATAGAAAGTTGATTCCTCTGCGGTGTCTCCGTTGGTGTGATAATCTCATAACACTTGGATGCCGCCCAATTTTATTTTTTCTCTGTTTCTCAAAAGTAAAAAATAGGCGAGTTGTACGTGCATTTCGAGTTCCAAGTCGGAAGCCCCTGGACCAAATTGGCTGAAATTCGGAGATAATGTTGTCAGAACGTTCGCCGACAAAACCTTGTCTGTGAATTCTGATTATTCCTCTCATTAAAAAGTTATGCCTTTTTTTCGCGGGCAGGTCCACGTTTTTCCCTTTTCTAACTTTATCCTCTTGTAAGAAAATAACAAATGCATGTGCCAAAAATCTGAGACACAGTTTTTGAGGTCAGTGTGTGAAGAAACAGATGCCACATTAATCGTTTTCTCCGACCTAAATTTAGCGGACGTATACCTTGATTTATGGGTTTGTGAAGCTTTGTAAACATATTCACATTTTCAAAACATGGTAAATTTTTACCGTTTAAAACAGATTGGGTCGTAATCTATAGTTATTAAATAAATATACGGTTTATATGGGTTTTTGTTAAAACCACGAACACTAGAGCGGACCTCGTGTGGATAGTCAAATGGGTTATACTGATACCTTAACTGATGCTATACTGAACCTCTTTTCAATATCTTGTCAAAGGATTTTCCATGATTTACTAGTATGAAATATTCAAATTTGTGAGCTTCTGTTTGTACACAGTAATTGACTATGCATATACTACAGTCAGTCGACAATAATGAAGCGAAAAGTTACCACACCTTTGTATATTTGTATATTATATCTCTTATGTTAAAACTATTTTCAATCATTGATCTGGAGAAGTAGGCAGGATTGGACTATGACTGTATCGCATTTTAACTTGTATTTCGGGGGAAATTTATGTTTTGACTCCAAAATCTGCACGTTCCTTATTGTCAAATTACCTATTCTTCGTGTTTATTGACATCTTTATAATTCTTTAAGAGCTGTAAGTTAACTCTTCAGCCATTATTTGTACCTTTATAACCCAAATGGACCGGCAAATTGTCGATCCTGATCCTAGCTTAAATTACAACGCAGCGATCTCCTCTGGCAACCCGCACTTCGAAATGGAAAAAAATATATACATCCCAGCCGTCCAAATCGTAGCTAGACTCCGAATTGTAATGCTAGATGATACAGTTCTTTCACTTAACAATCTTGTCCTGTTTTGATAAAATATGAATCACAAATAACCCAAAAATGTTTTGACAGCCCTCAAAGCTCAGTCAAAAGTCTCTTTGAGTGTTTTAGCCCAGTTCCCAGCCTAGCAGCCCGACCCAGATCCCACTTTGCGCGGTCATGAACATAGAAATTACATGTTCAAACGCCTGTAGGAACACAGGGATTTTATCAATGAATCGAGATAATTTTTTCACTGAAGGAATCAGGGAAACTAGTAGATTTTATTAAAGGAAAAAAATTGGAGGGGGGGGGGGTTAGTGGCACTTTAAAGTTTGGAAAACTCACAACAAAAAGGCGGTGCAAGGCCTTCTGCGTAAAACTTTGTTTCTGCCAAGTTTAGTGAGCTGTTAACGATATCGCTTATCTTTACCTTCCATCCCTCAGGCAATTTCAAATCAAAAAAAATTCTATTAAACTGCTGTGCTAGAACATAAACGAAAATTGTGATGTTGCTGTTGTGATCAATCGTGCCGGTTATCAATCTGAAAAACAGCAGGAAAAAAACTATTCTTCAAGTTTTCTTTGTTGTCTTTACCAAGCCAGCCTCACCTTTGGGTGTTTATGGTACTCCTCTTCTTCCCGCTAATGCTGCTAACAAAAACAGTAAAAGAGAAACACTTTTCACAGGTATTGATGTTTATTCGCATGGAATTGCGGGGTTTACTGATCAGCGGACTGCCTTCACATGTGCGCAAAGTGCGATCTTGCAAAGTCAAGATTTTATTTGGTGTGTACAACACACATTAGAAATTCCTTATCCACGAAGCTAGTATCTTGAAAACTGATCTGGCGACCCTACATTTCTAATGCAAGAAATTATTCAACAGCAAAAGCGGAATGCATGTGCGAAATTGTAAAAAACACTGGGGGTGGAATTTTTCCAATCTTCAAATTTCCATTTTTTTAATTAAAGCAAAATCTACTCCACAGAATTTTTTATAATTTTCCCTATTTCTTCTTCCGTGTGTAATAAAAAGATTTTTATAAAAAAAATATGGGGTCACTGGCTTAGTTTTTAAGATAAATGCAATTGATGGTAAAAAGTGGGTCAAGTTGTTGCTATGCAACAGAACAGTGCAACCTTAATTTATGACTTGAACACAATGAAAGGTACAGTGGAGAGTAACCTTAAAAAAATACCACAGCCATTCAAAACTGTACAGTTCCAAGCCTGAAAAATCGCACCAAGTTCTAAAAGTCTCAATAAAACAGAAAACTGTTTTGAGCCACCTTAAGTAGGTACTTTAAAGAATTACATCTGACACTCATGACAGAGATGGTTGGTTTTGTCTGCTTGTGAATCCATGGGGTTTGAAGAAAGACAAAAAAACCCATTTGAAGGCAACTGCAAACTTGTACTGCATTATGCCTAAATTCAAACAGATGTTTTGAATTTTATTTTCAAGGTACATGTATCATGGAAGTTGGGTTGACAGTGTTTGGAAATTGCGCTCTTACGCTGGTGCTTTGAAAGAAAACCCCATCAACCTATACATTTTCTGAACGCTTAATAGTTATAGAATACAATCATATCTTTGAAACTTTCTAAAAGTTATAGTGGTGCGGTGATATCAAAAGAAATACCCAGAAACACTGCTTTGCTTAAACTGGTTCACTTCCATGCATGAATTATTGGAGCGGCGTGATTAACATGGGAAATGTTTTCTCACAAGTCACCCTCGAAAAGGGTGTCGGTGATTTTCCAGATGTGGCTTAGTTCTTTTTTCCTACACCCTCCTAAAGTTTGATATTTTCAGTGCGGACATTTCCTTCTACTAAAGAGGCTATAACTTTGAAGCAAAAGGGAAATTAAACAAAGCCTGATGCCCTTTTTTGAAGGAGGTATCTTGGAACATACCTGCCAATTTTCAGCCAATTCTGTGGCTAGATACACGTAAACGAACTAAAAATGTTCATCCTTATATATGCAAGACAGAAAACCTTGTATGAGATTGGTATTATTAGGCGTTAAAAATCCTCTCCACACTGACAGATGTCGACATGGGTCAGTTTACCACAAAAATGGCTTATGACAATGTGAAATAAACAGACGTCTACAATTCTGATGTGCAAACCCGTTGCAGTGAAATCTTCTAAGAAATGACATGCTACTAAGAGCTTTATACAGGTTTGTATTTAAACTGCCGTGATTTCTTTTTCTTAGAAGATTTCGTTGGCAGCATTGGTATTATGTTCCTCAAGTTTAGGCTTCTTTGTTCTCCAAACATTTTTGAAACCATGCGTCGTGAAGCCAAAAAGAGAAAATCTTGAGGTCTACATCGTCTACATCCACATCTGTGCTTGACTCTCTGTTGTGGAAGTTTTGAAATCTGGACCAGCAATTTAGTGCACATGACTAGCACTTGTTGTAGTTTGTCCTTCAGCTTCATTGGCAGGACTAGTGTCCTTGAGTTCCTTCAACTATTCTCGACTCATGGTCGCTCAGAGCCAAAGATCTTATTCGTTCGATGCTGAACCTTCCGCTTCTTTGACGACGAAAATTGACAAGATGTTTTCTTGTGTTTTCATCCTGACATAAAGAAAATTTGACAAGAACCAAAACCAACTTGCGATGAAACAACCAGATCGAGAAAAGTTCATGTGCACAAATGAAATATCACACCGTGATTCACATTACAACTGGCAGTGAAATTTAATTACAGGCACTTTCAATGTGCCCTAAGGGGTTAATGAGATTCAAAAATAATGTTTCTCTTTATCTTAAAAAGTAAAAAAAGCTTTTTTTCCCATTTGCTTTGCAAAATATCTATCTCAGTCTCAGATTTTTTGTATTTGTCATAAAAATTCACCTACCATTATACCTTGTTGAAGACAGTTATTGTAATATAATTACTGTTAGTACATGTAATTTTCTTAACATTTTTGTAGTATGGTCTAGCATTTTATCTTCAGTATCTTGCACACTGGCCTGAATATTTCCAAGTGACAGAATCTCCCACTGGTCAAATCATGGGTTACAGTAAGTGAACATTTTCACATAAGATCTATTCTTGGACACTGTCTTGATGTTCAATGTTTATATATTTTGGGCCATCTTTTCATGTACTAAATGCCCTTTTATCACCCATTAGTATCACCCAACTAGTGGACTAATGCACATCCTGCATTTTAATTGGCTACACTACTAGAGGAGCGTGACACTTTCTTTTGTTTTATTCCCAAAAAAATATTTCTTCAACTAGCATTTGCTAACTTTATTATTGCCTTTTCTGTCTGACTAGTTGGGTGATACTAAAACTTGAGTCAATATGGGTCAATAGCCCTTGAGGCTTTGCCTCATGAGCTAATGACCCATAGCCCTTGTGGGCTGCAGGTCTAATAATATTGTTAATTAGACTGTTCAGATGTGAGGATTCCACCATTGTGTGGTTTGTGGTTGGCCATTTTGTTGTGTGTTAGACTTATGCATGGTTCAGTTCTACCTGTTACTATTCCCCCTCGAGCAACTCCCAGGGCAATTCCAGTCCTTCCTGCCTGGGGGTGGGGAATTGTTTAGGGCAGTCGTGTCCTGGGGGTAGGGAACAGGACAAATAAAAAAATTGCTTAGTGCAAGTGGTTTATCAAACGCAAGGGCAATGTACTGCTTCCTGGACATGAACTGATAGAGTTTGTTTTTGCTTGGCTAGAACAAAACAGGCTGGCCATTCCAGCTCTAACCATTCTCCAAGCAAATGCCATCATCTCCCAGAGGAAGATCATAAATATATTGCTAAGGCATGACAGATCGCCAATATCTTCAACAATGACCTTGACGATAGTAGCCAAACAGCAGCATGTGCCGATAATAGGGAATTATACTACGTGGTTAGGAACCTTGATCATGGTTCGGAACCTGCAGCTCTCTTTATACAGACCTGCCAATCCCCCTATGATGATACCTTCCATGCCTATTACCCAGTACATATAACCGTAAGTAGACAGTGGTGCTACTGGCAACATGATACACCATTCCCTTGTCACATGCCTGGGATGCCATGTTACTCCTAGTTCACAATCTGCTCATAAAGTGGATGGCTCCTCTTCCTTGAAACATGCCTGCCATTTGCCCATGGCAATTCTGAGAATTCTCGTTTGAAGGCTTAGTAGTAGAGAACCTTAATGCAGAATTACTAGCAGGAACGCTCTTTATGGAGGCTAATGACATCTCCATCCATCCAGCCAAACACCAAGTGATCCTTAGCAATGGTGCCACATACCTTTATTGATCTCAGGCCCCCACAGTTGTCAGCACCACCATAGGCCCTGTGGAGCCTCCCCAACACAAGGGACTGCTACCCCAATATGCTAGAAACAAGCTTGTTGAGCTCCAAGAAAAGTTCAACCAACTAGAGGACCTAGGTGTTTCCAAGTGCCCTGAGGATGTTTCAGTTTCCGTCGAATACCTGAATCCGTTCTTCCCGGTAAAAAGATCAAGTGGTGGTTTTTGCGTGGTAACAGCATTTGCTGACGTAGGGCGCTATAACATGCCCCAACCATCACTGGTGGCAGATGTGGACTCCACCCTATGCTACATACCACAGTGGAAACACATAGTTGCCATCAACTTAACAAATGCCCTCTACCAAAATTATATCCCTTGCTCATGAGGAACTGCTGCGTTGCAACGCCTTTCAAAGGGGTTCGCGTCTATGTACACTTGGTGATGGCCATGCCTGGTTCTGAGACTATCCTTGAGGAGCTCATGTGTAGCATCCTTGGCCCCCCTGCAACAGGATGGAGTAGTTGCAAAAATTGTGGATGACCTCTATTGCGGTGGAAACACTCTCCTTGAGCTGCTGCAGAACTGGGAGAAGGTCCTCTAGGACCTCTACCAATGCAACTTACACCTATCTGCATCTAATACCATCATCAACCCTATGTCTACCATGATAATCAGGTGGATCTGGAACTCTGGGACCTTAACAGCCAGTCCTTATTGCATTTCCACCCTCTCTTCCTGCCCTGAGCCAGAGACAGTAAGCCACATGCGTTCCTTTATTGGCGCCTACAAAGTCCTTGCTAGAGTAATTCCCAATTGCTCTTCTGGCCCAATCTGATGATGCAGTAGCTGGTGGACAGTCCAACAAAGTTGTTTCTTGGCCTGATGACCTTTGAGCTACATTCCAAGAAGCACAGCATGTTCTCTTGACTTTTAATTGCTCCATCACCCATGCAAGACCATGTGATCTGCTTTGATAAGTTACCGATGGGGCACTTAGGAAGCCATCTGCCTTTGCAATTTTACCATCTGACTTCTCCAGTCCCAATGCTCCCCCTTGCCGAGTGTGTTCCTTAATTACACTTCATACTGAAGAATCCGTAGTTTGACAAGCATTGATTCAGGATTTTCTCAACAAGGTAATGCCAGACTACCATTCACCTGCCGTGCATCTTGGTTAGCTATTCAGTCTAAGTGTAAAGATCTCCACTGCACACATGCTCACTTGACCCAAGGGACAAGACCATCCAAAAAACTCAACAACATAAAGGCTGCCAAA
>Ga0126339_10000285_pt1 | contig 25351 bp, 14 predicted proteins | sample OrbTmetagenome_2_FD_92532 | JGI IMG/M metagenome (GOLD analysis project Ga0126339, IMG submission 92532) | Coral microbial communities from Petempiche,Puerto Morelos, Mexico - Orbicella T R C metagenome | ecosystem: Host-associated > Invertebrates > Cnidaria > Coral | place: Petempiche,Puerto...
GTGAGTTTTTCAAAAAGCTGAAATTACACTCGCCGAAGCGGCTCGTGCAATTTCAACTTTTTGAAAAACTCACTCGTGCAAATTAATTCCAAATTGAACTCGAAACCGTATGATTACCTATACAAATTGCATTCTTGAAATTTCACGGAGAGGTGATTTATTTACTCACTGAATGATGCCATGATCAATTACCTCAGTTGTTATCCGCCAATTCAATTTATTTTTGGTTTGAAAGTTCCAAGATCAGTTTGGTTTCTACTTTCCTCTGTTCATTGTGTTCAACCCGGGTTGAAACTTCACGTCTTAAATACCTAGTATAATTTTTAGTTTCATACTATTATTTTTATTTCAGTCACATTTCAGTCTCCCGAACTGGTTTTGAGACCTTAGTACCTGTGGCAATTTAATAACGCTATCTACGTGTATCACAAACCGGAGAACTTGAACGCTTTTCCTGTTAAATCAGAATTTTTTGTCTGTAAAAGTCCTTCAGTGGCGACAAAAGATAAAATACAGACTCAGGGGGTACTGTTTTGTACAATAATAGTTAATTATTAACACTTTTGTAACACAGTGTAACATAGCGTGAGATGAAAGACTGCTCATACCACAATGTCCAGTCAGTCAATGCATCAATCTGGACTAATCTTCTTAGCTTTAAGACGACATCGTTCAACAATGTTAAAGGAGTCCAGCTGAACTTTTAGTGGTAAAAAGCTCTTGAAGTGTCCGCTTATTGCAGGTTTTGCCCAACAAAATGGCTTGATATTGGTGTCCGCGTCCTCTTAACAGAGGTGTCCGCTGAATGCAGGTTTATTTTACAGTAGATGTGGAAAGAAAATTTAAGGACTCAAGCTGGTTTCCGCTTAATATGGGGTCTGCTTAATACAGGTTTCACTGAACTGACCCGCTCAAATACAAAGGTTATGCTCCCCAGGCCTCCCCCGCAAATCCGTTGGTTTAGCGTACAGTCTGTGTACTTACACGCCGTACAATGTTAAAGAGCAGTAGACTGGTCTAGTCTCAACTGTATTCAACTTTTCTGCGGACTTCTCTATAGATCAACGGGAAGGTATTCCGGTACTTGTCGATATAACGCGAAGTTAACCAGTCTCATTTCGTAGTACCTGGCAGGGTACACATTGAATGCGTGTACAAAGAGGAACAAGCACGTGATAAGACTTTTGTGGCACCTGTCACGGTTCATTTAGTTGTCACGAAAGCACTTCCTTATTTCAGACCCAAGAATGATCCCTAACGATACCAGAACCACAAAGCCCTCCTTGGTAAAGAGTTAGACACATCCCAAGTAACTTTTTAAATGCATAACCTCTAGAACTCGTAATTTAAGAACTAGCCTTGCCGTAATGACCTCGCTATCGCTCGGTCAATACTGCGAGGTCTCGGTTTGACATTTTCCCGTAAAAACCTCATTCTCGGTTAGCTAGTAGTTATTACTAACCGAGTTCAAGGTCCGTAATTAAGTTAGAAAACAACTTTAACTTAAATTAAAGAATTACGTACAATAATCACTTTCCTTCTCTTTTATTGTCTATAACAGACACCTTGGTTCCTATGAAATGATTTGGAATATTACTTCAACTGTACAGCATATATTACAGAAGCCACAATTACCTCAAACTCTCCAGCAAACACCGAACAAAAAGCTTGAGGACGCCTGCATTGGTAAACTGAGCGTTTACTCAAAATGTATAATTTGAAACAGGGTGAACGACAAAGTGAGAAATTCTGTTATGAACGTAGATATCAACAATTCACTCAAGACACTTCAACAACACGTGTACATTTGTAATCCTTGCAAAATTTCCAAGACTGTACTTCCTCTTTCAAACTTAAATAAACTAAACTATAATTTAAATTAAATTCATACATTTCTTAAAAAATTTCTTTCACATCATTGAACGTTTGAACCGATGAAATGGCATGAATTAGACAATATTTCAATAAGTTTTGATTTTAACAGAACGTTAATCTATTTATCATTATATTAATCATTTTCAAAGCGAGAAAAATTGATTGCGTGACATATTTACGTCGCGTGATATTTTGATTTGAACATATCCTACAGTAATGACTATTTACTTTCTTAATGTTAATTGCTGTGAATACCTGTTATAACATTATGCTTAATAGTAAAATTTATCTCTTAGCTGATGCAATTCTGATTGCATAGTCAACGAAAGCGCAAACATTTGACGGCGCAGGCAGTATAGTCACGCCTTCTTTGCCATGGCCAAGTCACGCAGGCCTTCATCAGTAACAGAAAAGTTAATATCCCTACAGTTTAAGAACTCGTAATAATTTGAAATTTCAAAGTACAACGTAGAATATTGTTATTTGAAGCGTTTTTTTTCATCAACAGGTTTGGGATTAAGACAGACAACTGTAGAACAGGATGTGAGCGATGGGATAAGCCATTAAAAAAAATCTAGCCTAGCTAACTAACATACTCTGAAGCAGATTTTCCGTCCCATCTCCACCAAAAAGTAATGTAAAAGAACAACTTAACAACGTTGATCGAGTAAGTAATGTTCCTGCCCACGGTGCAACAATCCTGTGGCCAAAATTCCTTCTAGTTCGGAAACACTGCGAGTTGTAACGAAATATGAAAATCGATTTCTTATAGGAATATATTATTGGAACAAAGTTTTCTTAAAAACTGAGCCCACAAATTTCAAGCAGTGGGGTTGCTAGGGAACAAGTCATTTCTAGGAAACAATGTTGCTGAAACAAATGATCACGAAGTAAAAAGGGTTTGAAATGCTTCAGAAATATTTTTTGCCTCATATTTTCGGCTTTGGAGCAGTGTAAGCTAGTGGAAATGATTGTATCTACGGTGTTTTCGCGACGTAGCCGTTTAGCCTTGCCTTAACACCATCCACGCTGTGTTTTGAATTTGAGTAAACTTGCTGAACTGTTTGTATGCTGGAATGATTCACCAGTGCATTCAATCATTCTAGGCGATAGTCAACAATAGTCCATGTTCGATATATCAAAATTCTAACATGAATCCGAGGCTCTTTGCCTCAACTAGCAAATTCTCTAAGATTCCTCTCGCTGGCAATTCTCACGAGAGACTTGATACAAATAAAACAAGATCAAATATTGAATTTTGGCAGAAAACCCCGATGCCATGTTAGAATTTTGATATATCGACCTTCGGCTATCCTGGTGCCTTGAAAATGAGGAAAGTTGCTTAGGCCTCAGTAAACAGAAGTCACTCTTCGCGCGCAGAAATCTTAACCAAGTTTTTAGACTCGAAAAATTCCGTGTTAATAACGTAATTTTACAAAGCCTCTGATTGGCTATTTCTGAATTTTCCCGCGCAAAAGACAGCCAATCAGAGAACCTGCGCTGATGCCGTACATCTTTGTCAACAGAATGGAATTTCTAGGCTCGAATCTTAGACTTCTCTTGAGGAAACATTGAGCGTACGAAGAAGCAGTTTGCTTACTTAAACTGTTGATAAATTCTTGGACTAAATGTTTTCTAGCCTCCATCACAGTCTGGTGTCGTCTGTGTCACTATCGTCGCCGTGAAGTTCCAGAATCTCCTCGAAAGCTGCCGTCACAGCCTTCAGGATATCCATTTGGCTTCTTGTCAGATCCTGTGTGACTCCTAAGCTTGAATCATGGTTACTCCAGGCGCTAGGGGGCTGGCTTTGTGAGTTCGTACTATCAGTTTCTAGTTCTCTAACAAGCTCATGATTGCCTTGTTGTAAACATGACGTCGCTACATCTTTTTCCGACTGAAAAACACTTTTGGGATCACTTGGTTTTGTTTCATTGCTTGTACAACCAAGTTCAGGATTGCTGTTTTGAGTTCTATCACTCGCACAATCTGTCTCGGTTTGTTCTTCTGCAATACTATCTCTTCTAACTAACAGTTCTATAGTATCTTCAGGAGTATAGTATCCCTCACTTGAAGAGCACCTTTTTTCTAACTCGATGCCCTCGTCCAGAGTATCCTCGGCTTCTTCAATATCTTGTTGAAGCGATGAATTATCTTCTACAGGTTCATTGCCCAGGCAATCGTCAGCACGTACGCCCGTAGCTTGGAATTTCTCAGCATGCTCATTAGAAAATTCGAACCCAGTGGAAGGTTTTTGTTCAAGTTGGTTGGATTTTGCATAACGTTCCTCTGGAAAGTTCGCGACCGTTTCTGAATAAATCTCAATAGCACTGGCAGAGTCTATCCCGGTTTCTGGACTGAAATCTTCTCGATTGGTCTGGCCAGGCAGACTAGATGAAAGAGACTGGTCGACATTGTTAATGGCGTTGTATTCTTGCTTTGAATCATTACCCACTTCGTAAGACTCAACCTCTGGGCTGCCTTGTGCGGAGGTGAAGTCTCCACTTTCAAGGTCACTGTTCGGTGATTCTGGCAGGGCGTGACTTTCTAATTCGAAGTCTTGCGTTGTCGAGGAAGGACTTTCATATACGCGCGTCACAGCTTCTTCCCAAATCTGCGCGTGCTCAGATAAGTTAACTTCCGACGCAAGAGTTTGTTCACAGGGAACCTCGGCTTCTTTGGGGCATTTCAACGTAACTGGTAAAGATGGCTCGAAAGTTTTAGCTGCACAAACATTCTCGGACGCTTCAAGGATTGTATCTGCACTGTTCCATGTTTTCCCTCCTTCAGTGCCACGCTCGCCATCTTGAAGTTCTTTCTGATACTCGTCGTCTTCCGCTGCACTCAAACTCGGTGGCTCAGCTTCAGAGACCTCGGGCTTGTTCAAGCTTTCATCGTCGTTTTCAACGTTGAAATCATTTCCAGTAAATTCAAGAGCATTGTTAGAATCTTGGACTTCAAGATTCGAGGTTCTGCTTTCATCGTCCCCGTTTGAAGCAGACTTTTCAACAGTCGAAGCAAGACAACCCCGTTCCAAAAGGGTTTCAGAACTATTGCTGTCACACGGCGTCGAAACTCGAACAGCATCTAACACATCGCTTGTCTGAACAAAAGGCCCGCTAAACTCCTCACCCTTGATTTCTCGCCCCACTTGGTCGTTTACTTGTTCCACCAGATAAAGCGAGCTATCTCCCATTTCAACAGCACTTATATGGTCGACATGAACCAAAGGACGGCTGGAAGAATCTTCTTGAACGCTTTCATCTTGTAGGGACGACTGACTTGTTGCCACTTCATTCATGTTTTCACCAGTTTCTGATTGCAACTCGTACAGTCCATCACTGATGTTGATGGAATCCTCAACACTGATGCATCCCGTGTCTTTCTCAAAATCACGAATCTCTTCAATCTCGTTGTCGTTCCTGTTCGCGACTGTTTCCTGCTCGTTTTCGTTGACAACATCCTCGTTCGGCACCAGGTCTTCGCTGCCACTGCTAACTGGAACTTCCACCAACTCCTCAGCTCCTCTAGACGCACTTACAACAGCTGCGCTCGTAGTCTCACACGCAGAACCACCCCTCACCATCACGTCTGATTGATTAGCTTCAGTCTGTGCACTCTTCTCGTCTTCAGCCGCGGCATCCAGAACATGGTGCTCATTTTCGTTGGCATCCTCCACAACTTTCTCCAGCTCGGATTCGCCAGAGATTCCTGAGTATCTGTACGCGTTCGAAGAGTCTTTCTCGTCATTTTCCCGTAAACTAATCTTTTCGAACTCTGATGACATTTCCATCGAAGGGCTCCCCAGTTCATTTCCCTCGTTACTTCCTTGCCGGACCTCTTCAGGGAGCTCTTCTGTAATTTGTCCTTCGTTTTGCGTGCTTCCCTGATTTCCTCTATCCAGCGCTTGTGTAACATTCTCGTAGACGTGATAAAGCTGTTCCTGGAATTCGGGACTTCTTTCAGCCATCGCGGAAGCGAAGGCCAAGAAATTCTCGTAAACGTGACTCAAGTCTTCGATACTCGAAAGACTACTGCCAGTTTTACGGTTGCTACCAGAAAACTCAGCTTCCGAAACTGTACTTTCGGCTGAAGGCAAATCGTTGCGTTGGTCATTCGGTGGCTGTTCATCTTTTCGTTCTACAGGAGATGTAACGTTTTCGTAATCTGGATTAACAGGTTTTAAACCTTCTGAGCTGGGATCATTTGCTGGGTCAAAGACACTATCAGCAGACCAGATGGAAACCGTTTCATTATAAGAGCCAGAGTCGGCAGTCAGAGTTCGGGCGGCTCTGTAATCGATGATCGGTGAGGTTACCTCGCTTTCACTGGAGCTTTTCTCTGAACTAAACGTGCGGCTGCGTCTGAGCTGTCTCTCGCTCCGGTCCAGCAGAACAGCGGTCTTCACTGAGATGACAGTCGTCCACTTTTCCAAATCGGTGCGAGTTAGTGCTCGAAAAAACACAGTCTTCCCCTCGCCATAATCGACTCTGAATCTGTAAACACAGCCTTCGACGTCACTGGTATCCAGTACTTTGGCGTTACAGAGAGGAATAACTTTAATGGGTTCATCAGCGGCCTCGTTCTCGTAAACGTATAAATAATCATCTTTCTGGACACACCATCTTCGCACTTGACTACTGTACAACTCGTGGGTTATAAGCTCCATCAGATGACCGGTGTACTTTCCGTCGCTGTCGAATAGACTGCCGCAAGAGAACCTTTTCAAGGCCTTATTAGCCGCCGCTCGGCCTGATCGTTCCCGATCCCTCATCTTTACCTCTAGCTTCTCTGTAGACGCTCGCCACGGCGCCTTGAACAACTCGGAACGATTGAACTTTCGGAAGAAAGTCGAATCTTCGGTTGCCCTTCGCATGAGCTTTCGTCCGCTCGCCCTTCCTTCGCTAAGCACTTCGAGAACGTTCGGGTCCTCTTCGGTCGATTTCGATTTCAGATCGTTATCGCTCGCAGAGCGCCTTTTGTCCTCTTTGCTATTCGACCTTAGCGGTTCATTCGCCGCAACTGAATGGCAATAGCGTGCTAACACGCTCAACCAGTGTCGCGCGGAGTCTTCGTCAATAACTTTAAAACACAGCTTTTCCGCGCCAAGAGAGACACGAAACCCAAACGACCCCGCATCCATGTCACTCTGATCTTGAACGGACATTTGTGAGAGTTCCCACTCAAACGACGCTTTCTTGGAGTTTTGATTCTCATACACGATGAACTCCTCGCTCGTCGCTACACACCACCGGCGCAAAAGAGTTCTAGCGCCGTGGGTTTCACGGACCTCCTGAAGATACCCGCTCATGAGCCTATCAGTAGTACTTGTAGAACCTTCACGTGTCTTGGTCGCTGATGTAGGCGTCTCCTCTTCTTGTGACAACGCCTCGCTCCGATTCCTCCGATGTAGTATCTTCTTTTTCGTAAACGTTGGCGAAGTTAGCCGACCGACGCACTTCGGCCTGTCGTCGTCGCTCGAGTTTCGTCTCTCGATCGCCGAGGCCAGCATTCGGAGCCATCGGTTGTGATCAAATTTATCGCATGCCTCGAACACAAGGGTCTCGTTGCAAAAACGAATCTGAAACCTGTTCGGGCTGCTTTCATCGTCGCTCAAATCACCGAATGCTGATCTTAACAGAGGTATTTTGCGAAGTGGATCAGAAGCTTTACGGTCTGAGAAAATCATCAGTTCTTTCTGTTTGATCGTACACCATCTTGAATTCGTCGACCCGTTTGATTCTACTTGTGTCAAATTGCCGCCGAAAACAGCCAAGGTGTCGACATCAGCTTCCGGGAGGGATGAACCCTCAGGAGGCGCCCCAGCCTCTAAGTCATACGAGCTGTGTGTTTTCCGGAAAAAATCAATCACATTCCTTCTCTGAGATAGCTTCATTCTTAGCGACGTTCTCACCTTCCCGGGAGCCAGGGCGTAAATTTCGTCCTTTATTTTTGCGGCCGCGCGGGAACTCTTTGTTCGTAAAGTCCCCCGCTCAAACGATCCGTCTCCCAAATCGCTGGCACAAGAATCCGTTTTTCCGAGGGGCTCTGCCGCTACTTCAGGCTGCGGTCTCTCCACGCGTAACTCCGTGAACAACTCAAGTACACCCATCCATTTCTGGAAATCTTCTTCGACTGTCGTCTGAAAGGTCGTCTCGTTACCATCCTTGTCCTCGAGCGCAAAGCAAAACTTGTTTCGAGACTCTTCGCTCTTGTCCGTAAGCCACATATCCACTAGCGACAGCTTTACTTGAGGCGTGTCTTCTCTTTCGCTGTTGAAGAGGATTAATAATCCGTTCTTAACAACACACCACCGTCTTAAATGCGTTGTACCAAACTTATTGTACCTAACCTCGGTGAGGTAACCACAGAAACGCCCTTCTCTATCAAACAAATTCGTCAAATTGACGATTGTTTGTGAATTCTTTCTTCTCATACTTGGATGCTTGTTCTTAGCGCTGTCTGGGTGAGTCAAAGGTGTGACATTTCCCCGTAATCTGTAGTCATAGGAATTGCCGCGTGATAGCTTTTTCTTTTTCAGAGTGTCTGTCCAACGCTTGTCTTTCTTGGCGGTAGAATCTTCGCTGGTCTCCTGTAATTAAACGACAGAAGGAACAAATCAAAACAACAGAATGACAGTATCAGATCTCAGAGTGCGTACAATTTAGGCGTCTCAAATTAAGGGAATCAAAGAAACAATCCGAAATTTAAGGTAAGCATCATGGATAAAGGCTTTCCCACAAATCGAGAAAGTAAAAATTTACTTCTGCACTACCCAACGCTTCTTTACAATTGGTGTATTGTTGTCTTTTCATATTATAAATTGTAAAGTTCTCGATAGGTTTTCACGCAAGGGGTAAATATTTTATGATCACACGGTCGTGAATTTTTCAGATTTTGCTTTTAGTCATTCTCGGCCCTTTCTTCAACTGGCGAAACAAGATTGCACACTACAAGAAAAATCACCCCTTTCACTTATCGGTAGTTAATTATATATTTCATCAGAGATGACGCTAAAATGTGGTAAGAACAAAAAAGTGGCACACGAGCCGTTAGGCGAATGTGTCACTGGCATGCAGAAGACGTCAAAAAATGTGGTAAGAACATCAGTGACACACTCGCCTAACGGTTCGGGTGCCACTTTTTTTGTTCTTTCCACATTTTTTACGTCATCTATGATCAATTACTGAACAGACGCACGGCAGCATGGAATATACTTGTTTAACTGCGTATTTATATTGTCCATTTCTTTCTCCCGTTTCCATCGAAAATCACGTGTAGACGATCCGTTCCCCATCTTGCTTTCAGTGTGAAAGAAAAAGGGAAGGAAAAGATATGGAATGCGAGAGAGTTTTAGCCGCGGAGAGTCAACTGACCTTTGCATTGCCTTGAGGAAGTGAAGCGTATTCTTCATTCATTGGTTCAGGTTTGGCCTGCCCGTCAACAGACTCACTGATGAACATGCTGTGAGGAGGACTCATGGTAGAGGGTGTTTCTGAAATAACAATAACAATCCAATTAAAATTAAATTAGTCGAAATTAGCCAAACCAAAGCAACTACAATGGCTAATCACAGACTGTAAGCAACACAACGGACCAATTAAAACTCAAGGAAATACATGTGACCAGCACAAACCACGGGGAAAAAAATGCAAAGTGTAGGAAAATACACGTGACCAAGTCGTGCAAATTCCTGGGAAAATAACGGTTGCGTACCATTTACGCGGAGAAACCGATTCGTCAACGCAAATGGTAAGCAAAAATCCCGGGTGGTACGTTCCGTCCGGATTGGCCATTTATCATTTACTTAACAACCCCCAATTACCGACAGAGCCTAGGATGAGTTCGACCTGATCATAATTCCAATATGGCGGCTGGAACTAGTGAAGAATTGCAAATGGCAAGCACATTTTTCATTCGAATATTTTCGGTTGGAAATTTTAAACTACCTTTCAAGACGTGCCGTTTATTTCGGAAAATCTCCGTTTGGCCGAGACAAAATTAGATTCTGAATTTTGGGGTAAATAATGAACAACCACCATTTCTAACTTTGTGACCATGCTGCCAAATCTGCTTTTCCAATTTAACAACAGATTAAATAATAATGTTATTCTTACTCGTTCCTTCTCTTGGTTTTTCTTTCCTTTTCTTTTGTGTTCTCTCTTTCTTTCCAGTCTCTGGAGACTGTTCAGCTCCACCTTCCTGACACTTCTCTTCGGTTTGGACTGAAACTTCCACATTTCTGGAAAAAAAAATTAATTAAGGATGATTATTCCAAGAACTGTTATTCTGTTTTGCACTTGTCATAAAAGAAACACCACTTATAATGAACATAATAAAGGGAAGAAGAGTTTTAGTAGCAGCCATTCTGGTGCCCAAAACAACAAAAATAGTAAATGTTATCCAAAAGGGGAAATCACCACTCAGAAGCCCATTCTGAAGACCTTCTAATCTGTGAGTAGTCTCTAAAGCATAGATCATGTGTAGTCCTTCGCTTATCACCTGACATATTGAGTAGCTGTGCATGAAAGCACATGAGAAAATCATCAAGTTTAACAACATTCGGCCAGCACTTAAATCAAATCTTGCAACTTCTTGCACAAAATCACAAGTACATGTAATCAGTGAACTTACTGAATCAACATGACCCTTACAAATTTACTTAGAACAAGGTCATAGGTTCAACTGCCACTGGCACAACAGAATTTTATTTTGTTCCTTGTTTATGGCAACTGAATTTAAATCTTTGATTCTGAGTGCAGCGTGATAATTGTTAGGCCACTGCCCTTCATCACACTGATGTTGATATACATAACTAACCGTCTGGAAGAACTAGCAGTGGAAAGTAAAGTTTGCATACGACCCAACTGGCCCATCAGGCCAACGCTCATCTCCAGATTCAGTAGCATGAAGCGACTAGGAGTATTTCTACTCCCCACTGGATGGGATGAGGCGCAGTGGCCTCATGGTTAGTGCGCTCAACCCTGGAGTGAGTGGTCCGGGTTGGAGCCCTGGCCGGGGACATTGGGTTGTGTTCTTGGGCAACACATTCTACTCTCACAGTGCCTCTGTCCACCCAGGTGTATAAATGGGTACCGCTGAATTTAATGCTGGAGGTAGCCCTGCAATGGACTAGCATCCCATCCAGGGGGGAGTAGAAATACTCCTGGTCACTTCATGCCACTGAAACCGGGATAGGCTCTGGCCTCATGGGTCACTTGGCTTGTATGCAGACTTTACCTTACCTGGATGGGATGGTTGCCCATCGCAGGGTTACCCCCATTAAATTCACCGGTACCGATTTATACACCTGAGCTGTAATTAAGTTTTGATTCACCTGTAGCCTTGATCTTCACACATGTAACAAACATGTTACTTTTTGGGTGAATTGTGTCAACTACAGGCAAGTTCACCTGTAACATCAAGGGCCCATCAAACATACTCAGCCGTAACAGGTACTACGGGTTACAGCCCTTATTGACAGCCCTGGTAAAGAGAGGCACTATGAGAGAAAAGTCTCTTTCCCAAGAACACAACACAGTGTCCAGGGCCAGGGCTCGAACCCTGGCCACTCAATCCAGAGTCAAACACACCCACCATGAGGCCACCGCAGCTCCCACTTCACTACACCGGTGCTGTTACATAACTGTCTGGAAGAACTACCAATAAATAGTACATACCTAGATTCATTAGGCAGCACTGCATATGTCGTCTCAGGAGGTAATATTTTCTGTTCTTCCTTTGCTTCAAGTCTATTGAGACTCTGACCTTTCTCAGCTGGAGGGTCCAACTCATCCAGAGTGTCTGCACTATCATCATCCGAAAGCCTTCCCTGTTGGACGACAGAAATTAAAAAATAAAACATAATTACTTATATTTGCCTTTAAGGCTAAACAATTTGGAAAACACCTTGTACACAAAGAACAATAATATTATTACACTAGCAAAGATAAATGTGACAATGTCCTCTCAGCAGTTCCCTCAAAATTAATGACGATAATTAGCATAATTTCCAGAGGTGAATATAAGAATTGGACATACTGATTGGTCAAAAAGCTCAGCTTATGATGCTATATTTACTACGGTAGGTGGTGAATATAACATTTCCAAGGCTTGGGTACTAAGCTCGCCACCTTTGCCATCTCGGTAAGTAAACATGGTGGACAGTTGCTAAATGAAATTTTCATTTACTTGAAAGACATCACTCCAAGTCCAGGATATCTGACAGGATGGAGAATTTTCAAAATGATGGTTGTCACCTTTGGACCAAAAGTCTTTTCAAGAACTCATATTCAAGGCATTTAAGAATCATTAACGCAGTGGTTACATTGATCGCCAGCAGGTCAGATCGATTAACTGACATATTTTTCTTCAAACTAAAGCTACTCACCTTTAGATGATGATGACAACTGTGAATGAAGTCAAAAACGATAACAAAAGGCATTTCGCTTGTTTGTTCTACAGCTGAAATGATCCTGAAATCGATGTGTAAATTGATTCACAATCGATGTAACTGTATGCTTATTATTAAAACCATGGCTGCATACATGTATGCAAATGAACAATTGCGTCTGTGTTTTCTTGTTTTAGCCCATTATTTTGTAGTTCTTGATGTTCACCTCTCAAAATTATACATTGCCGAATATTCACCTTGACTTCGTCTTAGTGAATATTCACCAATGTTCACTTAGCCTTTGGCGAGCAATTGTTAAATATTTCTTGTTTCTACTGCATTATACAATCACTAATGGCCGTTTAAGAGCACTTAGAGTAGCTGTTGAAACACTCGTCTATGGTTCTGGTCTTCCTCACAGCCTTTCTTTAGAATTGCATGTAGCCCAAGTTTACAGATCCTTTTTGGTATCATTAACTCCCACTTCAGCTTCCAAATTTTGATAGAAACACAACATATGTTTTCCATTTCTTGAATATGTATAGTGTTGCTGGTTACTAGCGTGTCTGTGAGGTGTGTGTGTTGGTGAAATATTGGTTGAGTTCATTTTTAATTAGTTTTACAGTACGAATATTTCAGGTTTCAACCAAGTAAATATTGACCAGCCACTGGGTTATGTCTAAACAGTGAAACTGCACAGTCTCAGTTGTTATTGGCTTTGACAGTTGAATCAGTAGTTTGCTGCTCAACAACTAACAGTGGATAGAGTCACTGAGTTTGCCTTTTGGTCATATTGCTAAATATAACTCCTTGCCCTGCTGTCCTCATAACAACAAGCTCGGGGTAGACAAAAAAAGGATTTGAGACTTTGTCACTCTTTAGAGCATTTTTTTTTTGTTAGATTCTTGTGAGTGTTTATACATGTAACTGCTGTAATTCGTAGATTATGTGTAATAGTTCTTTTCAGTTAGCTATTTTCACCTGCTGTAATTTACTTTTGCAAGTTATTACATTTCAATTTTTGTAAATTTTATTGTATGTTACTTGTTTTTCAGTGACTAAATAAAGGTTTACTTAATTAAAAAAAAGCAAAAAGTTAAAATAAACAAAACAAGAATTTATTTTGTCTTGCTACAAATGTGTAACACTGTGACAGGACACCCTCCAGTAACACATGCACAGTACATTTAACTCTACAGGTAACGAATTGCACATCCATAACCTAGTTACGACATGTCTTACCTCGCTACTAAGCAATGATTCCCTTGACCTACTTTTTAACTCATCTCCAGATTGCTCAGCACAAAAGTAAGGAGGATATGGGGCAATCACGTCAAGCCTCCCTGTAGCAGCCAAAGACAGCACCTCAATCCAACGTTCAATCGAGACACGTGAATCTGTGGCGAAATAGTAAGTCTCCTGGCTAGGGTGCGATATCTTGATGCAGTAACTCTTCCTTGACTCTTTGTTGTCAATCAAACTTACATCATAACCAAGAATTGGAAAGTTCAGGCTTGGTTTCTCGTCAGCTGGATTTCTGAGAAGACAAGAGTGCATAAACTTAACAAATTACTGAACCAGTACTCCAACTCAAAATATCTGTTGCGACCTGTATTCTTGTCCATTGCCAATCAGAACCCTTGAAAGACAGTTTCATTTTTTTTATCTCACACATAGTACAATGTAATTAAAAGTTTGAGCCAATGTGTACTTGATGAAAAGTGTCATTGATGATGGTGGTAATTTATGATGTTATTGTGTACCAATTAAATTTCAGGACTACTTTCTCTAAAATAAAAAACAAAAACAAAAACATAACCATGATTGCTCTGCAGACAAAAACATTTACAGCAACAATCAAGTTTCTTGCAGACTTCAAACTATTGACAAATTACTCAATCACAAGAGGATGCCAAGTTGACTCATTGTTTGGGTAATGTCCAAATTTTTGCTTTCACCACGTGTCTTCATTTCAGGTGTTCTTGACCACTTAACTACAGGTTTCCATTACATCCAATTGATGTTACAATTGCCACTTACCGATAACACTTAAATCTGCTGTCGATAATCTTGCAGTAGCGTTTTGACCAGACACCCAACCTGCGCTTCTGATACAAGATTCCACTGTGCATTGCACAGGGATCTTGCAGAAACTGAAGCTCAGCTTCGGCAGGAACAAGTTTCTTTCTTCTCTTCACTTTGGGACCTAAACCTTTGGAAGTTACACTTGTGTCAGAAGTAACTGAACTAGTTCTTGCGTGTTCTGTATCAGAACATACTGACTCCGTGCTAATGCTGAGAACTGTGGAAGTTCTCTTCCTTGACACATTTTCCATGTTCTCCTCCTCCTCTTTAAGTTCAGAGCTAACAGCATCATCACTCGCTATAGGCTCAATATAGCTGTGCCTGTTGCTGATATTCCCACTGTGCTCACTGTGACTGTCAGTGAAGTCCAACGATTGGTCATTGGTCGATCCTTCATCGCAAATAGAGTCTTGGCTTTTGGTTGTTTCACTGCCTCCTTTGTGTTGCCCAGCTGTAAGTTCTGCCAGTAGATCAGGAGGAATTTCATCGTAAATTTTCTTCTTTACTGCAGCCTTTTCATCAGACACTTTTTTCTCCATGCTTTCATCCTCATCTGAGCTGCTTTCTGAAGAGGAACCATCATCGTCAATAGGGAGGGGAGGGAGAGGTGCATCATAACCTTCATCCTCCTCGTCCTTGGATTCTGTTGTCACAGGGGTACTGTGAGCAGATGGCATTCCACACTATCAAGATACAAACAAAATCATACTTTAATTAGTTAACAGAATGTCAGAGCTGGAAGAGTAGAGTAAGCATTACAAGAAGTGATTCTTTTTCATAATTTGTTTTCAAACAGGTCACACCATTTGTTTTTCCAATGCAGGATTCTCCATGAGCTCAGGCGAAAGCTATCTAGTAGTCATGGATGGCAACAACTAAAGTGCCTTTATGGTTATGGTGTTCCATAAAGTACATTTCTGGCTGAGATGTTGCTTCATAGGCATCTTACAGAAGCTGAACGCTCAGCACTGCCTACAACAAATACATATCTTTCTCTGTCTGCTTCAAAATTTTATAACCCTACAGTGGTTTTCCAAACTTCTTGACTATTAACATCAAAAAAAATATTCTACATTGATTTACAGTTCGGTTTAAGCGTATTGTGATATCTGCACCAGAGATTAAAGATGATTTTAAGAAACTTCAACACAGTTCAGAGTTTAATTTGCAATTAAGTTTTCCATTACAAACTTCTTAAGTTACCCTATACCTTTGCAGGTGTCCTTCGCTATATATCACGCTAAAGCAATTAAATTTACAGAAGATGTCAATGGCTTGGATTGCACACCTGAGATGGAATCTAAATAGCTCGCAATTTTTTATTATTACTAGTGATTTGCTACAGTAAGCATACAAAATCAACCACATAAGCCCTTGCTTAACAATAGGACATTTTCATTCAGTGTTGAGTCAGGTTAACATTTCTTAAATTTGATCATTTACCTAAGGCTTTGGAGGATTTGCACAGCCTTTGAAAGCAAATAAAAGCATATATACTTGAAGTTTGAAATCCAAGTCTGAGATCTCTGAGGTCTCTTCTAATTGACTTACATTGTGTAACACTTAGCAGATTGTGGACTTCTTGTGTATGACTCATGCATGTTTCAAGTTTTTGAAATATTTTTGGTGGGGAAAATGCTGGTAAAATAGTAATCAGAAATTTGGCAAAGAAATATGTTTTTAGCAAAAACACTGTCCCTTAAAGGCCTACAGTAACCTTTAAACTCTTTGCTTAAAAATACAAATTATTATTGACTTGCTCTTGAGAGAGGTGCCTGATTGTGATAAGCATTCAATCTTGTACATGTATGTTTAAAAACACAATCCTTACTTACCACACTATGGTCAATAGGTTGTTCATAAATGTCCTCTTCCAGTTCTTCATGTTCCTCTTCTATACCACCGTCCAATTCAGAACTACGCATCCTCTCTGCTCTAGCCTGCTCCAAAGAAAACAACCCTTCTAGAGGACTGACAGGCCGGTCAATACTACTTCGTCGTACAGCTGCGGCCATAATTGCACTCATCCATGGAGAAAGGTCCTGGCCATCTTCTATGGCTAACGTCACACCTGGACCGTCAGCAGGAATCAGTCTAAAACTATAGCTGATCTTCTTCTTATCATCAACACCAATGTTGCACTCTGGCAAGTACAGAATCATGATTGCTGGATCTTCTTGGTTCTTGAAGATATGTAAGCGATTACCTTGTAAAACACACCAACGCCTTTTGTTTGCCTTGATATCCTTGAGATATCCTTTGATTACTGGTTCCCTTAAGTGTGACACGTAAACTTCCTCATTCAATTTTGCCTCTCTCTTAAACCTAAAAGGAAACATAGGGGTTTAAAAAGTTACAGTATACTCACGGCAGAGTCGACTTATCAGGGATAAATACTTATTTGATCGCAGTGTTGCTTGCTCAGAGTACTACATTAGCTTTGGAAGCAGGGTGGACTAATATTTAGGTGCTTAACTCCAAATTGAGTCATTTGAGTTTGGCTTTGCCTATCTGGAGCCAAGATCCAGGTTGCAGTTTGTGTACTAGGCTAAGGTTTGCAATTTTGCCATGCAAGGTAGCTATAAGATTTAAGAAGGAATCCACCAGAAATTCGACTAACAAGCGGACAAAAACTTTGAACTGCGATTACTTTCATCGTTTCGCAAACTTCTGTGCGACTATTTTAAATACCTCAAAAAAAATCATTTCTAACAACACCAAGTGTTGAAAACAAATTGTGAAGTTCGTATGAAACACTTGAAAGTACAGGTGAAATGAAAGTGATGGTAAAATTTTACCTGTGACTGCACAATTTATTTGAACTTTAAAATTTATTTTCTCAAGTCCCCATGGGAAATTGTTTCTGGTTTTATTTCAGGCAACTATTTATATCTTCAGCTTCACAAAATTGTAAAAGGGACTGTAAAATACCTAAAATTATTCTGGAACAAGGTTTTTGTCCACTAAAAGTTGAAATTGTTCGATTTCCTATCAGATTTCGTCTTAAACCATAACTACCTCAAGCAAGAAACAAGGAAGATTGCAATTATAAAAATTCACAAAAATATTGTTTTAAATCTGTCTAGGAGAAACAGTATCAGCCTGCTTATAAATCTATTTTTTTTTGTCTCCTATGTGGTTTATATATTAAGTACTTACCATCCTGTAGACAGTCTGCCTTTGCCTCCAGAAGCCCTCAAACTGCCTGACCGAGTGGGGATGTAAATAGAGGAGGAATGTTCCTGAGGAGTCTTTGGTGGGCTGGGAAACACAAATGAATCTTCTGTTTTAGTACTTCCATCAGCGTCCTGTGTGCTGACAGGATCCGAGGGTGAAATGCTTTTCAAACTCAGATGTTCATAGAGGTCATCTTCCATACTGCTTGTACTCTGTATGGAGTCTCGAATGCCATCCTGAAATGTCAAACATAGCTGAATCATATCAGCTAGTGATCACACAGGCACAAAGTGAACGTGCTTCAAGGCTGTGGTATAAGAAAAATTACAAGGAAACCAGTGGTTCCCAACCATGAAATTCTGGGTACGCAGCACTTAAGCTTATATGAACAAGTAAGTTTTTCAAGTCGCCCAAAGGCAAAAGTTAGTCGCCTGTGGCACGCAGGCACTTCTAGATCACGGCCCTGTACTTGTACACAAGAAAACAACCACATCTAGTCCTCAAGCTTCAAGATCATCACAGAACAGCAAAGCATTTTGCTTTACTTAAAAATGCTACCACATGTTTCTTAGAAGCTTCCAACAGACGAGTATTCATTTCAAAAAAATAAAATTCAAAGTTAATTTTTTTTTTTTTGACACCTCCTTTTTGACACCTCCTGTACTTCTTGAATAACACGAAAATTACAATGTATCTGTTCATCATTAGATCTTGCTCTATTTGAGACTAAAAAGGCTATCTTCTTTTGAAAGCAGCTACTGTTTACAAATTATAAAGAAGCCTGGCTAGTTGTTACCAATTTATCACAAGTTTATAAACTGATTAGCAACTAAAAACAAATCTTAGTTGCTGTCAAACAGCTCAGTTCCCTTGTTAGAATGAGTGCAAGAAAATTTAAAAAATAATAATAATCGCTCTTGTCATTTATTTTTTTGGTAGGTTGCTGAATATTCACTAAATTTGTGTATCCTGCTACATGTAGGTTACACTCGATCATTTATGGACTAGGACTGGAGAATATCACAGAGTGAGTTCCAGGAACTAACTAGTAACAATTTGTTACAAAACCACTGTTGTATGGAACATATTGGCTGCACATAAAAACACAATAATGTGTAGTCCCAGAAAATATCCATACCTCCCCCACGGAAGGGAATTTTTTAAAGTCCCCCCCCCTCCCCACCCCTCTGGAAATTTCGATTGAGCTTCATACATTTCTTTAACTTTTTTGGTCTACAGAACCCCCTACCCCCCAGGATATTCCAATCCCTTCTGTGGGGGGAGTATGGATATTTTCTGGAACTGAACAATACAAAATAGAGTGTCCAGGATTGTCATTTAATTTTGTTCAGTTCTTTACATAGGACACTCAAACAATTTACACACATATAAACCTGAACTTGACATCAAAATACAGTAATCTGCTGGATGCAAGCATAGAACAATCCATAAAGTTTGAAATTAATAATTTCAAAAAAAATACCCTGCCAAATTATTTCAAAAGGGAATCACCTTCATTTTTCCTACGATGACAAAGGATAACTCAAGTATTATGGTTAGATGATTTAGTAGATATAATTTCAGCTTTATGACTGTCAAAATCTTAATCCTGATTAACTTGTTTCTTGCGGATTGTTTTGCACCAATCTGTCTCACATGAAAATCCAAAACTAAAGCATTTTAGGCCCAAAGATAAGGTCTCTGATGTGCAAAAAATTTAAGCTGCTTAGATTCAAGAAAAACTACAAGGACATGGTATCTGAGGATCACTTAGATGAAAAGAGATACAGTACATGTAGGTTATAATTACATGGAGAAAGTAATATTGATGGTTCATTCAATAGGAAAATCAACTAAAGTGATAGACAATCGTTGAGAAAAAATTCAAATGTGGTATTAATTGCTGTAGTTCAAGAAGGCTTGTCAAAAATGCTAATTATGTCAAGCAAGGTCAACAGGCACACAAAGAAAAACAGAGTGCTTTACGCCACAAGTAAGCATTGCTGCTTGAAGAAATGTCAGAAAATCTACCACAATCTTTTCCCAGTTGAAAGATTAATATGTTTTACCAGCCACTGTGAAGTTTAGGATAACTCAGTATTACGGCAATGGTAACTTGAAACTGTTTGCCATGACATCATATTTATCCTGGTAATATGAACTAATTACTCTCTAAAAATAAGAGATCTCGACTCTTCATGTGAAGCTTTAAAAAGAAAAGACAAAAAAAAATCTTGTGATTAGAATATCTGGGTGCTTATTATGGACTTTCATGTGTAAAAGACTGGCCGATCTTCACACCTATTAACTAAGTTAAAACTGTAGACGTGAACATTCAGAGCTCTTAGATTTAATTGTTCAAAGCTTTTAGCAGAGATCCTAAAAAGTCTATCACAATGATGTGGTCTAATGACAATGTGACAATCTACACTATAGTTTATATTTGCATAGTATCTTTTGCTTGTTAAACATTTCAAAAAATTCACACGATTCTAATGTTGCACTCTTGAGCAAGATAACATGTCAACATGTAAGTCAGCATTTAGGATTATTTTTTACCTATAAACTTTGGTATTTATAAACCCACGTAACTTTTGTATAAATTTAAAGAAAAAGATAAAATGTCTGTGGTGATAGTTAATTTCATGATAAAATGAAGGTTTAGTACAAAGGTTAGAAAACAATTTACATTTAAGTCAGAAAAAACAATTATATTAAAAAATATATTTCTACAGACTTTCAAGAACTCCTTTGCAACAAGATCTGAAGAATTTTCGAGCGTCTTAACGTTGCCGTTGCAGATAATCTTTGATAATAACATGAAGATTCCAGTATTACATTTACACATTGATCTGAGATATGAGCTTGAAATCATACACTACAGAAGACAAAAATGTCATCGCGTTCTTCTTGAAACATCATCGCTTTCTAGTATTTGGAACTAGATAGAAGTTAAGATCATGTGAAACTGACAAAACTCATTTTATGCTTCAGCAAGTCAGTCGAAAATATCTTTCACTTTCAATTCTGATTTATTAATTTTCAGTTACCATAACTATTCTTGTAACTGACTAGTTCTTCGAGGAAAGAGAAAGTCCATAAAGTAAAGCAAGGAAATTTAATATTACAAATGCATCAAAGTGCTATTTTGCTATAAATTGAAAATTAAAATTAGCTTGATATATATACACAGTATTTCAGAAAGGTTAAAAGTTGAAATTATATAGCACAGAATTTTTGGGGGGTGACTGTAACATCCGTCTGAAACAAAACCTCTCCTCTCCATAAAACCGCTGGAAATTGCAAGGTGTTGATCTGCGGTAATTTAGCATAAACGGAACAAAAGATCTTTTGTGTCTTTTGAAACGAAACCATGACTATATTCTATTTAAAAACAACCAATTGTATAAATGCTGTTTTAACTCCACAAAGAGAACGATTTTAAATTCAATGAAGAAAGCTACCTTGTAGATTTCAGTCGTTTATCAGCAATGAAGTATTACTGATCGATTATTTCCACGCGATAACTGTATTAGCTACGTACACATTTTCACAAATTTATACATATCCCTGACGTGATTCACTACACTGCGTTAAGTTAATCGAAAATTAGCTTACGGGTAAAAGGGCAATATTCACAGCCTGCACAATTTTTTTCATTCACAATGCGGTATCAGATCAGAGGAGATCAACTGGTTTCGCTAATATGCGAGTTCACGTTTACGAAATTATTCATGCCTCGGTACTGTATTTCGCGGCAGGGAGGGCAAGTATATTACTTTGAATAATAAATACAGTCACGTACAAGGGATAAGTACAAATTAAGACAACTTAAAAGGCTATGCCTTGAAGTATACAAGAAACTTCAAGAAAGTCATAAGAGTCGCTTCACGGAAGCCTCATCACTTACCCTTGTGTTTCCCGGCCTTGCAAAATACAAGCCTCCATTTCTATTTCCCTTCTCGCCGATAATAACAGTTTGCGGAGCATAAGTCTTGCACAGGGTAGCGATTCTGGATAATTCACGTTGCTGTGAGGCAAACTGAACTGGGTCTATTGCTTTGTCGTTTTTATACACACTGCTTTCATCTTGTAGGCCGCTTCCGGACGGAGCTTCGTTTTGCTGGAGACGCGTGCGATAAATTTCACTCAAGTTTGCAGGTCTAGGCGGCAGCGATGGCGGTCGCGATACACTTTCTAACCTTCTGAGAAATTCAATTCGTTGTCTGTTCGCTTCCTCACTCAATGACTCGCTACCAAGGACCACTTTGAGAAAATCTTCCAAGCCAGGGAGCGTTTGGTTGATAGCTGTTGAGAGAGTGACTTGATGGTGAGAATACAGTTTACACATGAGGGATGGCGTTCAAAAAACGTCCATAAAACAATGTAGATTAAAAGATCGCTTGAGTATTAGATGTTTTCAATATAGTAACATAAACAAGCCCAAGCCTTGAAGATTATGAAGACAAATACGAAATATGGAAATCACGGATGAAGAAGCGATACAACACACGCAGTCACTGTAAACAGGCCCCAAGTTTACAGACGAAAAACTCACCGAGAAAGCGGTCATGTTTATCCATTCTGGTCTAGTTAGCCAAACCATATACTGCATCGTATAAATCAACCCATTATGTGCTTTATCCAGGGCTACAACGTTAAAAATTCTACTTAAAAAACAAACGACTCATCAATTTCACCGCCATGTTTTTCTTGTTCGAAAGGAAACTCTGGAGTGTTGACTTTGCGATCAGATGACCGACAACTCGCATTCTAATTGGTTGATGCTTATGACGGCACTCGCGGCTACCCGAAAGAGACTTGATCAAATCTGACGGATTTCCTACTCAGCCCATTACACAATCACAGACGAGAAAAAAAAAAATTCTAGAACATTCAAAACTCAGTTACGAAAGCTCAAAATGCTATATTTAAGTGCTTCTACATGCAAAAATAAAGAGGGTTGGTAGCTTTTTGGAACCGGCTGTTCGCACCCTTTCTATACTCTGTTTATTTTAGCAATGTTTTGGTAGCAACAAAAAATAACACAAAAGTTACCCAGCTGTCAAAAATGTGCGAAAACGCCGCAATAGCAAAACTTAAATTGTAGAAATCTGAACAGGATAAATAAAAGCCGAGGTGGAACAGGATTTTAAATTAAAATTGTCGAAAAGTAATATCATCAATGAAATGCTAAGGAAAAAATAAATTGAGAGGAATCATCAAAGGAACTTTCTGATCTGAAACTGTCGACAAGGAACTCCGCGTTCAGTTTCGACACTGATTCATTTTTTTTTGGCAAAAAGTTTTCCTCCCGATAGATCGCGACACTCACAAATGCGCAAAGGCTAAATTGATCAGATATTCAACGCGTGTTTTTTTACTTTAAGCCAAATGGATGCATGCATGATCAATAACGGTTTGAGAGATATAGGTCCCAGCCGACTCGGGTCAACGGAATTACGCCAAGTACATTGTAAACCAGACATATCTCGTTAGCAATCAGCAATAACGACAATATTTATTTTTCTGCGCGTTCTTTTACTTATTTTCGTTTCTTTCTTTCCCATTTTTCACCACATTATATCCACATTATATTGGTTTACTGCCGTGCCCATTTGGCCCGGAAGTTGAATAATTGGCACGCCTTCGAGTTTGAAATTATCGAGAGTTTTGCTTTCAGCGTTCGCTAACCGAATTATGGGTCGATTATATTTAATCCTCAGTCACATACTTGAACAAAATAAAGCCCGTCGAAAACATTTAGAGCATTAAAAAGGCTTTCTAGTAAGAAAATTAGACAAATTAGCACTAAATGACGATATCAGATAAACGTCTTCGATAAAGTAAACGCTGAAAAATTCTGAATTAGAGATCTTCTATTAAGTCTAGCGAACCGTTCGCCAGCTAGACTTTAAGATATCGCTTTCATAGCAGTCAATGAGTTACGGCAGTATGTAATCTATACCGTGGAATGGCGTTTCGCTCCGTTCTGCCCTGCCACTTAAGTCACGCCTGCAGCCAGGCGACACCGATAAAGGCGTGACGAGTCCTGCAAGAGAAGCAGTTGCTTGCCTGCAGTGAAGTTTTGCTGAAAAGGAAACTTTGTTTTTAAGTGCAATGTACATGCCATGAAGTACTTCTTTTGAAGAGGAAAACTCGGCATAAGCGCTGTAAAACGTCAGATAGCAATCTTGTATCGAACTAGATTGGCTAACCACGAAATTATAAAGTCTGTCATGTTAGATGTTCAACTTCTGCGGTCAGTGGTCAGAGGACACAACAGTAACATATCTCTTCGGCGTACAAAAATAAATCTAATTAATCCCTTGTTCGGTAACAGAATATGTCCGTTTCCAGCCACTTTCTTAACGATATCAATGATCTTTTCCTGTCGGTGATTCCGCCCGCCCTTAAACCATGAGGTGAGCGGGTCTTTCGTGCTCAATGGGGATCTGCCTTATCTTAACGTAATGAGCTTATCATACACAGGAAAGGAAACTGCCAATTTTTGAGGCTAAAAATATATTGGTTCCTGGAAGAGATTGCTTGGATTCAATAGTGAGAGCTGCGCCGACCGAATTTCATTGCAATGTCTAGACCCGTGTTTTCATAATGTCATTCACCTGACATGATTTGTCCATCGTGGTTTGACCTTAATCGCGGGCCTGCAGGTTGCGTGGATGTGATCCCCTCCATGTCAGTCCAATCCGGAGAGGAAGCCAGTGGAAGTCGTTAATTATATAAACATAGAGAAAAATTGCAGTGAGATTATTAAAATGGACACTCGACAAGCTAGTACGTTTACCAGAGTCGCGTGATTGTCATGTGGACAGCATTTTATCTTCAAAGCGTAAATAAGCTTCATCAGCTGCAAGCTAACAACTGCAGTTTTTTGGAATTATTGTTCCGTCTCTACGTAGCCAGCGCATAGCCTTCGAAAAACGTTTTTCCATCGTGATGTTATATTTTTGGAAAGCCAAAAGCTCTCAGATGTACTATTTGACGGACAGTAATTCGATAATCTAACGCTCAAATAGCTAGCAACGATTAGGGAGTAGTGTTTTATTTCATAGAGATCCATAGAGCGTTGAGTAAACTTGTCGGCCAAAAGGGAAACTAGAACAGAGTGCCTTCTGAGTTCCGTGATCAAACACTTGGGGTCATGGCTCACTTCTAACTGAAGTGTATCATCGCTTCCTGCGGATCACCATAAGGTAAGTGGAGGCGGTTACAGCACGAGCCACAAAGAGTAGCGTAGTGGAGGAAACGACACCAAAGCTATAGTAGATGAAGTTTTCACACAGTCACGCGATTCGCGCACGCGAAATCCGCGTTTACAATCCGGCTCGTATTACAGGAACGGATATTTAGGTACGGTAAATCCTCGAAATAGCGCCCCCTCCCCTCCCGCCATTTTGTGGACAAGTAATGAGACAACAAAGGAAGTATAGTTTCGTCGTGTAGTATTAGATTTGTGCATTGTCTCAGTTTGTGAACACGTTAAGTTTGGAAAAAAAATTGCAAGTACTAGCGGTGCCGCGATTTAAACTTTAGGATCAGCTTTTTACGTCGATAAACAGCTTATGATGTATTAAAAAAATGATCATCTCAGGCCACAATTTGGGAAAAATTAAATAAGCGCCTCTTCCCGTCGATAAGCGCCTCCCCTCGAATAGGCGCCCCCCCCCCCCGTTTTCTCCTAAATTTTAAATAAGCGCCCCGGGCGCTAATTCGGGGTTTTTCGGTTTTTCCCCCTCCCATGCCAAATTTTTGTCTAATTTTTTCCAGTAAAACATTTGTTTTTGTATAGATTGTGGGAGA
>Ga0126339_10000286_pt1 | contig 25337 bp, 12 predicted proteins | sample OrbTmetagenome_2_FD_92532 | JGI IMG/M metagenome (GOLD analysis project Ga0126339, IMG submission 92532) | Coral microbial communities from Petempiche,Puerto Morelos, Mexico - Orbicella T R C metagenome | ecosystem: Host-associated > Invertebrates > Cnidaria > Coral | place: Petempiche,Puerto...
GCTACTAGCACCTGCAAGGGGACCTTTACATTACCTCTGGTATTATTTTACCTGTTGAAAATTGACAAATTTACAAACGTTTATACCCCTAGTCACACAAGCGTTTCCAACGTAACGAGGAAAACAGGAAAAGGGATGAAACAATCTCCCGCGTGGACATTCAGAGACTTGAAAATTGGCTGAAATGAATTCTTACACTTTTCCTGAAAGCAAGTTTCCTCCAGATGTTTTTGGGGTCAATTGAATAAAAAATTTGCATAATTATTTAAAATGTGGAATTGGAGGTGGTTGTGACTATAAAGCGTGACTAATCTGTACATTCACACTTTTCACAAAAACATTTCTGTGGTACGGAAACTATATTTCAACCACACTGACAGACGTAAAAAAAACCTATAAGAGTTAAAAATTAAACTGATTTTTGATCATACGGACCAGAAAAACATTTGGTTATGTTTTAGAGGTTTTAAAGTTTTTGAAAGCGATTGCATTCAGATAAACGAAACATGAGTATTTGGGCTGTGTATTCAATTTCCATACCATTATAGTCGGGTCAATGCATTACGACTGAAAATTAATTCCACAACACTTGGTAGCAACAAACAACGAGTAACTACATAAGACCTCAGTTTTTCGTAGTTTTTCAGATGAACGTAATTCAGACTAAATGGGGCTTCACGATCTTTCACAGCGCCACCGCAAAATGCGTAAATTAACATGTAGGGATAGTGGCGCTGATGTGATGTGTTTACAATTCGACATAATTATAACATTTGATATGATGCACTTCTTCTTCTTCAACCATAACCCTATGTGGGTATAGGGCCAGAGAGACGACGCACTGCACGTGATAAAAATTCTTAGAATTGTAGTAAAAAACAAAACCAATAACAAAGTTTTTTTACGTAGTATTGTGTGGCAGTATAAAAAAATAACTTGTCCCATATTCGGCCACAAATTTCCAGTTAAAATATTTTTCATTTTAGCAGAAATGCCTGGTCAGAGTGTCCGACCAGGCTAAGCTTTTACCTGTCAAAACCTCAAATTTACTGGACAATTGGCCGATGACCGACTGTTATTTGCAGGCTTGGTTAACATCTTTTGCTATCTAGTTAACCTTGTTGTATCCTCTGCTTTAATATAATATTATTGTTTTTACATGTATTTGAAATGGGTTGTACATTATTAATCCAACTAATAGTACTTCATAATATTTATTATTTTGTTCTCTGTATGCAGTACTAAAGGCATTGATAATAATGTATAATTTGTTATTCTTGGAAATGTAAGAGGTAAAATAAGATTAAACTCACATTTTGAGCATGACCAAGACTTGTCTGATAGTAATGACACATGGCTTTGTAAAGACATCCAAGACAAAAAATGATCTGCGAAGTAAAAAGCACGACCAAAGCTCTCGTTCTGTGGCAGCTTCATTGGCACGGACCAGTACTGCAGGTTTAAAAGAAACAAGAGACCTAATGAATTAATACAATGCAAATACTGTAACAGATAGAGTGACCTCAAAAGCTAAATAATTTGACATAAGGTGATGTGCCTACACATCATCAACACAATGCAGTTACATTGTCAATCATGATGGCACACTGTACCACCATACCAACAATATGAAATAAATATATTATACTGTTTTATTTTCAAATTTATACATTTACTAGCAGGGAATTGTACTTAAGAGTTAAAACAAGAGAAACTTTCCTTACAATAGTTGGGTTCTATATGATACTATTCAAGGAAAGGACCTCAAAGTTCTCCAAAATTCCTCTTTCAAAATTCTCAGCCTTCATCAGTGGTAAATTTCAATGTAATAGATAATTAAATCAGTACCCAGCTCTTATTTACCAATAAAATTTATAGTCAGAGTTATACTTGTAAATAAAATGTAGCACCATTACAGCACCTCTGTCTACGTTCTAGCTGAATTCAGACTCTGTTGTTGTTGTTGTTGTTGTTTTTCTTAAGAAAAAAATGATTATTGCCACTCACTCATGGAAAGTTGTGATTCCCCTTCCTCCTCATCAGTCTCTGTTTCACTCTCTGATCCTGAATAAACTTCAATGTCACTATAGCTACAGGAGAAGCAGTTTGACGATATTTGTGAACTGCAGCTAGTTCGACAACTGAAGCTTGTTTCTTGACAAGAAGCAGACAAGTTATTGTCGCATGGTGGAAGATTCAAGGCCAGGGAGGCAGTTCTCACTGCCTCCTTTGTTAGCCTATTAGGATCTGGAAAAAAAAGATCGGTTGAATCTACAGATTCTTATTGTGTAAAACTGTCATCTCAAATGTTGTATCTGAGCCAAAGTGGTCCAGTGTCTGGTATATAAGGAGATCACCTTGTGCTAATCATTTTCTGAAGTACCCATTTAGACTTTGTCTTGCGTAAGAAAAAAAAAGCCTGAACTCAGACTGTTTGATCCAGATTCCCCTAAATACTTATAAAATGAACATGATAATCTTTATGTATTTGCCAAGCATCTCAAAAAAAACTTTAACAATGCCTTTTGATCAAATGTAATGACACTGATATATTTGTAAGAGATTAAGCCAATGATAAACTGGCATAAAACTTTGCCAACTAGCTGATAAAAACTTACAGTGCTCCTTTAAAAATCTCAGTGTGTCCCTGTACCCCTGCCGACATATATTGCTCAACACTATTTCATCAGGAGGAAACAATGCATATGTCAATCTCTCCAAGTTATTGCTGGTGATTTGCATGCTGGTGTTGCATAGTTCAATATGAGCGTCATTCGATGAAACATCCTTTGGACAAATGTCATGTTCACCACAGAATGGTGACACTGTGATGGTCTCTCCTTCCTTGAAGTGCTGAGGAAGATTATCAGAGATCCCTCCATCTATGTAGTACTGTGAAAGTGAAAAAAAAAAAGACATTTTGATAGTGAGAAGAAAAAAATTTACTGAATACCGGTATGAAGGAAAGAGCTTTAAGTATGTATTTCTACACTCATTTTGATTGATTTTCATGCAAAATTATTGGTGATCTCTGGGTGTTGAATTTTTTAAGGTGGTATTGGCATCTCTATGTGTAACATGATGTTTGTGAGAACTTAAGTTACCTAGTGCTTTCAAAACCTTGAGGGGGGGAGCAGCCCCTTTTTTGTATGTAAGTTAGTTAAAAATTAATCAGGAACAATGGTAATAATAATAACAAAATATTCTTGTCAGTGATTGCCTGGTAAATAGCTGGACTAGTAACTTGCAAAAACAAGACCAGGAAAACTGTTAACTGAGAAGGTGTTGAAAAATTACCTTTCCCCTGAACACTGCTGGAAAGATTCCTGAATACAATGGCACATAAGAACTTGCTACTAATGCCTGCACATAAGGGAAATTAATGCGTTATTTATGGACTGAAAAACTGTGAACATCAATTGATTTAATTAACAACAAGATAACAAAAATGCTATGGCAAAGAACTGCCCCTCCCTAAACCTCCCACGAAAGCGGGCTATTTACTGACCTTTACTAGACTCTTGGCTTGGCTTAGCTTGACAAGCCGCAAAGTGATGAATAATTGATCAACAAATTGTCGTTATGTAAATACAGCAAATACAAACCATAAGTCATTAACAGCCTCCTTAAAAAAGAATTTGTTAGCCAAAAGAAACTTCGAAAGGAATGGAGACCTATGAATGCTTGTTTGTAAGCTTGTCTGCGTTCCTACACAATAAGAAAGTCCCCCTGGAAACTTAACAAGCCCCATTAAAAAAAAACTACATGTGCATTTGTGCGATTTATCTGTGGTCAATATGAGTATCAAAAATAAATAAGTTTACTAGAAAAAGCTTATAAGTTTACGACAAACTCGTTGTAACAGGTTGATAGAATCACAGATTGGATTTTGTTCTTATTAAAAGAAAATCAAACGTAGCTTACCTCAATAAGATCTTCTTTGGAGTAGAATTCGGATATAATGACATTTTGACAATCTGGGACATGGGTCAATGAAATGTGCAATCTGCCGCTGGCAAGTTCATGTGCGTTTTCTGGTAGCATTTTTTCAAAAGCTCTCCGAATAGTTCTGACTATCTCAAAACTCGGATGAAGTGGTCCTAATGAAAGAGACTTTGCTCTCTTTCCGAGTCTTATAACTGACTCGGCGACCTCGCTAATGTCCAAGTCAACGATAAGACCTACAGCGGCAAAGGCACCTGCGCTCGCTCCGCCGAAACATTTCACCCTTCTCAAAAAGCCGGCGGCGTTTTGTTTGAGGCAAGACATCACTCCGATATGGTACATTCCCAAGAATCCACAGCCGGAAAAAGTAAGGTTCAAGTCTTGAGTATCTTCCATCTCTCAGAAATATTCTGCTAGAGCTACTGCCAGTTTTGTTAACAAAAAAAATTTTTTGCTCGTCATTGATTCTGGCGATTGTGACATCGTGTTTGCGCATGTGACCGGAAATCACCTTCAGCGACCCTCACGTTTCGCGTCTGACTGGTCACCTAAACTTCCGGTCAAAAAGGGCGCGAATCTCAAACCTCAAAAGCTGACCTGGGTGGCCTCAAAGTTACTGAAAACCCCAGAACTCCCGAAGCTCCCACCTATCAGCGGAATAATCTGAATTACCTAAGCTAAACACTTAGATTTTGAGTTTTCGCACCTGGGATTGTAGGTTTGGAAGGAGTATTAAGGCAACATTCCCCTATGGGAGAGCAGCAGCCTGCGGGTTATTCATATCTGCGTGGCAATCGGTACCTTTTTAGCACCACACTCACAGAGGGATTATGGGTCCCTCTGGGACATCCGACACATTTGAATCCAAATCACGGTTGCATAATAAGGCCTCGCGAGCAAAATGTCGTCCGTTTCTAGTAAGAGGAAATAAACATCTTCCTCCAGTAGTTTATTGTAGAGTGTTTCAAACCAAAAAGGGGCCCAAAAGGGGAAACTTTACAGCCTAATTTCAGAAAAGATTCTTATATTTATGGCTTGTATCGGGGTAAGACACGTCTTTCAACACATATACCTCTTCCACAGTTGATTCAAATTATTATCTCTTTTATTGTCTATAAAACACAATTTGACAAACATACCTGTTCATGGACATCACATGAAAATACTAGCTTTTGATATTTAATTTACTATGTATAAAATAAACTAGTAAATTAATATTAAGTGATACTATAATTAATTTTCAAGGCAATATTAAATTGCTGCACGTGAAAATTGAAATTCAAGTAATTATAGTCTTTTACAATATAACATTACACTAAAATACCATAATAAAAATAAATTTGTACAAGTCCAAACTAAACCGCTCCTCTGTGTTTCATCCAATTCAAAAATCTCTGTACAACCGTTTTACCCAGCAATACTATCTACAAACACCGTACAAGATGCCAACATAAAAAATTCTCCTTACTGGTTTCAATAAATGTTCTCTTAAAGCTAGTTAATGGAACTTGATTGCAAGCAGAATGGACCATTCATGTTGAAACATTGTAATCAATTTCGCGATCAAACAACATATCTATGAAAAGCACCCTCTACAAGCTGTTTTACCGCTTTAAACTTTACAGTGACCACTTGCTTGCACAACAACCATAAGTCTCCTCATTATTTTGTTCTGTACATTTGTATAAACGCATAAGGTCCTGAATTGTCCATATACAGATTCTTCTTACCTAACTGGTCTTGGTTTATTTTGTTCAGATAAAGACAAGGAAATATCAAAACAATTTTGCCATAGTAATCAGATCTTATGTTCTAGTAATTACCCTTGTTGAACACATGTTCTGTTCCTTTGATTAAAACTGCATGCCTGCATGCATTTGCCATAATTTTCATTGATAACAAGTTACATGTCGGCCATACCCACAGCTGGTTAATGATGGACTCTCTGCATTTGAATAAGTTAAAACTTTCCATGTAATAAAAAAATAGTTAAATAATGTGTCTTATGTACAATTGTAGATCAGTTGTAACCCTTAAAGTCTCAAGACTTGCATATTAATTCCCCCTATTTATTACAATCTATTTCTTCAAAATGTTACATGCGAGAATTTAGGGGCTCGTACATGTGGTTGTAGATCTTCTGGATACTCTTCATTTATCATCTAAGGAAACTACATGATCTCAGTCTCCTTTAAGACACTTAAAATACCTCTTATCTTCTGTAATTCAGTAATTTACTGCATGTGATGCTGAAAAACAATTATCTTGAAATCGATTAAAAAAATCTCCTTAATATTCCTTTTCCAAGCTACCAGGCAACTATGTAACATTAATTCTATTACTCCTTTCAAGAAGCAGCTTCTCATTTCTTAGCAAGCATAGTTTATCCTGTGATCTACGTACAACCTACTTTAGACCACAGATATTGTCATGAGCCACACCCTAGTTCTTTAGTGTTCGGAAGTGCTGTGCTTGTCAGAGTTAACACTGGGGACTGTAACTTACTGTCTGAACCCAAGCAACATGAACACTTTGTTTAAATAATTTTTGATGTGCTAACTTCACCAAAGCCATTCACATTACAGGTCAATCTAATGCGTACCATCAGGGTTTGCAGTTCATCATAAAATAGGATTGGTTTACCCTTGCCCTTTGCACTTTTTTTTTCTGATTTGCACTGTAGCGTCCAAATCATACACCAAAGTTGGGTGTGGCTCAAGGACAGCTCATCTTTTAAGCAGAGTTCAACATAGATCCCACTGCCACCAAAGTGTCTTGTTAGAGGCTCTAGTGCAGCTCATCATAGCCACTTGACTCAGATTCTACATCACTCTCATACCCATCTAGAAGCACATAATCATCAAGGCTCTCCGAAGCTGGCTCTTCTCCACAAGCTCCTCCTTCAGACTCCCACCTTCCCACAGATTTATTTATGATTTGATCACTGCCTGCTTCCTTTGTTCTCAAAAAGAAAGCATTGTCACTAACATCATCTTCCCATCTCATTGCACTTTGCAGTAAGCACTCTGCAGATTGACCCACAAGAACTTCAATGTCACTTTCATCATCTGAATTCAAGGGCATCAGTGAACAAGCCGGTGTTTCTCCTGTTTCTTCCACTTCTTCAGGGATGGAATACATTGCATTGTCACCAGAACTTGGTGATTCATCTGTTGAACTAATTCCTGAACCATCTGCAAAAAGACATGGAAATCTTTTCAGATCAAATTGCAGAATATCAAGCTTCCTTTTTTTTTGTACAGCACCATGGACAACATTGCAACAATTATATTTTCCCACAACCTGATGTGATGTTTCAGAATTTTTTTCTTTATTATTTTTAACTGAGATCAAAGTGAATAATATCAATCTTGGTTAGGTATGTTTGGCTATTAGTTTGTCTACCCTACAGCGAATACCACAACACAAAACCACCTTACCTTCCTGTCGAAGTCCTGCAGTAATGGCTGGTCCATATGTTTTCCTACATTAAGTAAAAAGTCAAATGCTTAATCATCAGAGTAAAAAATACTAACTACAGCAATGTTGTTGAACTAGAAGTGTTCAATCTAAATACATAAAAAATTAATAATCTACTATACTGACCAGCACTGTACTTGGTGCTTGTCCTGGTATGTATGAATGACCATGTAAATCATAGATAACAGCTCATCAAGATATTCATTTCCTGTCTTTTCCACTTTGGGCAATGATTCCAGAATGCTGGAGAACAGAAAAGAAGGTATTTAAAGGAATTCTCACCAACAAGGACAAATCTTGAGTAGAAGCAAAAAGGTATATTTTTACAGAGCATGCGTAAGTCAGATGCTGTCTTACATGTTTGCAAGTTGTGAGATTTGTTTCAGGGAAATCACACAAGGTTTTGCTGCCAGCTTTAGCACCCAGAAAACTCTGCGGATAAAGTAACAAGACCAGAGCTCTGCCTCTGTTACTGCTTCGCTTGTACGATGAAGAACTGGAAAAGAAATTGATAAAAATGCAACTTAATTAATTTGACTATTGATTTTTGTATGATATCTATATACATTATCAATGAAAAATTGTTAAATTACAGGTGTATGTTAGTTCAGTCAGAATAAACTTATTTCTTTACACAGTGTGTTTAGTATGCTGATTTCTGTGAATAGCTCATGTAAATGCTAGCTGTAAAATACATCTGTATTGAGATAAGAGTCATATACAACCAGGGCACACCTGGTTTAAGCTACAGGAAGTGGTCAGACAGCTATATATGACGTCCAACATGCCACTTGTTACACTACTATGCCTCCCACATTAATAATGCTAATTGTACACCACCAAAGTGTATGTAATTAAACTAATGAATGAAGTATAGGCAGGCTTCTAGAAGTACTTATAGTGAAAGAACTGGGAAAATGTCTCCACTCACTGATAGTTAGTTTGGATTCCCCTTCCTGCTCGATTTCTGTTGACTCGTCAGTTTCAGCATCATCACTATCTGAGCTGGTAAATACATCTGCTTCTTCACTACTACATGTGGAGTAAGGTGACATGGGACTGCTTCTCAAGATTTCAACTCCGTCTATCCCATCACCAGACTTCGGCCAAGATGGAGGGAAGAACTGAGACATGGATGGCCTCTTGATGGACCCTTTCTTTAGCATTTTAGGATCTAAATCAATGAACGGTTGATAAATTAATTTTTTTTGCACTGTTTCACTCTGTCATCAGTTTTTCTTTTGGCATGAATACTACAAGTACAAAAATTATGAAAAACGTCATGTCCACTTACAATGTTGCTTCAAAAATCTCAGTGTGTCTCGGTAGCCATGCCTGCACATGTCAAACAGCACCTCAGGCTGAGGAGGAAAGAATGCACGGGAGCATCTGTACAGGTTCTGAAGTGTAAACTGCATGCTGGTATTTCGTAGCTCAATGTGGACATCGTTTGATGAGCTGTCATTGGGACAGATGTCACTTTCACCACTAAATGGTGACACTGTAATGGTATCTCCTTCTTTGAAGTGTTGTGGCAGATTGTCAGAAATGCCTCCATCCACATAATACTGAAAACAAAATTCACACAGTCACATATTAATAAAATCTCTTAACTTAGTTTATAAACAACAGCACTTTTCAACTCAACATACATTGATTGTAGAGTGTTTATTCAGTTAAGGCAGTTTTCAATTTATCTTGTGATACATATTTTCCAAATGTTTTCTAGAGTTAGGGGGGGTCACACTAGAGCAAATTCTGTTTGTTTTACCAAAAACTGGGCCAAATTGGAGCTTTTCCTAATGCGACTCCTATGAGCAAAATTTGGAAAAATTTGTCAATGGACCAAAAAGATCAAAGATGCCGCAGTGTATGGGTGGGGCAGGCAGATTTTTCCAAAATCGCCCAAAGAAAACAAAACTTCATTAGACAAGTCAACTGCATGTTTATTTAAGAAAATGGATGCACAGTACTGTTTACAATAGCATTTTATCAGTGTTTACACACAAATTTAGCCTTGTTGTGTGGCTTCATGTGTGACCGGAAACAAACCCACAGAAAATTGGTCAGTGTCAATATTTTTGGGTCATTCGGACCAACCAGAAACAAAAAATTCGCTCTAGTGCGACCTACGCCTTAGATGTAATATATCAAACACAAAGGAGACATAAAATCGTACAAATCTATGCTAATTAAGATCAGATATCCAAACACCGTCACGGTCATGATTTCCCTTGTCTGAAGTTGACGAATGTTATTTAGTGAGTTTGAGAAATACATTTCACTGTACCATCTTAAATAACACAAAACATTGCAACGTAGATAAACATGTACTTTGCAGACTGAGGGGGAAGTGGTCAGGGCTGTAAGATGTCTAGATCCCTTCCCTGCCTATCCCTTGATCCCTGCTAAGTAGAACCTGAAAGAATTTTAATGTAAACAAACAACTTAATGATATAGAAAAAATAAACATTTATTATTTACCTTTCCCCTGAATTTTGCAGGAAGGATTCCAGAGTAGAAAGGAACATAAGAGCTTGCAATTAGCGCCTACAACAAGAATAAGAGATCAGCCATTACTCAGGTAAGGTTTAATATTTTTTTCTCTCGTTCTTTTGCCTCTAAGCTGTTTAGACATGGCTTGCCTATGACCCATTCCAAATATTACACAAAGCTGTAGTGCTTATAATACCTATTTAAGATTGGCTTTATTTAGTGATTAAGATTCAATAACTAAGATTCCGTGGCTACAAGGTCAAGACCAAGATGATAATATCAACTGATGTCGGATTCACATGTTGCAGTAGACAATATAATCATGCAACTTTGTGCAACTAAATTTATTGATGCAACACTTGAAAGTTATTGTCAACAAACACTGGTAGTTAATATTAACTGGTTTTGACAGGTTTCACCAGCTTGATGACAAAACTAAGGATTGTGTCTGTGAAATTTGCATGATGGAATTTAATATGGTCATGTTCTTAGCTTCTCCTCACAGCAGCTCATTGGCAGATTGTGCAAGTGATTAAAATCTTTGTTTGTATCAGGACTGTGCCGGACAAGATAAAAATTAAAGCTGTATGGTGTTGTGAATTAATCATTTCAAGTTAGAGAATGTTTCGCTCTGGCGTGCCAAATCTGGAAGTTCCAAAAATGACTGAAAACAAAACTCAGTCATACAAATAAAGAGAACATACACACACCCCCCAAATTTTAAATTCTTAGAATTAAGCCAAAAATAGAGACTTCAAAAAATAAAGACTTTGAAATGTGGAAACCTCAAATTGCCCGCAGGCTACGAAAATATCCCTTAGTTTTGTTTGCCACACAATATGCCAACATTGTGAATTCAATTCAATGTGAGAAGTGATTCCTGTTGAGAGCAATGCACACCTATTTATGGCCTTGGGGGGTGGTAAGTGTGAATTTTAAAAAATGCTTCAAACTGTCGCTGCGTCATCGTTACAACAAGTAGCTGTCAGTATATTGACAGTGAAACATAGCAACATCTTTTATTGTGAAATATTTTAAGATGCACCAGACAAAATGTTTGGCTGTGTAGCTGACTCATAACTTCCCTAATCGCTATAGCAGTTCCTTTTAGTCAGCATGAGATTGCATTCTTTTTTTTTGCTGGAACCACGTACTCTAGGTTTACAGCATGATGTCCAAATAAGCTCAAACAATATGCATGTAAATGAATAATTTGAGAAACTTGAGAGGAGCAAACAGCCTCCAACTAGTACCTTGTTGCAAAATCATCTGCTACTCCTAGCCCCTGTAGTCCTATACAAGCTTTGTATTAGCTTTTCACATAATAATATTGAAAATGGAACCATAAAATGTGGAAAGAAAGTAAAAAATTCAACCTTCAGTCCCCCAGCTGGAAACTTTATCCAATAGCAAAACAATTCGTCTAAAACGCGACGCTATGAGTGTTTGTATTATTTATCAAGAAAAACCAAACTGACAATAGAATTATGCAAGTTTACAAACGCGCTTCTGGTATCTTGGCATATATACGGTAACATCACGAAACAACATCCCTACGTTAAATGAAAGCTTCCAGACTTTTACTTTAGAAAAGCGAAATAACCTAGTATTCTTTGATATCAAGTTTCACAGAGTTAAATTCGTGCTTGAAGCCTCGAGGAAGAACAGTACCACCATTGCGCAATGTAATTAACTCAACATTACAAAAGCTCAGTTAAAACACGCGGCTGGCCGATTTAAATTTTCCTAGCTTCGAACTGGTGGCCAGATGAAAGCATAGATCTTCTTTATCAACTTCTAGAATAAAGTCTAGAGGCTATCTATTAACTTAACACCACGCGCGCCTTCTGTACACACATCCGCATCAGTCAAATTTCTCGTCGCCAACTTGAAACGTCATGCAAGATGGCCATTATTTCGCCATCGCGTATCGCGAGCAGATCCTTATCCCTTCGAAATTCTACTACGAGACATTCGACTCACCTCGACAAGGTCCTCTTTGGAGAAGAATTCAGACACAATAACGTTTTTCAGATCAGAAACCCTTGTTAGCGACAGGTGAAGCCTTCCGCTAGCGAGTTCGTGAGCGTTATCCGGCAGGATCCTCTCAAATGATCTACGAAGTGTTCTCACCACATTGAAGCTTGGATGAAGCGGCCCCAGTGTCAAAGAGTTCGCTCGCTTGGCGAGCCTGATAACAAATTCAGCACTGTCACTGACATTTAAGTCTAAGAGTAAGGCTATCGCGGCAAAAGAGCCGGCACTTGCCCCACCGTAACATTTTACTCTCTTCAAAAGCGCGGGTGCATTTTCTTTCAAGCACGACACAACTCCGAGATGGTAGATTCCCAAGAATCCACACCCAGAAAACGTCAAATTTAGATCTTTGGTTTCGGCCATGACTATCGATTGTTGTCCCGACTATCCAAAACGGTAATTTCTCGCAAAATCTCACTAGAAAGTCAAGAAAAACTCAACCGACAATCACGGTGGCCGACCACGAGAATTGATAAATAAACATTGCCTTTCTTTTGCGTGTTCTACGCCTAGTCACCGCCCCTCTCTGACCCTCCCCATGGCGCTATGTGATTGGCTAGCGCTTCCAGAAGCCAAAAACAACCAATCAGCGCGATGAACTTGACATAACACGTTGACGTTACATTGGAAACAAGATTTGAAAACCGGTTTCATGTTGGGTAAATACCAGATTACTCCTTCAAAGAAACACTGTTTATGCGAGCGTGAGAGAGCAGAAGATTGATTTCTCGGATGTATTTCTAATTTTTTTTCAACCGGGTAAGCGACTCTTTTAAGAAACAAAAATTTGTGGTGTTTTGTCTTAGTTTGAGCTACTCATTTCCGGTTCTCGTGAATGATGTACTTCATCCTCGTGAGTCTCGTGAATCGTGACGTTAACGTTTAACGCCTGGCAGTTTTTTAAAAAAAAACTTTCACTTTGGAAAGACTTTGTTGCTTTTATTCCTGCAAGGAGAATTTTTCAATAGCAGGAAAAAAAAACTATGTTTCTTTTTGCAAAGTTCAATCATCAGGCACTTTTTGGTGTGTTTTGACTGGGTTCAATTAGCTAATAAGGGGCAAGGGCACCGGAAATGCTCGAAGTGCTTGTGGCCCTCCACGCGACACTAATTTTTTCAGGCTCGAGTCCAGAAACAAAAGACCGTTCTGATCTGCTAACTTCCTGTTTTTTGGCAAAAATCCAGTTTGTAAGAAGACTTAACGGGAGGAAGAAGCAAGTTAGTGATTATTACGTAATCACGTTGGTTCTTTTCAAAGCTAAAATATATAATGTTCAGGGGCCAATATCGGGGCAATATCTCATTGAGCGATATTCCTAGAGGCAAAACTTGGGCCTGGGGTACATAAAAGGGCAACAGCTGTACAGTGGATGCTAAAATTCAGCTATCGAATTGCAAATAAAAAAAAAAACATTCAAGTTTACTCTCCATTTTTTTTACTCCAAATTTTCATCTTAGATAAAAAAGGTTTTTATTTTTGCCTTGGTGAGTGTATTTTGCTTCCACAGAACAAGTCTTTGAGTGGAAGAAGGAATTTCAAAGAATTTCAATGATTGCGAAGATGAAAGTATATTACCAGTCTGAGAGTGGGAGGCGCCGAAATTAACCCAGCTTGACGTGAAGTTTTGTTCTGATTTTCTGTTAAATATTCCATTCTTTTACAAGCTTTTATTAGCTTGTGTTCTCAAAGTTGTAACAAAGTATTAAACGTGATGTCCGAGGCGAATATTGTTATTTTTCGGAGGTTTTTAATCCGGGCGGAGGGGGGCAGGGAGGTACTCTCATATATATGCTATGTGGGTAAAAATTGAGACTAGGAAGTGACTGTTGAAGATATTGCTTTAGTTAGCGTATGTTGGACGTCGATAGTGATAAAGTTTCTGCATTGAAAATAGCAAGTCTCGGATAGGGTAGGGGTTTTTGGTGTCTAGTCTAGAATACAGTAGCAAAATTAAGCTGATCATGGTCTAATACAGGAAAAGGGTTTCAGTGTCTCAGCAGCACACCCCCCTACCCAAAGTTTTACAGGGTGCCCCCCTGAGCTGTAATGATATAGGATGGGATCACGAATTAATGATCTCTGGTTTCTCCAGTTTGAGTAAACATGGAAAGAATAATAATTTTAATTCACGCGAGGTTTGATTCTCTTGTTAATCCAGGAAATGAGGGTATTAATTACAAGTTAAGAATTCTCAGCTAGTTGTGTAATTTGCATTATGGTCACGTTTTCTCCATTGTTGAGGCTTTTGGAGTCATGGAATAAACTTACCCATTTCTTATTGTCAACTCACACACGTGTCTTTCGAGCTTTTTGTAGCTGGCTTTGGAAACTGGTTGTATTAATTTTTTTCGGGCGAGGACAGTTAACGGTACAGACTGTTACTGGTATTTTTTTACATCGCAGGAAAAGGTCTGACTATTTTCAACATATTTTTGTACAAACTTTACTTTGGGAAGTCGAGAGAACGCTTATGTATGGCATGGAGTTGTGCCTGTGACCCTTTCCACGGATAATCGAAATACGTTCTCTCTTCGATACTATTTTAATTAGGCTCAAGATTAAATTTTATCCATCTCTCGAGCCATCTGTAAGCCGGATACTAGAAATGTGCAAAATTTAATATGTTTTAACGCATCGGTTACTTATTTTTCGGAAGTAAGAAACGGTTTAGACTAATATTTCTCAACTAGTTATGACCTAACTACTTGGGTTGCAAACATGCTTTATTTTTCATCATTTTGTTATGCTAAATTTCGGCCATTTTTTCGGTCAGTTGAGTTTTTTCAATGACGCCGGCCCTTTTAATAGGCAGAAGATTGATATGTCGAAATCAGGAAGCTTACAAAGAGACCTAAACCCTTATTTCTCTCGGTTTCACATATTCTTAGCTGCGAGAAACAATAATAATCTTTACCTGCAGTAGACTCAATATTTTTTCCTTGTTTTCGTGTCATTAAGGCAGATTATAAAATAGGGAGCAGATTTACAGCCAGTGTATTGACAGGGGTCAGGTTACTGGAAGTTCTTTTAGCCCCAGGGAGTCTGCAATGGTGGTTGCTACGTGAGAACATGCGCATGCATGCCACCTTTGTTTTTAGGAAACGGTAACATTATATGCACTAATAAGCTCCTACAGACGCCATTACGGTGAACCTCGCCGATTTCGCTTCAATGTTCCAGTCTGCTTTTTTTAATTGTAAAGAGACCACTCCCATCTCCAGACGGGTGAACTGAACACTGAGTGCTATTTTAAAAGAAAGATTATTTCATGAAACACGTGAAGCACGCAACTGGCGGCGAAAGATATCTCGTGTTGAACATTGTAGTGTCTACAGTAAGCAATCCTTTTGCGCTATCATGACCTGGTAAAGAACGCTGTCTACAAACCACCGCACACAAAGCCGTTTTACAGACTCTTTCATACTAGTAACTATTTGAAGGCCGCCAACTTTGTTTTAAACACTTTACCTTGGAAAATTCTGGTCGATATTGTGATGGAGTTTGAAATGTAAATTATGTTAGCTTTGGGCAGTTTCTCTGTAGACAAAGCATACAAAAGAAGTCTTGTTTTCGTTCTGACTTAACTGAAATTGTACTAAGGTTCAAAGCATTTGTCTACCGTTACCGGAACCTCGCCGGCTCTATCTTACATGTTTGTTTGAACTTGCATGTGGTAAAGCGAATGTTGCACTCTCCTTGTCCTTCGGAGACAAGCCAGGAAATTAAAAAATAAAGATGCTGCTGTTTTCAGACCCAAGAAGTTTTGTGTTGAACATGCCCGAAGAACTTGTGCATCAACATCAATGGTGTCAAACATTGAGATACCACTGATAATTTAAACCGCCCACAAAGCTTTAGTTGCTAAATGTCCTAAATTAGCCATTTTCATATCTGTCTATCAAACCCCCGACTGGTCTTATAATACGATTTGCATTTGAAAACTCTCTGGTCAGAGACAATACAATGTATTGAATGTAGTGTTATATCGAAGTTGTGTATCTTCTATTCCAGAAGAAGCTACAAAAGATCTTTGTCATCTATTGTGTCTACTTGAACAAAAGAGTTAAGCTCTTGACTTGGAGTAGCATTGAAGACCTCATGCAGCTTAAAAACTCTGGTCAAAGACAATACAATGTTTAAAATGTTCGTGTTTATGTCAGAGTAGTGTCTAATTTATTCCAGGAAAAGTAGACAAAAGATCTATTATGTCTACTTGAACAAGAGAGTTAAGCTCTTGAATTGAAGTTATACTGATTGAATTGAAGACCGCGTGCAATTTTTATCCTGGTCGGCGGAGACCACTTGAACGAGGCTCTTTTTCGGGCAGATGCAAGAGATTGAAAAATCTTGCTTTATGCGCGCACACAATCGTTGCAAAATATTGCAAATACACAGATATACACAGAGGAACCCGCAGAATGAAGCATCGCGAGATGCAAGATTTCTTTCACTTCTTCAGCGAATATAACACAGTGCATAGGCAAAAAACGAGGCACAGTTCTTATTTGCCCAACCTCGTCCCAAGGAAACAACAAAAGGTTATTTCCGTTTTATAAGAGGGTCGCTAACGAGCAGAAATGAAAACCCCGTGTGTTATTATATGGAATAGTAAACTTTTGTGGCTCTTAGTTCATCACCAACCTCCGTAGCGAATTTGAAAAGCTCACGCGTTGGTCCAGCGCGTTGCAGCCAATGTCACATGGCAGATAGGGCCGCAATGCGTACACGTGCCACGATGCAGTCGTCTGCAGATACCAAAGATTTTCCCGCCAACTTGCCTTACATCCATATTTATTGAAACGGAAAAGATGGACTACGGGCCTTCGAGCCATGTTTGCCACCATTGACGCCATTCTTAAATCGTGTGATAGATGGGAACTGAGTACTTTAACAGAAAACAACCGTTCAATTTGCGATATAAATTGATCGTTATTTGTTTGCGAGGCATTTTCGAAACGACGAGACAACTCTCGTTCGTTTTACATGAACAAACATCAACTCAACTACGCCTCGTTATTTCTCTCCTCGTGATAATGCGTTATTATGTACTCACAAACTAGAAGATGGGGATGACAGTCTTAGTCTTGAATGGCATTTTTTTCATCGACTGTTCAATTTTCTTTTTCTTTCCAGGAACTTGGAGCCAACAAAGCACAAAGAAGTATCTCGTCAACATCAAAGTGACTTACGCCTGGCAGGGTTATTTATTCTTGTTCTTCAGCGACATTTGTTCCAAGTTCAGGTGTATAATGATAGATGATAAATATGAAGCGCTTTTGGCTGTCGCCGTGTTTCTGGTAGGTGCATTTTTACTTGTGTTTTACAGCGTTCCTCTTGGTTCAGGCATTTTGATCATAGCAGTATCATTGCTGTGGTATAACCGCCATCGTGTTCGTCGTATCACCGATGTGGAATTCTACAAACTTCACGAAGTACCCCATTACACAGACGAGGTATCAGCCCTTGTGACGTCAGAATGGCCCGTTCCCTTAACTGCCGAGGGTATCGAAGAAGCCAACTTTGTGCGTACGTCAAGCTTGAAGGAATCGCGTGATACGCTTCCTTGCCATTTGCTGGCTTTGGCTTCCAGTAATGAAGTGAAGCAAGTTGCTGCTCACTGCGTGTTACGCGAGACTTCCTCCTCTCGGCCACCTGATTTGAATAAATTTCTAAGGATGCTTAAAATGGGACTTCCTCTGGCTGCGGTTCAACAGTCCATGGAAGTAGCTGGTTTAGATCCGTCATTGTTGAGCGCGGAACACTCCAACGAGCTGCAGCCATCTCAGCCGCCTTCCTTAAACCCAATCCATAACGTTACGTTATCTGCCCTTGTTGTGAAGCCTGAGCTCCGCGGTCATGGCCTGGGGAAGAGTATGTGTGCGTATGCGGTCCAAGTGGCTTCCAGTCTCGGGGTGAAGGAAGTTATCGGAGGCTGTCGAAATGAACTTGTTGCCTTTTACGAAAAGCTCGGTGTGAAAAAGAGGAGCGCTGAAAAGAGAGAACGGATACCTAAGGTTCGACTGGGAAATGAAATGTTTCTTGCACTAGATGATAACGTTAGGGAACAAGCTGCTCAAATACTTACTAGTTACATTCGAATTGTAGATAAAAAGAAATAATTGAAGTGATAGATTGTTTAAGGTAGACAATATGAAATAATTTCATTTATTTCGTAGTGCTCGTTTTTATACTAAAGACGCATTATCCTTCTGGACGAAATTGGGCTAACATTTGTGGTTTTTATTTTTATTTTTTTATTTTTTTATTTTTTTTTTCATTTCGAAGGATAGTTCGTGTAGACGTATAATGCGTCTTGTGCCCGTCTTTGTTTGCCCAAGTTCGTCCAGACGGATAATGCGTCTTAAGTATAAAAACGGCGAGGACGCATTATCCTTCTGGACGGATAATGCGTCCTCTAGTATAAAAACAGCCAATGAAACGGAGGTGTCGGGTTGAGTGGTGGGAATATTAAACTTGTGTTTTCTGTAATATGGGGCAGTCTCTCGGTATTTTTACAACGTGATCAAAGTCTTCGTCAGCATGTTAGTTTATTTAGGTGATTTTTTTATTTGTTAGGCTGTATAGAGCTGTAATATGGAAGTTTTGATATTGACTATATACTACACGAGTAAATAGTGCTTTCTTTGCATTCTGATTGGCAAGATCGGTATTATTTACCTCTGATGGAAACGGAGAAAAACAAAATTGCTTCCCGTTTCGCATTTATTGTTAGAAATAACGCAAATTTTCAATCGGTTGATTATTCAACTTGCGCGGTATTTACTAAAACAATCATTCACCTCAGTGTCCGTGAAAGTAGTGGATATTTACCTCCACTTCGGGGAATAATTGTTCTTTATTTCTCTCTTTGCATGTGTTGGTTTTCTCTTTGTTATAAACATACGTTGTCTCTCACTCTTTCGTTTTTATGCTTAATTAAGGTTCAATATCGTGCTAAATAATTGTAATATTTAGATCGCACCAACTTGCGAGACTTTTTGGCACTTGAAACATGATGGATTAAGTTTTATCTGTAAAGACTGCCTCTTGTTTGCTGTTGCTACGTGAATTGGAAATTTTTAAAAAATTTCGAAGTTAATTTTTGTCTTTTATTGGGATAACCTAGCGGGGATAAAGTTAGTTTAAATTCTAATTTCTACCATGACAAACCTTGAAAAATACACAAAAACGGAAACGAATTCTTATTGGTTGAGACCGAAGGCGAGTGATCAATTAATTCGAAAACATGGTCACAGTGCAAAACAAAGCAAATTTATTACATCGCGCGCGTCAATCAAATTATGCAAGCGCGCGAATTGCTACATTCTGCAACAAAAAGAAATTTTTCATGCTGAATTACCAATCAATGCTTTTAATATTAATATTTAGCAACCAAAACCTTTTCAACTTCGCACCAGAGAGAATCTTCCATTTTCGAAGATTTTTCATCTACACAGGTCGAGAGAAACGTGCTAAGGTTTTATGGTTTCATTAATGCCCGAAATGAAATGCGCCGAATTTGGAAGACAGTGTGAAAAGATAATTGCCTTTATCGTGTTTATTATGGTGTATATTGAAGCAGCTGGTGAGAGGGATTCATTTACATAAAAATTCTCGGTCGCTTTCAAATTAAAGGTCTGCTGGCTACGGCTCATTGAAGCCAGCGATGGACGTTAGATCGTTCTTCGCTTTTCTTTGCCTGTTTGTAGGCGAGCTAGATGGCTCAACTGAAAGAATCAAATCGAGTACTCTGTGCCACACAAAGAACGATGTGTCGTTTTACGACTTCAACACGAAAGACCTAGACGGGAATATGGTCTCCATGAATCAATTTGCCGGCCATGTTGTGTTGGCCGTGAATGTGGCGACCTTTTGAGGCTTCACCTACCAATACCACAAACTGAATGCATTACAAGAAACAGAAGGTGGAAATTTAGATTCCTGTGGACTAAGAATTGTTGGATTCCCGTGTAACCAGTTCGGTTTCCAAGAGCCGGGGGAAAATCAATACGAGATCATGAACGGGCTCAAGTATGTTCGCCCGGGTCATGGTTTTGTGCCGAACTTCCCGCTGTTTGAGAAGAGAGACGTCAATGGCGACAAGGAGGACGAAATCTACACTTTCTTCAAGGTAAGCTCAAGGTTTTATTTTTACATTTTGTTTTACCGAAGATCAGAAATCTGATCGGGATCAACTACGTACTTTACAGATTGCGCCTTTTTGTAATGCTTCAGCTGTTTTAAGGGGAATCTTTTTTTTATTGTCCTTGCATAACGGCTTTCGCGCTTCCAAGCAACAAAATAAACTGAATAAATAAAGTTGTTCGCGGTTATTTAAGGATCCATAGAAGAACACAGAACCAGAAATCCACCATAGAGGAAGGGCGAAACGACACTTGACATATGCTTTTAAGTTAGGCTGGCATTGAGTCGACTTTTATATTAAATAAATTTGAATATTAAGTGTTTCCGCGTTGCTCCTGTTTAACTTTCCATGTCTTTGTGTTGTAATATTTTTTTCATAAGAACGTTAAGGCCGAGTAAAGCCCAAAGTTTGACTTACAACTTTCTTTTGCACACACTTGAGGCACCAGCACAGTTCTACATTCTCTTCATAAAACGCCGGATTGTTTTTTTTTTTTACAGTCCCACGAATTTAATTTTACCCGTGCGCGAAAGCCAACCAGTAAGACTAGACAATTTAAAATGGACTGCAGCTCTATGGAAGCTGGCAATGAGTTTTTCGCATGGTTTAGAAATTCAAAGCAAGTGTCTTTCATGATCCCGTGTTAATTCTTTTGAAGAATCGGCGTATTATACTGACTAATTCTGTGTCTAGTCTCACAAGAAGTGCTCACTTGTAATTTGTGCACCTGTTACAAGTTACAACCACACTTGTATTTATTCAGACTTTCTCCCAGGTTGTCAGAGTTTTCAGAGCTTTTTAGCGCGATCGTTTTTTGATAGTTGAACCCACATGCAGCGAATCTGTGATTGTGATTTGATTGTGTGTACGATTTTGCTACGAGTTGTGTTAGGGGTTTGAAACCCAGTCTCGTGCGAAAGTTCTCTGTTTCGTCCGAAGTCCAGTTGTAGACCTGCTTGCGTAACTAGAAAAAAAAACACGCAATTCTAGCCTTCTATCTGCACTTGTCTAGTTATTTATCCACCTGCCTGCTACTAGTCTTTCGTGTGTCAATGTATCAGTCAATGTCTGTCTGTCAGCTTTCTGTCTGTCTGTCTTTTCATGATTTAATTGTTTTGTTCCAGTCCCGATGTCCAACTCCCAACGGATTCATAGATGACTTGAGCAACATCAGGTGGTCCCCGGTTCGAAACAACGACATCAACTGGAATTTCGAAAAGGTGTTGATTGATCACAAGGGGCAGCCAAGGGCTCGTTATACCGCTCCATATGAACCAGACGACATACGGAAAGACATCAGAGAGCTTATCAGTGCTTGCCAGCAGGAAAACGAGAAAGCAGGATTGGAAGAATACAAACCACGGCTAAGGAAATTAACTTAACTTAACTCGTTTAAATTGTTTTTTTTCTTCCTTGTTAGCTGATCGACATATTTACTCGACACTCGGAGAGCGGATTTATTTTCTTGTTTTCGCTTTTTTTTTTCTGTTTGTTTGTTTCGGATTTTAGTAGGACATGACAATCGGGGGCACAAGGGCCGTTTTTTGACTATTCTTCGTAAACTCACGAGAACTCCGAATGTGGCACTCTTAGGGACCCATAATGTTGCTAGGCAACTATGGTGACGAAAACCACTTGTTCTCCCAACTGAAGACATGACATCAGTTGTGAAGTCAGGTTCCTTAGCAACCAATCTCATTCCCAGGGTTCTGTCTCTTTTGCACCCTGGGAACATGGTTGCTTAGCAGTTTCTCTGATGAGTTACCCCTTCTAGATTTAAGTCTGTTGACCTTTTTCCCTTCGCTGAAGTTCCAACGCTTTTTTTGATTAACCGGCAATGTGCACGATGGTTTCATTTTACTAAACTATTAAAATCGTTCACTTCCCTTCTTCTTGTGTTCATTTGGGCGATTATTTAAATTCCCACTGTGGTTTGAAACTTTCATAAGTAAAGAGAAACGGGATGAGTTCTTGGTAGTGCAGTCAAATGCCTTCTTCGATTCGCTGGTTTAAGTGGGCAATTATGGACATTGTTAGCACAAATTTCGTGGTAATTTTACTTAAAGTACTAGACAAGGAAGAAAAACAGTTTGAACAAGTAAACTTCGCCACCTTTCAAATTATAGAAATTTATTTTGCTTGTAATTTATGATACAATTTATTTAATGTGAAAATGTGAATTGCCTTACGTAAAAAGCGTCCTTTTAAATCCGACAGTGGAAATTCGAAACATGAATTCCGAGTTGGTTAAAACTTCTTCGGTAAACCCGAGAATCAGTTTATCTTCATTGTTTGGGAAGGTCAATTAAGGTATTGTGATGTGGTTCGAGTTAATGACAGACTGTTTGTAAACTGCTTAGTCAGTGAAATAGTCTCGAGTGAAGTTCTTCTCTGTACGGTCTTCAATGCGTTCAGCTGTACCAGTGTAAAGAATTGTTTGAGCCTCTACAATAGTACCCTAAACAGTGCAAATAAACGGACTGAAACGTAACTGTCTGAACGTTTTCTGTGCGTCTTTATGATTATCATTACAAATTAAAAGAGTTCAGTCACCTTTAAATAGGAGAAAACCTGAAAATAGTGGCTCACTAAGACATAAAAACACCAAAGAGGTAATAATAAACCATGAAGGAACAAGGATGGTGAGGGATGGAGAAGACTGACATGGATTACAAACAACAAACTAGGAAAATTTAGGCTAAACTTTTAAAGATACACAAACCGTGACACGTAGCTCGTTCAAGTCTTCATTAATCGACCCGTTAAACATATACAGTAAAATTCCCGCGTTACTGTGCAGCTTTTCCGTGAAAATTTGTTTCCGTGACGTCAACAGGACAAACCACATCACGTGGCATCGAAACGAATTGACCGCGTCGAAATAAGAGACCTAGGTACTAGTATTTTCAGGAAGGTCTGTTAGTAAAGCTTTGGGTGATTTGTCGCTTGCCAGTTGTATGACCTAACTGTTGGTTTCGCTTTTTCCAGTAAGATGTTTAAAGAGCAGCGTACGATTTGCGATTGGCACTTGAAAGTTTTTCAGTCAAAATTTTGCACCAATCCATCAGACTACAGCCTCATTTTCAAAATGGAAAAATGATTTTAACTTGGACGTTTTTAAGGGTTAAAACTGTCTTAAGCACACTCTAGCGACATAAAATACGAAACAAGGCGATCTAATATGGCCTGCATGGTCTTGTATTCAGGTTTACTTTTATTAACTGTAAGGACTTTCGTCTGAGGTTTGTGTGGCTTATTTTCGGGAAGCCCATGCCGTTTTTGAGGGAATGCTTACTAATTAACGGAATTTTACGGTACTTTAAATATTACTCACTATTCTATTCTACGTTGTAACTGAAACATGATGACTTGACAGTTCTGCTAATGGCTGCACTTTGATCATTTACTTCTTTCCTTCCAGCTTCATAAGGAGCTGATTAGGATCATAATGAACATCGATCGACTTGATTTTTAAATTCTCGTCAACCTCCGCCACAGCCATTCCATGCAATTCCAGCAATTCACCCGTCGGGGCCCTTCCTTTGTAGGGGCCCGTCCAGTGTGCCCAATGGCGCCAAGAGAAAGCTACTCGTGGAGGACCTAGGGGACAAAATAGCCAGAAGCCTTAACAATTGTGGAGACATGTTTGCTGCTGCCTCTTCCACAGGGTTTCTTACTTTTCTTTTTGCGCAAAGAGCGATTGGGAGAACGGGAGTAAGCAAGAAAGCGCGAGCGGAAGCCGGTAGTGAGTGAGGGGCGTAAGCGCGGGGAGTGATGGGAAGGATTCTTTGGGCCTCTCAGGTCCTTATTAGTTTTTTTTACTATCACGCGGGCGACTGGGGACGAGGCAGTGTTTGCCGTGAAGATAGATGTCATAAAATCTTTTGCAAGCACTTTGGATATGTTCAGGTGAACGTAAACAAAAAAACACACAGGTAAAGATCTAAATATTACGACGAGGAGTTGCAACAATTATTTCGAATTCGGTCAAATTTCACTTGGAAAACGGGTTTAAGGTGACTTTATGGAAGAGAGAAGGGACTGGGAGGAGAATCTCCCTCTCTTTCTCTCTCCAGACTCTTCCCAGTTTTAGCTATTCAAGTATCCTGGGGAGGATGCTTGCTGAATGTAAATTTATCATTACCTGAAAAGACCTCTAGCAGTTCCCATGGAAACCCCTCACTGAAGGCAGACCTGAACAAATTGTGCGAGGATTCAAAAGTGTGAGCCTCACTGTTGTACAGCGGTTGGTTCTGCATCAGGATGTTGTAGTTTCCTTCTTTGATGGCTTCCTTCAACTTGAAAGAACGTTGGTTGTTTGCGCGGATAGTAAATGCCTCTCTATCAACAGACTTCCAGTCCTGCAAGTGAAGAGACGAAGCAACAGAGCATCAGCATTGGGAGCTGTCGTTTTAAGGGTGACATCATGGAAATTCATTTTACAAACTGCCAAATGCGAATCAAACTCAACACTTACAGCATCTGAATAAGCAGTGGCCATCAGTAACAAATGAGATTACCTTTCATTAGAGCTCATTTGCATTGATTGACGCAGACTACAATTTTAAAATCCCCGAAAATTAAATACTCTGGGCAGGGGGAGGGGGGTTACTCTCTTGTAGGGGCTACATGAGTATGTGTAGCCGCAAATGGTGTGGCTTTTGAGATGTTTTGGCCTGAAAAATGGTATAGATTGTTTTTCATTCTGGCTTGGCATTGGGTATTTTGTTTACGAGGACTGAACTAATTTTTTTGCATCAGCATTGACAAATTTGTAGCCCTTCTCGAATTGTACGCAAGTGGTCGCCATTTCTGGTTAGCTGCGGCCGTGTACTAATTATAGAGTTCTGAAATGTGGTATCGATTTTTGGTCGGGGTCTGAAACAGAGTATGGAAAATCACAGATTTGGTCTGAAAGGCTATGGTGGTAAATAACTTTTGATTAGAAATTTCTTCAATCCCATATGACCTCGTATAATACTATAGGAACATCATGCAGGCTTAATTTTCCAAAACATAATGAGGGTAAACTTTGAATAGCAATAAATATAAAGAATTAAGTCAGTGAGGTTAATAGTTGCCGGAACAATAGTAATATCAATAACAACAACAATAGTAATAGTAATAGTAATAGTAATAGTAATAGTAATAGTAATAGTAATAGTAATAGTAATAGTAATAGTAATAGTAATAGTAATAGTAATAGTAATAGTAATAGTAATAGTAATAGTAA
>Ga0126339_10000287_pt1 | contig 25330 bp, 29 predicted proteins | sample OrbTmetagenome_2_FD_92532 | JGI IMG/M metagenome (GOLD analysis project Ga0126339, IMG submission 92532) | Coral microbial communities from Petempiche,Puerto Morelos, Mexico - Orbicella T R C metagenome | ecosystem: Host-associated > Invertebrates > Cnidaria > Coral | place: Petempiche,Puerto...
ACGCAAGGCAGTGCTCCCCCATTAACGCCAACTTGGGGCATTGTTTGTTTTAATTAGTAATTTGCGTGATAACCAAACAACAAGTCACGATTAGATTATTTTGAAAGGAACAGTTACATTAATAGTTAATAATTCTTAAAAAGAAGAAACAGTTATAAATGAAATGTCCCAAGGCGATTTGGAGCAAATTTACAAAAATGGTTCATCACGGTGGTTAATCGTGGCGGTTAATGGTTGCAGATAACCAGTAAGTCTGATTAAGTGGAGAATGCATCTCGTTTTATATACGTTCTGACACTAGAAGGAAAAGGAAGAAAAACATTCCAATATGGTCCTGCTTAGTTAGCAGCAACACTTCCTTCACATCCACAGATAAACTCTGCGAAGCAGCAAGGGCATAGCAAAATATCTACCTGCTCGGTAGATGGAATTTGTGCGTTGAAACTGACAACCTTCAATTGAACTTGCATCATCTCAGTTTCACAAAAATCAGCTACCCCTCCACGAAAATTGACAAGCTCATCCTCACTAGTGCAAAAAATAGGAACATCCCTTCTGTACACAATGTCCTCTGCATAGTGAGATTTAGGGGTGGGCAAGTGAAGTTTGTCCCTGCAGAGGCAATAAGAGGTCATGCCAAGGGATTATTTTCTCCGACCAGCGAAAGTCATTGAGAAAGATTACTTCACAATCTTGAGCTTCTACCAAGCAAAACTTGTTGTTGCAGGGTTGCTGAAGGTGTGCAAAATTGAATTTAGTGGATTAAGGATGAATGTCTTCCCACAATTTGCAGGCCCTTTAAGCAAGATGTTGCAATATTTTCCATGACTTTTGACGAGATTTCTGACGGCTTCTGTGAAATCAGCCTCTGGAATAGAATTTCTTTGAAGGATATCTTTGGCAATGGTAAGCCCATTCTCGTCCCCATAGCCCTCTTCGCTTCTCTAGGCCGGTGGGGCCTTGGCACGAGAATCAAAGGGCTCATGGGACATAGGACTTTTGAATTAATTCAAATTTTTTTGATTGGCTGTTTGAAAAAAGAAATCTTGAACAGAAGTCAGAATGTTCATGCACATTGCTGGCAAGAAAATTGATGTCAAGTTTGTTGGCAGAAGTTAATGTTTAGTGAAGCTAGGCCCAGGCCTTGGCTGATTTCAACCTCATGTTCGCCATAAGCTCCGTTGGGGGCATTTCGCTTGGTACGTTCATCTCCGCAATTGGTTCTGTATGCATGGCTGTCGTTCACCGGGTTTTCTTGTCCGTTTTTCGCTGTTTTTACTTGGTTTGCTCACTATTTCAATTGTTAAGCTTCACGTAAACCTAGACGATGGCATCTTCAAACAGCATGACCATTTTGCCCGTCCAGATCTAACAGGACTGAACTCTATATCAACTCCACTTGCCACTAAATGTTCGAGGGATTCGTTCTGCTAAATGAGCAGAAATATGACATCATTTTTCTTCAAGAAACATATTACACCATGGAAGTTGAAGATACCTGGAGGACACAATGGCAAGGTAAGCTTTTTTTTCTTCACATAGTACTAATCATAGCTGTGGAGGAGAAGTGACTTAGATTTTAATTTAAAATCTGTTGAAGTAGATGTTCAAGGTTGCTATGTTGTAATGGAAGCTGATGTGCAGGGTTCAAATTTTTTACTCGTAAATATTTCCACGGCCAATAAGGTGCAAGAACAATGCCACTTTTTTGATAATCTAAATAATATCATTGAGAATTTCATTGTTGACAAAGAACAAAAGATAGTTATGGGAGGAGATTTTAACACTGCATTTGATTCTGATCTCAACTGCTCTGGTGGTAACCCTTCTCAAAAAGATTTCAGTTAAAAATATCCAAGATTTACGCCTAGACTATGATTTGGTAGACTTATGGAGAATAAGGAATCCTGAAACTAAACATTTCACTTGGAGGCAAAAAATCCATTAATTCAGAGAAGATTAGATTACTGGTTAATAAGCGATGTCTGTCAAGAGGATATCGAAAAGCCCGACATTATTTCATGGATCAATTCCGACCATTCGGCAATTGTTCTCCATTTTAATAATATAGACAGACAAAAGCACGGCCTTTTGCTTTGGAAATTCAATGCGACGAGAATGAGACGAGAACGCCTCAAAGCAAAATCATCTCGATATGATCAGTAGCTTGCTGGAAAACAAGTTGAAAACACTGGATGGACTTGATGACGAAATAAATTCATTATGTCCTCTGGAGGACATTACTAAAGAGATCGAAGAATCAGAAGAGATAGTAGCACAGATTATCGACTGTCAAAAGCAAATTGAAGAATCAAGGAAAAGCGTTGACCCACAACAAGTACCGCCTGTATTCATGACGTCATCCGCGGTCTACGTTCAACCCAATCAACACAATACAACAGCAATCAATTCTGTGAAACCACGACTTCCAAAGTTATCACTTCCGAAATTCAGAGGCAACGTTACAAAATGGCACTCTTTCTGGGATTCCTTCAAATCCGCCATTTACGAAAACAGCGATATCTCAACTATCGACAAGTTCAATTATCTAAATTCTCTACTAGAAGGAAATGCCACAAGGACCGTGCAAGGTCTTACACTCACAAGTTCAAATTACAATGCTGCCCTGGAAATGCTACAGATTATCATATCAGCGCACATGGATGAGATTTTAAAGATTCAGCCGTGTATTGAAGGAGGACATCTTGGTCCATTACAATATGTTTACGATAAAGTCAGCACGTTAGAGGTTTGGCTTCGATGGGTGTTTACTCAAAGGAGTATGGAAGTCTTCACATTCTGAATTCTGATCATTGTGTTAGAAAAGGGACTGTGTGACTGTCACGCGGTGGAAGTGAACTTTGTTCCTTATTGTTCTCGTTGCTTAGTGATAAGCTGTAATCGCGTGATGTAAGTTTAGGATTTCAAAAAGCCGTGTGCGAGTCGTGTGAGATGTAGCAATTGTAATCTTCCTAATTTCCTATGAGTTGGGACATTAAAAATAGTGAAGTGATTCAAGTCTGTTGGTCATTCAAATGTGAAGATTATCGGGAAAATCTCTTGTGTTAGAAGACTGTGAACAAAAAGGACAACAATCAGATCTGACGCCGGGATTTCACAATGGAGAAGCTGCCCGCGGATTTAAACATACAACTACCATTGCTTAACTTTACCAAGGATAAGAGTGAAGGAATCATCGCAAAGGAAAACGTGGAAGGTGTGGAATGCCAACTTCAGTCCTTGAGGTCTATCGTAACGAGTGGAGGAATTTAAGCTTCAAATCGAACAAGCAAAAATCGTGAAGGGAGAGAAACTTGACAACGTGTCACAATGAAGCCTCACAGTTGAAGCCGGGCAAACATCTGAGAACAAGAACATCATGTACTTGCGAAAGTGGTTTACAGAATACAAGCGAAGGGAAAGCCTTTCGGAAAAGGAGGAACAACAAGCCTTTCTAGCACAATCAAGGAAAGATCAGCTTGAGTTTGAACGTACACAACTGGAGATGAGGTTAACCTATGAGAAGAAAATAGAGGAGACAAAAGGAAACCACGTGAAGACCACGGAACCGACCTCGACTCAAGCCGTGAAGACCACCAAACTTCCTAAGCTTGTCATTACAAAGTTTAGCGGTGAACTAACAGATTGGCCCCGGTTCTGGAGTCAGTTTGAAACCGAGATTGACAAGGCAGAAATAGCTGGCGTGACGAAGTACTCTTACTTAAAGGAACTCGTAGACCTGAAGATACGAAGGGAAATCGACAGTTTGCCCTTTTCATCAGATGGATACAAGCACGTGAAGAACATCCTGACAAGGAAGTATGGCCAAACAAGCGAGGTCGTGAACGTGTTCATGGAGAACATTATGTCTTTGCCTACAATTGGTGGAACACAGCCAGCCAGAAACCACGATTTCTACAAGAAGCTTCTTTTCAATGTGCAATCGTTAGAAACAATGGGGAAACTGCGAGAGGTGAATCAATAAGTGCAGATGACTATTGACAAGCTGCCAGGGATAAGAGGGGATCTTGTGCGAAGACAATTCTTCGCGAGAATGGAATTTCCCAAAGTTGGTGGATGAGCTCCGGAAATGGACGGAAAGAAACCCAATCCAACCTAAGCAAAGTGACAAGCCCTGGCGTGACAAGAATTTTCAAGCCCTACAGCAGAGAGATGGCAGAAATCGGGGATGTGTTTATTGTGAAAAACAAGATCACAAATCGGTTGACTGCAAAACGGTTGCCACTGTGGACAATCGCAAGAGAGTGCTTAGCAGCAAATGCGTTTCAATTGCACCGGAAACAAACACAGAGCTGACAATTGCAAGAGCCGTTCCTCGTGCCAGATTTGTCAGAGATATCACACCTCCATATGCAGCAGCCTTGGTAACCAGTTAATGACAGTGACTGCAATGGGAAGACCAACAGTGATCTATCTGGTCGTCATAGTGGAAGTGCTGGGAGTCGTGTCGTGGGTTGTTAGAAACCGGTGCTGGAAGTTCGTATGCTTCAGCAGCGTTACTTGATTGCTTAAAGATCCGTCCTCATGAACGAGAGGTATGACAGATCAAAATGATGTGAGTGGTTACTAAGCCTGTGGAGATCTTCAAGGTACAGATAAGTTCAGTGAAGGGCGATTTCCTCCTTGAAAAGGACGTGACCATGGTAAACAAAAAACAGCTGTTATCCCTGGAAAACCCTTGCTACCAGCAGGTCCTGGAAAGGTATGGCCACTTAAAGGGAGTGAAGATGGACAATATGGACACACGGGATTTCCTTCCAGTGCACCTTATCTTGGGAGTGTCTGACTATACCAAGATCAAGACTGAAACCGCACCTCTTATTGGAGCCGCTAACGAGCCTATTGCCGAGAAAACCAGGTTTGGATGGACCATTATTTCACCAGGCAAGGAAGTGGATCTGTCTCCAATGTTCCTGACACAAAAATCAACGGTAGATTACGAAAACTTGTGCAGACTGGACGTACTTAGACTCGTGGATTGTGCAACTGGTGACCAAGACGAGGTGCATTCAGAGTTCAAAGAGCAACTTAGACGAGACGAAGAGGGTTGGTACGAAACTAGCCTTCCATGGAAAGGGAACCACCCACCTCTACCAAGCAACGAAGCAGGAAGTCTTTGCAGGTTAACCGGCCTCGTAAAGAAACTGCGCAGCCAAGGAATTATAGTCCGTTACAATCAAGTGATCCAAGACCAAATCAAGGCCGGAATAGTCAAGAGAGTTAGCAGACCTGCCCCTGGGGAGCACGAGTTCTACATTCCTCACAAGGCAGTGGTACGCGACACAGCAGAAACCATCAAGCTTTGAGTAGTCTATGACACGTCAGCACGGGCCTACTCTGATGCACCCTCGCTAAATGAGTGTTTGTATCCTGGCCCACCTCTTCAGAACAAGCTCTGGAGTGTCCTAGTTCGTTCTCCGTTTCATCCAGTGGCAGTCGCAGGAGACATCAAGCAAGCTTTCCTCCAAGTCCGAATCAAAGAGCTAGACCGCAATGCGTTAAGATTTGATTGGTTGAAGGACCCAAGCAGTCAAACAGTGGAGACGCTGCAGTTTACTAGAGCCCTTTTCGGCCTCACGTCATCGCCATTCCTCCTGGGAAGCGTAATTCATCACCTGTTGGAAAGTTGCAGACAAAACTACCTGCGTATTGTCAGCAAGATCAAACAAAGCTTATACGTAGACAACCTGATCAGTGGTGGTCCTACAACTGAAAAGGCAAAAGAAATCAAATCAGCTTCTCAGATCGTGTTCGCCAAGGGCACCTTTGAGTTGCATAAATGGCATTCAAATGTGAAAGAGTTGGAATCAGCTACTTCCGAAACAGTCTCGATCGAGGAAGAAACGTACACAAAGGAGCAGTTAAACGTCCCCAGAAGAGAAGGAACCACCCTGCTCGGTTTGCCATGGGACAAGGAAAACAATATTATCAGCGTGAGTTTTCCACAAGAGAAGGCTAACCCCAGCAAGCGGGGAATTTTAAGCAAAGTGGCAAGGATCTACGACCCACTGGGATTGGCCTCTCCTATCTCATTGGGTGGTAAACTCCTCTACTGCAGTGGGTGTGACGCCAAGCTAAACTGGGATGTAAGGCTACCAAGCAAGTTGATGCAGAGTTGGATATGATGGGAGGAGCAACTTCCCAAGCAGCTTACAGTCCCAAGGTCTTTAGCAGCCTATCAAGAGGACATTCAGTCAATTGAATTGCATGCGTTTGGTTATGCCAGTAGCAAGGGCGTGGCCACGGCTGTCTATGCTGTAGTTGTTCAAGAGTCGGACGTCAATCAGGGGCTTGTGGCAGCGAGAGTGAGAGAGTGAGAGTTGGTGTCTGGGCATATGGCGGTGAATCTCTTAGCAAACATGGTCTCAGCCCTGGGTGGATTTCCCCTAATAGAAAGGTACTTCTCGCTAGATAGTACTGTTGCCCTGCACTGGATCAGATCCCCAGGCACATATAAGCAGTTTGTGAGTAACAGAATTGAGAAAATACAAGCACATTTGGAAGTGACCTGGCGGCACGTAGGGACCTCGGAGAACCCTGCTGACCTTGGAAGCCGTGGTGGAGAGGTGACAAATCATCCCTCTTGGTGCAACGGACCGAAGTAGTTGCAGAACAAAGCATGCTGGCCTCCAGTTATTGCGACCAAGGCATCAGATGAATCAATGGCAGAAGAGAAAGCAATGCGAGATGTCTTTGCTGTGGCGATAGCAACTACAGATGAGCTAGACGCCCTTCTTGGAAAGTCTACCAACTGGAAGACGATGAGAATCTGTGCATGGATAATGCGGTTCATCCACAACATTCGTTCAAGGAAGATAGGAAGACTCAAGGGGCCGCTGACAACTGAAGAAACTGACAAAGTGAGACTCTTTTGGGTGAAAAGAGTCCAGACCAGAGCCGCAGCAGATAAACATTATTAAGATCGGTTGCAGCTGAATCTACAACCAAACCAAGACGGCGTATTGGAATGTCGAGGCAGAATCCAAGGGCATTTTCCGGTGTATTTGCCCGATAGTCAGCAGTTCACAGAGAAGCTTGTGACACAATTTCATCTCGGAACACTCCACGGGGAGTCGTCAGTACCATGGCAAAGGTTTGAGAGCTGTACTGGGTGCCATGGCTGAGAAGAGTACTTTAAAGACCCACAGATAAGCCGCGCCTTTTTTCCAAAAATCGTCGCTCAAAATCGGGGGTGCGGCTTATCTGTGGGAATATTTGGAAAAGGTGCCGTAAATCTCTGAATTGACACTTTATGGATAAGTATGTCAATAAACATTACATAAAACTACAAGGGAGTACTGGTCATTGCTTTTGCAAGTTTGGTGGCTCCTAAAAGAGCTGTTGTTGATGTAAGTGTAAGCTTATTGTAGAGCTTACATTTGTCGCCGCTTATAGCGTTAAACCTTCTTCATTAGGAGATCCTTCAAGCGGTATATGTTTGCTTTTCTCCAACATGAAAACGTCACGCAGCAGGGAATTTCCATTCTCCCGCAAAGCTGTTTGCAGCGTCGACGACGGCCAGTAACTTCAAGATATCAATCCCCCACGAGCGAGAAAATACCACGCTATTCTCGAGTATTCACGTGGTAGATGGCCCACTTTTTCCTCACCGTTTAGCACTTTGATGGCATATTTGTCGAACTGATTATGTAACTCTCTTAGAGCAACAAATTTGTCTCTGACATTTGGCTCCCAAATCTCTTTGTAGATGTGATAGCCACGAACAGCAAATGCAAACTCGAACGACTCCATCTTGTTTTGCTTGAGAATACACAAACAAGGCAAACTTATCGTTCTCACCCAAGTCCCACGCGGCTTGGTATAAACCAATTGTGCCAAAATGCATCTTGTTGCTATGCGATGAAATGCCTTATTTGTGTCAACTACGTATTAACAAATAAAGACACCGTTACACTGGGCAATGTTTCGTGCAGCTTATCTCTCAATTTTGTTTAGCCATTGCGAGACAAGTTACAGAAATGGTGCTTTGTGTAATACCTGCAAAACTCTTAAAAACATCGGGCTGCTTCCAGTGTCCAGTTTTCCACCTTCCAATCCGATCGAATGCCTGGTTACTAAGCTACACACGTTCAACAAACACTCCAGCAAAAAGTCTATGGAAAAACAGTGTTGAATGAAGAATTACCTGTCAACAAATTCCAGAAAAAGATCAAACATATGTTAAAGATGGTGGAAACGATGTTCATTATATTAAAGCGCTAAAATTGTGGGTAAGACTTTGAAGTATTTTTCGTTTCAATGTTAAAAGTGAGTTTACGTTCGATGAACAAGACTCCTAAAGGCTCGACTTTGGATTTCTCTCAAAAAACTTTTTTTCCAAAATTTGAGTTGTTAAACTCAGGGTGTGGCTTATCTACGGGTGTGGCTTATCTGCGGGTGTTTACGGTAACTAAAAAGATTGTGAAGTCTTGCCATGGATATCAGCGGTTCAGGCCACAGGCTTATACCTCTCCTCCACCAGGGAACCTTCCAAGGGATCGCACAGAGGGCCGAACACCCTTCCAAGTCATTGGTGTGGACTTTGTGGGACCATTGACGTACCGAAAGAAACCAAAAACTGAAGGAAAGGCATACATCCTACTGTATGCTTGCAGCCTTACACGTGCCATGTATGTAGACCTTGTGCCAAACCTTGAGACCACTGAGTTCATCAGAAGCTTGAAGTGTTTCATTGCCCGACACAGGAGGCCGCAGGGGATCTACTCTGACAATGGCAAAACATTTGTCAGTGCATCCAAATGGATTCAGCAAGTAATGAAAGATGAGAGGATCTATGGGTTCCTCGCTCCGCAAGGGTTCAAGTGGAAATTCAATCTCAGTCGTGCGCCCTGGTGGGGCTGCCAGTTTGAAAGATTGATCGGGCTGGTTAAAGGATCCCTGTACAAGTCTATAGGAAATGGTCTGCTGTCATGGAAAGAACTCCAAGAAGTGCTGCTAGATGTGGAAGTTGCCCTTAACAACAGGCCACTAGATTATGTGGAGGATGACATCGAGCTGCTTATCCTTTACCCCAAGTTCTCTATTGCACATGCAACCGAACGCACTGCCAGAGTTGGAGCCAAACCACATCCAAGACTATGACTTACAAAAGCGTGCAAAGTACTTGGGCAACTGTAAAGATGCAGTGTGGTCCCATTGGACCAAAGAATACCTGAGGGGGCTCCGGGAGAGACACCGTTTAAAGCACAAGGGTGACAGTACCCATCCAGCGGAAGGAGATATGGTAATTATCAAGTCCGAAGAGAAAAACCGTGCTCAGTGGAAGTTGGGAGTGGTGATTGACTTGATAACTGGCTGAGATGGTGCGGTCTGAGGAGCAAAGCTACGCACTCCCAAGTCAGTCATTGAGTGCCCAGTGCAGCATTTATATCCACTTGAACTTACCTGTGACATGACAGCAGCACCAGCAGCTCTGAACCCTACTGTGCCGGCCTTTAGACCACGAAGAAACGCTCAGTTGCTGCCAGAGCTCATATCCAGGAACTTGCACAAATGGATGATGAAAACTAGAGAGACTGCTTTAATTTTGTTTATTGTGATTTTTCATTTTAGCATTGTTTAGTGATCAGATTAAGATAGCCTCTAAGACATTTGCTCTCTCGAGACAAATGGGGGGGAGAGTGTTAGAAAAGGGACTGCGTGACTGTCACGCGGTGGAAGTGAACTTTGGTCCTCATTGTTTTCGTTGCTTAGTGATAAGCTGTAGTCACGTGATGTAAGTTTAGGATTTCAAAAAGCCGTGTGCGAGTCGTGTGAGATCTAGCGATTGTAATCTTCCTAATTTCCTATGAGTTGGGACACTAAAAACAGTGAAGTGATTCAAGTCTGTTGGTTGTTCAAACGTGAAGATTATCAGGAAAATCTCTTGTGTTAGAAGCAATCGGAAGATTCCTGACAATTATGTCCCAACTTCCCAGCGATGTTCGACTACAAATTTCACGCATGTCCACAAATGAAGTTTGGAAAATTGATGAGCTTCTTGACACCATAAAGTCTGAAATTGATGCCCGGGAAGCAAGCGAAGGAGCGAAATCGAGCGGTGTTGAGAATCGCAAGCCTCCTATTAATCCAAATGCGTTGGTCGCAAAGAGCCCCAAAGAGTTTAAAATTCGTTGCGCTTACTGTGGAAGCCTACACTATTCTGCTTCTTGTGACAAGGTGCTCGATTGTGAAAGCCGAAAGAAGATTCTTGCAAACAGCAACCGATGCTTCAATTGTCTACTAAAGGACCACAACAACACTCAGTGTATGAGCGAGAAGAATTGTAGGCACTGCAAGAAATGCCATCATCAATCCATATGTGATCAAGTTCACACAAAGGTAAACCTATCAATGGCTGATGAATCTGCGAGCAGCGAAACAAGCAGTACGACAACGAGTGCAACGACAACTATGATCAATGCGAACGTACAACAACCGAAAACTGTGCTTTTACAAACAGCACGAGCTGTGGCACTCGATGAAACAGGCAAACTTTCGCCTCCAGTCAGGATTCTGTTTGATAGAGGAAGTCAAAGATCTTATGTCACCGAAAATCTTCGATCGAAGCTAAAATTGAAATCCGTTCAACACAAAAGGCTAAATCTCAACACCTTTGGAGAAGCCCGTTACAAATCTCAGAATTGCGACTTAGTTCACTTATGACTCAAACGACCTGGTTCATCTAATGATGAAGTAATCGATATTTCAGCATTAACCCTTCCCATAATCTGTTCCCCGATGCCATCAAGAGTACAAACTAACTTTGTTCATTTGGAAGGCCTGGAATTAGCTGATCAATTCAACGGATCGCACGATACAATTGATGTTCTAGTGGGCTCTGACTTTTACTGGGACATTGTGATTGGAGATATCGTGTCTAGAGATGGGCCAACAGCACTTAGCAGCAAGTTAGGATGGTTGCTCTCAGGTCCCGTTAAAGGAGCAAAATGTGACAATTACATTGTTTCAAATCTGATTATTTCTGGAGAATTGCCTGTAAGCGAAACAGATGAAGTTACACAAATCATGCAAGGCTTTTGGGAAACCGAAAGCATTGGAATCAAAGACACCCCCAAATGTCAACAAGCGATCAAACTCGAAGACCAATTTTCAGACATTTCATTCAATGGTAACCTTTATGAGGTTGGGCTTCCTTGGAAGGATGACTGTCAGCCATCCTCAGACAATTGGCGAATGTGTGACACACGTCTTAAGTTTCTACACCGCAAGTTAAAAGTGGAGTCTGCCTTATTGAACAAATATCCTAACATCATTACAGAACAAGAAAGAAACGGAATAATCAAAAAGGTCGATAAAGCCCCTAGCAATGACAGCATTGACAAAGGCATCCATTACTCGCCACATCATGCCGTAGTTCAAAAGGATCATGAGAAAACAAAAGTTTGTGTTGTCTATGATGGCTCAGGGAAGACATTGAAGAATGAACTTTCACTCAATGACTCTTTGGAAGTTGGTCCGAACTACATCCCACACATCTTTGACCTATTGAAAAAATTCCAAAGTAGCACAATAGGCCTGTCAGCTGACATAGAAAAGGCTTTCCTAAACGTGGGAATCAAAGAACAACATCGAGACATGCTTAGATTTCTGTGGTTCCAAGATCCATTCGCTGATGAATTGAAGATCGTTCCATTCAGATTCAACCGTCTTGTCTTTGGATTACGTCCTTCACCGTCGGGTTTGGGTGCTACAATCAAGCATCATTTACAACTTCTCACACAAGACGAACTGGAAATTGCACAGTTGCTGGAAAATTTGTTCTACGTTGACGACCTAATTACAGGAGCAGACGATGATCAAAGAGCATTTGTCATCTATCAGAAATCAAAGGAAACGATGTCGAAGGGAGGTTTCAATCTGTGAAAGTGGAATTTGAACTTGAGAACATTGTTTCAGAAAATTGGAAGCTCAGAATTGACAAAGAATTACGAGAATACCAAGAGTGTCGACAAAACGCCTGCAGAGATCACTGCTGAAGATGATGAATCCTACGCAAAGTCAAGCACTGGAATCACTGATTGTACAACAAATGATGATCGCATCGTGAAGATTCTTGGAAATGGAACACTTTAACTGACGAGTTTCTCTTTCACTTCGAAGATCTGTACAATTACAGAAATTCACTACCTGTCAACAAGAGATCAGTGCTCAAGATTACTGCAAAGATATTCGACCCTCTAGGAGTTACGAGCCTTTTCGTGATCAGACTGAAGATGTTTTTTCAAGTTCTCTGCACAGAAAAGTTAGAGTGGGACGAACCACTTCAAGGAGAGCTGAACAAAACATGGAATTTTCTACTTGAAGAGTTGAAATCAATGAAAACAATTCAGATACCAAGATGCTATTTTTCCCATGATTCTTTGATAGTTGAAGTACAACTTCATGCGTTTAGTGATGCTTCCGAGAAAGCTTACATAGCTGTACTGTACATGCGAACGACTTACAGCAATGGTTGAGTTCAAACAAGTCTGGTCACAAGCAAGACAAGAGTAGCACCAATCAAGAAACAGACGATTCCTCGCCTGGAACTACTTGGAGCGACAATTTTGGCACAACTTGGGTCCGCAGTCACTAACTCGCTTACAAAGAAAATTGACTAAGTGGTTTATTGGGTAGATTCAAGAACCATACTTTGCTGGATTAGAAACGAGAAGCCGTGGAAACAGTACGTCCGAAACAGAGTAGACGAGATTCGACAACTGACAAGTAAACGAGATTGGCAACATTGTCCTGGAAACGTAAATCCCGCTGATTTACCTTCACGCAGTATGACCGGAAACGAGATGGTGGAAAGTTCCATGTGGTGGAATGGACCACCTTTCCTTTGTACTTCAGAAGATTGGCCACAAGATCAACCTACCATTGAAGCAAATGAAACCGCACTTGCAGAACTCATCAAGAATCCACCTGAAGAGACACACACGTTAACATCTTCTGAATACACAGCCGAAATCAATCTACTGAACATTATCAACTGTGATCGTTTTAGTAACCTGAACAGCATGTTACGCGTGACTGCCTACATGTTAAGATTTGTCAACAAGATTAAGAGACGTCTGCTGAGGCATGTAGAAGATAACGAAGAAAACGATGAACTGAAAGCAAGTACTTTAGAACAAGCCGAATCCCTTTGGATACGTACAGTACAAGCAAAAGCCTTTTCCAGTGAGATCAGCAATGTACAGAAAGGACTTGAAGTGAAACCCCACCGAGTTGATCAATTTGCCTGGTACTTTGATGAAAACCACGTAATGAGGTGTCGTGGAATAATTAACAACTCTAGCCTGCAACCTGAAAGTAAACATCCAATTTTATTACCTTCAAATCATCCCTTTGTTGAGTTGCTGATCCGTCAAAACCATGAGAAGGTTAAACACAGTGCTGTCAATAACACACTCACCACTATCCGAAAAGGATTTTTGATACTCAGAGGGAGACAAGCTGTTAAGTGTGTACTAAGGCGTTGTGTGATCTGCAAGAAACTTGAAGGACTGTCATATCCAACAAGCTATTCTCCAGATTTACCAAGCATCCAAGTCTCAGATGGCCTGCCGTTTACCCATGTAGGAGTGGATTTTGCAGGCCCTGTTAACATTCGAGAGAATTCAGCCTCCGGAAGCGACAGCGAAAAATGCTATATCTGTTTGTTTACCTGTGTGACAACACGTGCGGTACATTTGGAATTAACAAGGAATCTAACTGTAGAATGTTTTCTACTAGCCTTTCGAAGATTCACTAGCCGCAGAGGTCTAGCAGCAACCCTAATCTCAGATAATGCGAAAACCTTTAGAGGAGCATCAAGAGAAATCAAGAAGATAGTGCGATCGAAAGAAGTCCTCCGATATTTAGCAAACAACAGCATGGTGGGGTGGTTTTTAGGAACGGTTGATCCAAAGTGTCAAGCGGTGTATCAGAAAAACCATCGGGAGGACGATGCTGAACTATGATGAACTGGCCACCTCACTGACCGAAGTAGAGTCTGTCATCAACTCAAGACCTTTGACGCACGAAGAGGATGACCAAGATGGAGTGAGCTACACACTTTCTCCTTCCCACCTGATCAATGGCCAAAGAATCATCGATTCACCAAATGGTGGCCACTTTGAAGTAATCAGCACCAATTCATCTTTGACTAAACGAGCCAAACATCATCGACACCTTCAACAGTTTACTAATCGACGGAAGAAGACCTACCTGCTGAGCCTACAAGAAAGGCACACCCAAATTACCAGAAATCACAAGGGAGCAGAAATTGCAGTGGGTGATGTTGTCATCCTTAGGAACGATTCCACTCCAAGAATGTTTTGGAAACTAGTGTTAGACGAAGAACTATTGCCAGGCAGAGATGGAATTGTAAGAGCCGCTTGAGTGAAAGTAGCGAATGCAGAACGAAATCCCAGGATTTTCACAAGAAGTGTTAAACACTTAGTTCCACTAGAATTAAATGCAAATAGTCAAACCAAGGTACCAGTAGAGAGTGAACAGGAAGTGTGCATTCCCTCAGCAGTAAATGACAATGAATCTCATTTAAGACCACGACGAATCACAGCCATCAGGAGAACTGCACCGGAAACTGAACTCATAGATTTTGTAGAACGTTGTTAAGAAGTTTGCTCACAGAAGTGACCAAACCGGGGGAGTGTGTCATGAAAATTTTCTGTTTTGTTTTTAATTTGTTTCTGTTGGATCGCACATCTGGGACAGTGTACATTTCACCATTTGATTGACATTTATCTCATGATTTTGTGTATATGATTCATTTTTTTCGATAGACATTTCAGAGTAAGAATAAATTCAAAACGAAATTTGCGATGTTTTATTCACGATAGTGGTGTCAGTCGTTGTGGCTCATGTATGCTCTTGATAAATAAATACAAACATAAAGAGAACCAGGGTCTCAGTGACCACCAACCAGTAGTTGTTTTAGTTTGAAACGGACATTATGTTTACATTTCATAATGCAGAAATTATGCCCATATTTGACAAACTTTTGCTTGTATGCAAATCCGGCAAATGTAATGTTTGTCTAGAGATACACGCAAAGATGCTACGAATAAAATAGTCGCGTACATGTCCATGAAATCAAATGGTCAACAAAATACCTTTCATCACAAAGGTCAATCAATCATTTTTTTATACTTTGTAGTCCTCTTTTGTCATAGTCTAAGCTGCAGCCACTGCAATAAATATGTCAGTTAGAAATGCATAAAAACGTAGTGATAAGTTATAAGCCAAAGTGAAAGGAGACTATTAACAGAACTAAAAGATCGTGATGTATTATGTTTAGGGTTTGTCCTACATTGTTTTGGAATTGAATACTGTATAACATCTGTTTACATTTGTATTAAACTGCCATGGCAAGCTGTGTCTGGCTAGAGGATCGTTACTCATAAATCAAATGTTAAAAAACCAATGATAATTCATGGCCAACACCAGCTACTGAATAGTGCTTGCTATGCTTCTGCTGTTCAAAAAATAACTTGCTCAATTCATGAAAACACTGGTCATCAATAGCTGGACGTAAATGCACAGTAGACATCATGCACATTCAAGTGAAACATTCTGTAAAAAAATACTCTAAAACTTTAACTTCTTCCAGGCTTCTTAGGCCCCACAATTCTACTAAACATCACATAATCACCTGCAACACTACAGAAAAGAAAAATGTAATAATTATTTTCAAAGTAAAAATCGTGTAGATGGCCATGCATAATGTTACATTATTTTGTACATGCCACAACAAAGTAAACACAACAGTTGATCAATGATTTGTAATCCAAATTACGCATCATTGTGTTGAGCTAATAATTATAAAAGCATTTTTCATTACCGTTCTGCCAAGTGTTGTGAAAAGTTGCCAAAGCATTGAAAACATTATTAAAGCATTCTGGGACATTATCGAATGTTGCTTGCGTTTAGAGAATTTGTCAAGAAACATTGAAAATGCATTGAGGATCATTCGCCAAGCATTAAAATGCATTGACAGTGTATTCAAAATTCATTCAAATGCAATTCCAGGTAATTTTCTTTAAGCCTGGTTTTCCCAAATAGGGTCACATATTTCAAACTATTTTCCAGTCAACTTGAAGATAGGTCTGTTCATTATCACCATTGAAGTTGAAATCCAAAGAATAAGAGCTTTTACAATTTCTGTTTCTCCTCCTTGTTCATTCAAGTTTTAAATTTAATAGAAAAGCAGAAATGAAGAAATAAGGCTGATCCACCATTATTTCACCACCAAAGTGACCCATACCTTTACAAAACAGGTATTCTGAACTAACTCTTGAAGAGGAACAGCCCAAAATCAGTAGTGAATGCAATCAAGGGTCATCTTATGAACCGCAGTTGTACTGTCACCATTGCATCCCAAAACAAGCCACAGTTGATAACCCAACAATTTTTAAGGCCAAAAAATTCTCAAATGTCAAAAACAAAAAGGAAAGAATCAATCTTTAGTCAAATGGCTCAGTTACCTGAGAGGCTAGCCCACATGGGAACCAGAAGAAAACAATTTGGACAAGTATTTGAATAAAAACTTTGTAAAATCTCTGCTGATATTAGGTATAATTTATCTGAAAACTGTTTTATTGGTCCTGCACACCAGGAAAAAACTTTGCCCTAATCCCATCTTCCAAACAGAATATCTCACTTGAAGTATTAGATAAACGTTTTAGTAATTAAGTAGGTTTCTTTTGCCCTAAAAGTGGATTAAATACTGTGACGAACTTGCAATGGTTGGGTTTTGCCTGGAATCCCGAATTGAGATCATACCCAGTCCTTTGTTCACCTTGGTGGAAGATATTTCCTTTTCACAACATTTGGCACGGTTGTCACCAGTTATCTGGAAGATATTTCCTTTCCACAACATTTGACATGGTTGTCACAAACACCAGTTATCTGGACATCACACCACTTGCAACCTACAATTTCCTGTGCAATGTCAGTTTTAGTGGAATGAAGACAAGTTTGGCCATGTGTCTGAAGAACCTTCATTTCTTGTTACCACTATTTCTACTGAATCAATCATATATGTTTATGGGGTCCAAACCCAAGTGACAAGTCAGCACACTATTACATCAAGAGCATGATGATGCATATATGATAAGGACAAAAAATATGCAAGTTAGCCTCCAGGAATACCTTGAGTATTTTTGTACATTTAATTAGGTGAACTTTACTTAAATTTTCTTTTAAATATCTTGACCGGTCAGAGACGAGACATGACCGAGCTAAAATTACTTTGGCCAGTCAACATGACCGGCCACAGTCCGAAAATTATTTTGAGCCCTGAGAAGGTACTGTAGAAACCATTGTAACAGATTACAGTGGCTATGTTGGTTTCTCAGCCCTTAATTTTGTCCTTTGTTGTATTGCCTCCCAAGTGTGTTCATAAAATCTTTCAACCCCATTTAAAATATGTACATCACCAGAAAATACCACTACAGACTGTTGCTACTACACAACATCCAAACAAAATTTGCAAGTGTTGAGCGATTAAAATCAGTGAAGCCATGCAGCAAAGGTTTTCTACAGTAATAATTGAGCCTACAGTTTTAAAATTTCTTCAGATAAATGGCATGTTAACTACTTTTACATTATGTGGTGATTTGCCCCATCAAACAATGCCCATATTTCTATTGACAGGGACGTTTCATGACACAGTCATTTTATGTATAGATATAATTGAATTTGATGTTCATGTTTCTTTTGTTACTGATAATGTTGAGGTAGTTATGTTGAGGTTAGTTTGTTGAGGTAGTTATTTAGTGACTAGTTGTAATCAAAGATTATGAGTGTGTTTGACGCAGTCACTTTAATATATACCTTAAATAAATGATTTCACTAGCTGACTTTCAACCTCTGTCTATTGCTAAAATCAATGTTTTTCATCTACAACCGAGGTTTTACAGAGATATCAGTGTCAAAGTCCATGCCAGTTTAAAGTGGTGCTATGACAAAAATTGCATTTGTCCTATCCAAGCCATTTTAAAACATAAACAAGTAGTCTGTATGAGAAGAAAAATGTTGTTTGTGATTTTCAAATATCTCTTTTCGTTCTAGAAATATTCAAGTTGTTACAATATGCAAATTGGCCAAGTGATGACTTCATACACTGTCGGGGAAAATAAGTTAGTTATCTATTAATAATAAGTTGAATATTAAATGTACAAGGAATTAGTCAAATGATTACGTTATAGTGTGCAACATTTCACAGTAAATTGAACTCAGTCCGCAGTTTATCAGCTGATGTACTTTGCACGCGTTAATTGAACCAAATAGGGAAGATCACGTGAACTTCATAAATTGTAACTTTACTCTAGGTAGATAGATCTATTTACATACTTGATTTAATATTTATTGGATTGAGTGTATGACATCATCGGTCATCTCATTTGCATATTTTACACACATTTCAGACTTGAACATCTCTGGAACTAACGCAGATATTTGCAAACCGTAAACAGCATTTTCAATCTTTCATAGACTTTGTGATACAGCTAAAAGCTCAAGGGGTAAAAATTTGATCATTGTACCTCTTTATTAACCCTTTCATGTGCAAGCGCATATATACGCGCGCTTCCAAAAGTGGACAATATTTGGACACAATATTTGGTTGAACATGATGTATCAAGTACCAGACCTCTCTCAAAAGTAAACTCACATGTCTTTTGATGTTTTCGGCCATCTTGGTGAGTTTTAGAGCAAATTTTGTGGTGTTTTCACGAGTTTCTTCACACGTGTGTTACATGAGAAAATACTGGGGCTTTAAAAATGGTAGCACGACAATATACGGTCGAGGAAGTCGCTGAAATCGTTATCAATTTACCTTTTGATGGTGATGAAAGTGAGCTCAGTGACTTCGCAGGTTCGGAAGGGGACGAAGGTGATGGTACATAACAACAACAACAAAAACCTTTATTAAACAATCAGGATGAAATGGATGAATTCTCCGATGAGAGAGGAGGAAGCCAACAATGTCACGGAAGACAACCCATCAGTTAGACATGGAAATGGTTTTTGGGGTCGAAGAGATGAGGAAACTGTTCGTGAGTAGCCTGAATTTACTGGCTGCCATGGACCAACACAGCTCCTTGGTATTGATGCTGAACCCGTGGACTTCTTTGATCTTCTCTTCCCAGAGGAACTCTGGTCTTTGATCGCCCAGGAAACAAACAAATATTGATTTCACCAAGGAGTTTCACAGTGGGATAATGACACAAACATTGAGGAAATTCGAGCATTTGTTGGCCTCTTGTTTGGTATGGGACTCCACAAAGTGCCAGAAATGAAACATTTTTTCTGTGCTGATTGGGTTTTTGGTGTTCCAGCCTTTGCTCAAGTATTTACTTCAAAAAGATGGCATCAACTATGGAACTACTTGCATCTTGCAGACAATGATGATCTTGCCAGGCCCAAAAAAGGTGAGCAAGGTTATGAAAAAATTTGGAAAATACAGCCAATGTTTGTTGAGCTTGTGCCATCCTTTCAAGATCATTTTCACATTGGACAAAATGTTTCTGTGGACGAAATTATGATCAAGGGAAAGGGGGAAAAATCCCTTAGAGCAATATTTGCCCATGAAGCCTATCAAACGAAGCAGCAAGATATTGGCATTAGCATGTTCTGACTGTGCATATGTCTTTGACTTGAGGGAAACACTGAGCATGGCTTAGCTCACAGAGTTGTCACAGACCTTTGTTTACTCAAACTTGGACCCAACAACCATGTTATCCACATGGATAATTTTTTCACTGGTATTCCTCTAATGAGACAATGCTGGTATTTACAGTGTTGGGACAATTTGAAATAACAGGTTTCTCCACTCTGCCTGTCTAAAAGACAAAACAATGCTAAAGTCAATGAAGAGGGGTGAATATCATACTGCTTCATCTGGGTCAATGGTGGCTACTGTTTGGCATGACACAAAAGTGGTATCTTGTGTGTCTAATGTTCACGATTCACATGGTACCTGTTGAAAGAAAGAAAAAGGATGGTACTGTGTGCAACGGCACCTGCGTGCCTCGTTTTTATTTCGTAGAATTTTATGTATTTCCCTTTTTACCCCATTTATGTCACAATGATTTTCTGCTAGCTACCACGTGACTATAGCTTAATATCGCGAGCACATGTAAAAAGATACGATAGGCTCACAGAAATTCGACGGGAACCACCAGTTATTGCTGTACAACTCAGAACCTACTAGAGCGTTCGCCCCAACACGTCCTACCATACAGGATCGCTGTAACAGTTGGCACAATAAACCTGACCCTTGTGGAACCTGTGAGTCTTTAGTCTTTTAGTTTCACAGATCTCTCCGCTATGGGAGCTGACGCCGCTACACTGTGGTTCAAACCAATTCTCCACCACGTGTTCAGGATTACAATGCCAACATGGGTGCAGTCGATAAGTCTAACCAGCTGCGGCAGAGTTATGCTATTGACAGAAAGTCAAGAAGGTGAAGGTGCCTTTTTCACTTTCTACTTGACTTGACAATGGTCAATGCTTACATTATTTATTGTCAAACATTCAAATTGCTGCAAAATCCACCAAATGTAAACCAGAAGCCTCTAAGCCAGGTTCAGTTTCGTTCCCAGGTTGTCAAAGGGTTAGTGGGGACTTTTTCATGCAAGATGAGACCAGGTCCTCCAAACCCCCAGTATGCTTTACCAGTTGTAAGAGTGCCTGGTCATGAGTCTGTAAATATTGTGAGCTTAGGTATCAAGAAAAGGGGGAGGTGTGAACAATGCTGTATTGGGGTTTATGGAGCTAAAAGAAAGGAAACTTGCTTTGACTGTAGACAATGTAACAAGCACCTGTGTAATTCTCAATGTCATGATGAGTATCATTGTTTTTTTTTTGTATGAAGACAACCTCAGAAACCTAAGAAACCAAAGTTTCAATGTTTTATCTCATGATTTAATGCAATGTAATTATGTTATCAACAATTGTAGCTGTAATTGTAGTAATTGTAGCTATTAAACTTTGTTAGACATGTCACTAGTCTATCTTGCCGTAAGGAAACTGCTCCTTTGATTGCATAAGCGAGCGACAGTGACAAAGAAAGAGTGAAAAGAACTTTGATTATTGCATGGAATTTCAATGAACTTTTTAAATGTTGTTCTTTAGAACATTTCAATACAAATACTTTATGCTGTATTTACCAACTGTTCATGTTTAAAGATGGTTCAAAATGATATTATGGACATGTTATCAGCATGATTATCTAATATTTTGTAATTTTTGTCATAATTTATGTCATTAGTCAGTAATTTACGCATAAATTATGACATCTGTCAATCAAAATAAAATGCATTGACTTGTCAACTATGTCTGAAAATATGAAGTCTCTGGGCATTATAGTTGGTGAGATATGATAAAAAATGTGTAAGTGTCAAAATCTGTGAATTTTACCCATATTTCTGCACATGAAAGGGTTAAGAGGTCTCCTGTACAAAGATCTACAAACTATGATTTGTTCATACGTTACGTATCAGCATCAGTTTCCATAGATTCACAAGTTTAACAGAACTAAAATATTTACCTTTACAGCCTTCAAATTTCATGCTAAATATTCCCACATTAACTGGTAATGTTCAAGCGAAAAAGCTAATTTGTAAAAGTACATTGTACATACATTATTCTAAGCTGAAGATTATTTTGCTATCACGTGCTCGTTTAATGTGCGAAAACAAACTTTGTGCGACTGATACAAGAATTTCCTGTGATGAATAAGGTACACATTAAAACAAACTCTGTGGGACTGATTTGAGTATTTCCCCTGATGAATAAACTAGTAGTAATCAGAGATTATGTGAGTGCGTTCAACGCTCTCACTTTAATATATGTATATACCATAAATAAATGATTTCACTAGCTGACTTTCAACCTTTGTCTATTGCTAAAATCAACATTTTTTCAACCGAGGTTTTACAGTCAGATATGCATAGTGTCAAAGTCCATGTTAATGAAGAGGTCACAATTTGTTGATACATTGCGTGATGCTGCCAGTTTCTATAGACTCTCAAGTTTCATAGAATTTTGGCCTGCGAACAGGCTGCTGACGAGGACAGAAAAAAAATTTCGGCAAGTGCGAAACAGAAGAATTATGAGAGCAAAGTGATCGGGGTGGGGACAGGGGAGCCTGTAGACTTTGTTTTTGATGTGCCTATCCACCCTTGGTGATAAGCCAGTAACAAATCAGTCAATGAGGTAATTAGACCTGTCAAGAAGCTACATTTTCGGTACTTGCAAACAGTTCTAATCGAGCTAATCAAATAGCTGGGCCGGGCGTCATAATATAGAGTGCAAGTAGGCAACATGTTCATGGAATATTTCAAACCTAACTTTGTCCCACCAGAGCCAATACTCAGAGAGCTTAAAACATATTTTGCAATACTGAAATGAGCCAAAAGAAATTATAAGGTGTCAAACTCTGCAAAGGCAACAAGCAGATAACAGCGGAAAGTCCAGAAACCATGCCTCTGACCTCTACAAAAAATTGCTGTAGCACCAGCAAACAGCTCCACTCCACTAGCTTCTATTTAGCATTCCTGCTCATAACAGAGCATAAAGTACCCTTCAGAATCACTTGTGAAATAACGAGAGGTCAAGAGACCGAGACTTAAAAGAGAACAGCAAATGCACTATTGTAACGAACCGTTGGAGTCGTACAATTTTACAAAGATATGTCAAATGTTCATCTCAAAGATGTCAACAATCAGCGATTTAACCAATCATATCATGATACCAGGAGCTGGTATAATAGAATGGTGGCATCAATAGAATGTCTACAGGCTCCCTCGCTTCGTTCAGGTTCACCAGGAGCCTGTTCGCCGGCTAATAGAATATTTAAATTATGTACATTATTCTAAGCTAGCATTTGCAATCACGTGGTCGTTTCGCGTGGTCATTTATTGTTAAAAAACTCCTTGCGACTAATTCGAGTATTTCCCCTGATGAATAAAGTAGTCTTATGGATCTTGCCTTAAGAGTACTTTTCCACCGATTCCAAACAAAATTTCGACCGGATAACAACTGAGCTATCTGTCACGACTGGCACTAATCAACAAATGGAATCAAAATGTAGCTGTTCCCACGGTTATCATCCCAAAGCCAAGTCGTGTTAATAAACAAGGACAATTCCCTCAGATTTCGATAAATGCTACCGTCGAAGCATTTAAAATCTAACGCTTAGAGCACATGATAGCGAAGCATACGGCGACTGAATGGAAAGAAGTCAAAGAAAGATCCATCAGAAAGACGAGCTCACATGGCCTGCTCACATACTCACATGTTCGCCACATGTCTTATCACATCTTAGCATTAAAGGGTACCAGTTTACTGGCCGTGACAAGCCCCTACAAAAATCAAGCAGGGTGGCCATTTTGGTGTCCTTACAGGAATGTGGGTTTTTTGGCCTATAACCATGCACAGGGAGACCAACTCTGAAAAGCCACAGGTCACAATTAGGTTTGCGTTCCACTTCGTCGAATGCAACTAGACAGTATTTACATAATTTGCAATTCCTTGGTTCAGGCTCACTCTTATCGATTTTGCCTTCAGAGTACTTTTCCACTGATACCAAACAACATTGGACTGGATTGAGACTGAGCTACATGTATCTGTCGTGACTGGCACTAATCAGCAAGTGCAATAAAAAATATAGCTGTTCCCATGGTTAACATCCCGTAGCCAAGGTGATTCAAAGTTGTGTTTATTAACATATACCAGTAAAATAAACAAGGACAATTCCCTCAGATTTTGATAAATGCTAGTATCGTCAAAGCATTTAAACTCACTTAAATCCGATGCTGAGAACACAAATAGCAAAGCCTACAGCATAGACTTAAACAGTACCAGTTTACGGGCCCCTGCAAAAGTCAAGCAGGGTGGCTGTTTTGGTGTCCTTACAGGAATGTTGAGTTTTTCTACACATAACCATGTACAGGAAAACAAACTCTGGAAATTAGGCTTGCGTTCTCCTAATGCAATTAATGAACCTTTTTGAACACGATAATAATTTTCCATTCCTTTTCTGAAGGTATTTGTAATCAATATGAACAATTTAGATTAGTAGAATTGATGTTCACTCTTCCAGAGCATCAATTTAGTAACTGCAAAGCACTGCCTTCTTTCCATAATTTTTCACATGAAGAATTGAGTTTTTAATTTTCCACCTCCCATGCAGGTCACACAATCAGATTACCAATTCATACTTCATTTTCAAGGAGCTACAGCCAACCAATAACATGTAAATCAAATAATTACTCACAAACAGATGAGGACACTCTGTTTGAAATAAAGCACAACCTAGAATGCCCCCCCCCCAAAAAAAAAAGTGGGCTAAGAACTAATTTCTTAGTACAAAACATCACCAATTGCTGTCCTCAAAGTTCAGCATATCAACACCATTCTCACTGGATATTCACAATCACAGGAGCAACTAGGCAATAGCTATGCTCCCTCAGAAACATAATTTTCACTAAGCAATTCTTCAGTCCATGATAGCTCCTACAGGTGGATGAGTATTCAGAGAAAGAAAGCAACCAACGAAATAATGACATTGACCAAACCACTGAGCTGCTCAGGATAAAGGATCTAGCTGTTGCTTCCTTTCCAAGCATCATTAATGAAAGATTTCTTTCAATCAGACTTGAATTTCTTGATTCATAGATAAAGCACTTGGAATGACCAGGATCATCATGGCTAACTGCTGATTGAAATCGACATTGATCATATCTGAGTCCCAGAATGTGTAGAATGCCACTGCCACTATTACAGTAAGTTTGGTCAGTTGCTTCAAATTCTTGCAAATTGCATGGAATGAAGCCTCTGGAACACTAACATCCCATTGCAGCAGAAATGTTAGAGGGCCTTTGTTTTCCAAGAAATACAATATATGAAAGCAATCTCTACCAGCATGAAATTCTGCATAGTGTTTTTATATCATTGCATTAGCAGGTTCAACTTGGCATTGTGGACCAAAAACTTCCCCTCCATGTTGATGTTGATGCTGATCACTAGACTGGATAAGTAAAAACATTTTCTGCATGAATCACCATGGTCAGTCAGAGGAGTTCTCACAACTCTGACATATAAGAACTATCTTCCAGTCAAGAAATGTATGTTAAGTTACGTCCAACAATCCAGAAAAAATAATTTTACAAAATAACTTTATTTTATCATTATAAATTTTTTTTTGATGGGTGGGCGCATGGGTCTGAGTGCCCGATTCACACCCTCTCCTTCTAGGCTTTATCTATCTAGCTATCTAGCTATCTATCTA
>Ga0126339_10000289_pt1 | contig 25275 bp, 11 predicted proteins | sample OrbTmetagenome_2_FD_92532 | JGI IMG/M metagenome (GOLD analysis project Ga0126339, IMG submission 92532) | Coral microbial communities from Petempiche,Puerto Morelos, Mexico - Orbicella T R C metagenome | ecosystem: Host-associated > Invertebrates > Cnidaria > Coral | place: Petempiche,Puerto...
GCTTGGTTAAAGGGACAAGAACGTTTGCGTCTGTATCTTTTTTTTTTTTTTTTTTCTGAGAGAATGTTTTTTTATTTATATTTATATATATATATATATATATATATATATATATATATATATATATATATACGAATTTTCGTCGTTTGCGTCGATTTTGAGTGTCAAGTTGAATAAACACGGGTAAAATTATAAACTTTTACAGCCTGAGAAGAATTTTCAGGCTCTCCAAGGAGTGCACAAAATTGTTTGTTCTTTATTTATGAAATTTCTTGATCTGTTTATTGAAATCTTATGGTCACTCATGCTACCATTAGCAAATAGCCGCGTTTATGGCCTTCCTACTGAGCGGGGGAAATAAGAACAACAGATAGGCTTAAAAATTTACCGTTTTTCATTACTTATCTCACACGTGACACATTGATACTTTCGACATTGCTCATTATTTTAGCAGCTTGCATGCAGGACACGTGACACATTTAAAGAATACGTAGAGCACTTCTTCCAAGCTTACATAGCCTCGTCTAAACATTCAGGGGACCGGAAGAATTAATTCTCGAAAGTTATGAAAACCCAAAGTCATCAATGGCTTTTATAAAATATTTGTCAAAACAGAGAAGCACAAATGTGTTTACAATACTCTTATCTACACACACCTATCAACCAATGAGAGCGCGTGAACTATCTTAAATCTGATCTTTTTTTTCAAATGAGCTTAGTGAATAGTCTAGTTAACTACTTCTCTTTGTATCGCAAGCGTTAGATCGCCCGGCCGATATCTGGGAGGCCACGGATTCGATTTTCACCGCCGAGAACGCAGATTTTTTTTCTCTGTCCCTCGTTCGAGTCATATTGAACATCCACCTTTCTGGGAAAGTAAATTATCGTGAAATGTCTCCCGAAGTTTTTAGTAAAATAAGTCATTTTTGAATTCGTTTTTTTAACAAGTGTTTTTTCAAGAGTACATTTTTTTTTTGTTATGTATGGCAAGAGTCTGTCACAGATGCCATCTGGAGCTTTTATGTTATATAAGATATCATGAATTGTCCCTTAAGATTATGGCGGCATGTAAGTCGTCACGAAATGTCTCGGGGGCAGATGGTACGAGCATTACCTGGGAAAGTCTCTGGAAAATTCGAGAATTGTTGAATTTCCGAAATGTGGACCATTAAACAGGAGATGTCGGAAATTTCGGAAACAAAATATATATAATAGTGCGGAAATTTTTGGTAATGATTTTTTTAAACATTCGGGCACACCTCACGAGGTTGTCCTCTTTTGGGAAATTCTGGATTTTTCGGGTACCATTCGCCACTGGGGGGTTTCGCAAATTCAAACAGAAAACCTTCGTCTTATTGTAGTCATAGATAGAGAGATCACGAAACGTGTTCAGATCTAGAAGTCATGTCGCGCGTCAGAAGATATCCATAAAGATAAAGTTGAGTGTAATCTGTCCAGTTACCAAATTCAAATTCGACCAGGACCAGTTAAGGCTGATGTGGCTTACTCTCTAAATATTGTAATTTATTTTATTTATTTTTTACTGCCGAACATGTTAATTTGGCTTTGACTGGGGCTTTTTAGCCAATCTTTTTATTGGCTGTATTTTTGAAGGCAATATTAATTTTAGTACGTTGTTCCGGAAAGCTTCGTCTGTACGAAAGTAAAATTTAATCGTTGAAATATACAGAGAGTTTAGAAAACGATTTCGATTCTATTCTTACTAAGGTTCAAAGTACTACAAGTAATGGCTCTTCAGCACTTTATTAACGCAAGTCAAAATCAAGAAGTAATTTATTCTAATTGCCGGTTCAGTACCTGTACTGATTTCGATCATTATTTTTGCTGATGTTATAGTGCCAAGCAATAAATTAATTCACAGGTCATTGACAAAGTTGTAGCTTTCCAAAATTTGGCCGGCAGGTATTTTAATTTTTGTTTATGTGCGTACTGAGATTACGGAATGGTCAAAAAAACTTTGCCACTGCTTTGAAAAATCTAGTCAAAAATAAATGTGTCGTGGTCCTTGCGACGAGCCTGCGAATGTAACTGAAAGTATAGTTAAAAAAAATTGAAATGTTCTAATTATAGAGACAGCATACAGGCCATTTTATTAATGGTCTTTAAAAAACTCGAACGCAATGTATCTGTAGGTGATTATTTCCAGACGAATAAACCAATATCCCTTAAATTGTCACTTTCGATTCTTGGCTTTCCTGTTACAAAAGAAACTTAATGTTAAATTCTGCCTTAGAGTAATTAGAGGTTCTATAATGACTTATCTAAAAGCAGTTATTTCTTTAAAAGTGTCATGGTTCATAATGCGTTCATAACTAACATTACAACTCCATGTTTTTATAGGTTCTTAACTAACAACATTTCTTTCTTATCTTGACAAGTGAACTTGTAATTCCAACTGGTTTTCTTACATACTTTGTGCCATTTTTAAAACAGAGCATGGTGACGTCTGGAGACATCGTGTTAACCTTTTGTTTTGCCTCTCTGGTGTTGGCTGGTATAGTGGGAAACATTTTAGTCTCTTTAGTCATCCTCCTAAACAAGACCATGCAGACGCCCATTAACTATCTCCTTTTAAACTTGGCCGTGGCGGACATCATAACCGTTATCTTCATCAGTCCACAGTATATCTTTATACACGCGTTTACGCATCCAACGGGGGTGGCTGGCGATTTCCTGTGCAAGTTCATCACCGGTGGAAATCTCTCTTGGATCGGTGGTGTTGGCTCGGTGTTTTCTTTGGTCGCAATCTCGTTTGAACGCTACCAGGCAGTAACGAACCCTTACAGCCCAGACTCAAAATTTTCCATGTCCAAAGTAAAGATTCTTGTAATTTCCTGTTGGGTTTTCACCACCGTTTTCAACTTCCCACTGTTCTTCGCCATTTACTACGACAAGGAACAGAAGTTCTGTTTGGAATCTTGGCCTTCTGCGGCTTACGGTAAAGCAAACACCACCGCTTGGCTGATAGCCGTCGGAATCATCCCAGCCTCAATTATGATATCCTTGTACTCGAGAGTCGTTTACGATTTGTGGTTCAAAAAAATCAACGGAAACACTCAACTAGCTATTCGCAAATCACGGAAAAAGGTTACGAAGGTGGTATTGATCGTCAGCGTCATTTACGCAGTGAGCTGGTTTCCACAGCTTATCTTGTACTTTCTTAGTCACTACCACCAAGCTTTCGAATTCGGAAACGTGGCATACGTCATTTCCGTTGTCATGGTAACATTCAACTCCGCAGTGAATCCTATGATATATGCTTTCCAGAGTCAGCGATTTAGACAATATTTCAAACAATTGCTTTGTTGTGGAAGAAATAGAATACATGTTGTTTTTCCACTCAGTGCACAAAAAACATATCCCAACATCACCAGCCATCTTGATAAAAGAGATACACCAGCAACAACTCTGAATGCTGAAGTGGCAGAGGAAGATACGGGTTTTAAAGACTTGTATGACGACCCGCAACAAGTTGATAGAACTGGACCTAATGCGGAATGTACAAATGCATGGGATTTGTGAATGTGTCAATGTCCAACTTTATGTCTTTGATTTTTCAAATACAAGTTTATCGTTCATGTCTCATTCTATGGCTACAGGGCCCGGTTGTGATCGGTCTTCTTATTAATGTTTTATTTTGTACATACACTCTTTTTTATATAAGAATATTGTATTTCCGGCCCTGGCTGAATAATTTGACTTTTCTGCCGATTTTAGGCTGAAAGTGTTCTTGTGAATATTCTTACGATTAAGGCAAAATATGACAGACATAACCTCTAGCAAAAATGTCATTAGCAACTAACACAATATTATGGCTGTTTTTCCGTTTAGAGAAAGGAAGGATATTATGTGGTTTACTTCAAGCATATAACTGTAGCGTATTTACAAAATTTTCAACACACAGAGTTTCAGCCCCAGGCTTATTCTTAATAAATTTTTAAATTTCGGCCTCGATATCCTCATAAATAACTTTTTCTTTCTAAAAAAAAGGTTAAATAACCTCCTATTAAACGAGTGCGTGGGCCGTTTTGGGGAAAATTGTCCTAGATAGTGGTACAAAAAACGACAATATTCCCCAGTACGGCTCGAGAAAGCTAAGTTAGTCATGGAAATTGCACATTTTGAGTTTGCGGACTTTAGAAAACAAAATATACACAGCATGTAAATGGCAAAATCTGTACCAAGAAAGAACCTGCAATCCGTAGGTTTGGATTTATTTCAAGGCTACCATGCAATCTAATAATTACTTTAAGTTTTGTTCTTTGGTTTTTCTCATTCTTTTCAAAATAAAAAATAAAAATAAAACAACTAGTATTCTATTTCGCAATTCATTTTCGTTGTCATAAACTTTTGTGCTCGATGGGAGCAATTAATTTTTCCTGAAACTGGCGAAATATTAAGCCAACCATATTTTGCCATATTTTGCCATATTTTCAGATGTCAAGTATTATTTTAAATCATTAATTGTAAGGAATTATTTTTCTTTAATATCTTTTATGGATTTCTTCAATTTAACACTGAATGATTTTGAAACACTCACTAACAAAACTCGTTACCTATCTCGATCTCATCCCATTTATCAGCTATTAATTTTGCGGATCTCAGATCTCAGTTTTCACTTGAAAACAAGCTCGCAAACTTTAAACGAGGTACTGTTCATTTGAAAAAACCGCAGTCTCAACTGGACTGTTTAAAAAACTACAGCAAACTCTAGCTTTACCCAATCAACAGCACCGAACTTCGGAGCCAACGCTAATCTATGGACCTTGCTTTGTCCAAAGGAGATCAGTGCAAAAAGATTAAAATCATTTTCCATAGGTAAAGAATGCTACATCTTAAGATCTTGTCCTTTTACTTACGTCATCAGAATATATGACAAACAGAGCCAATATACCAGTGTCATAATTCAACTCATAAATTTATTAATTTCTCACGTACGCACGTTGAACGTATTGATCCTCAAATATACGTCACCAGCCGTATAACATCAATCGGACTAAACAGTAGCAGCAGATATTTGATAGCAATTAATCGCGGTGTTCTTTAACGTTTTTTACACCGCCGCAACTTAAAGATAAAAATGAAGCAGTTCGTTAGTAGTCTTTATCTATTGCGTTCCTTACAAAGTTCTTGAAGACGTTTTACTGTTTAATCCTCTAAAGAACTTTTCGCAATAAATTTAAAAAGATTTTATATACATATATACATTTAATGAACGCCGTACGACAAATATACAGCATTTCTCAATTTTGCATAAATTTCCCAATATTAAAATTAATCAAGGAAAAGAAAAACTGACGTTATTATGTCTCACGCAATCCGATCGGCAAAGGCTCAATTTTTATGCAAAACAACAGAAAAATGCTTTCCTTTCGGACGCGACAGGCCGCGGGGAAGAAACAATCACTTGTACGCGGCTGTGATGTCTGATGAACAGGAGAAAAAAAAGCTGACGATAAACAAACAGTAAACGAGCCTCCCTCTCGAATATCTTTTTGCGCGCATTGAGAGTAGAATATGATTTTCCAGTTTTCACAGAAAGTACAATTCAACCTTTTTGTTTCGCCGATCGCGACTTCCGACACTCTTTATCGTCGAGGAATCGCTTTGGAAAAGCTTTCTGCCTTGACAATGAAGAATAGCGCGCAAACAATCTTTGAATCCACTCCTGTAGTTTTCGCTGAAAAACGCATAGATGAGGGGATTTATCGCGCTAGTAGCTTGACAAAAGAAATAACCAAGAAATTGAATTACTCCAGAGACTATGCAAGTGTTGTTTGCTACGTAAAACATAAATTGAAAGATGTACACCGGAAGCCAGAAGAGTGCGAAAACAACCAGCACAGTCACAAGCATCTTGAGCACTTTCCTATTTGATTTTTCAACCTCTTGGTGATTTGCTTTGCAGCGAAATGTGATGGAATTCCCGCGCCATAACTCAATCACGATGGCCGTGTAGAGAACTGTTATAATCGTGAGTGGGCCCGCATAGAAAAAACCAAAATGAATAAAAGTGTAATCTTTTCTCGCTTTACTGCTTTCGAAAAGGGGTTCCCAAATTTCCTCGCAAAAGGTTCCATCGCCTCCCTCTCCCGCGACAATTCGGTTAGTGTACAGAATTGGAGCTGCAAACAAAATCCCAATTAGCCAAGTTAAGACGATGAGAATTTTTGTGGTGCGACATGTGATCACTTTACGAAAAGGTAAGATGATAGCGAAGAAGCGATCAAAGGCAATGGCGGTTAGCGATAGGATAGAGACATCTATTGACACCTGCTGAATGAATGTAACCAATTTGCAAATCAGCTCAGCTGTGATTCCTCTAACAAGAAGATCGTGCCCAGCGTAAACAGTCCGGATGGACGGCGGAACAGCAAAGATGGCAAAAAACAGATCGCTGACGGCCATGCTGACTATCATGTAGTTTGTCGTGGTCCTCATTCTTTTCCTCTTATACACCACTAAGATGACGAACGAGTTTCCAAGGATTGACCCGAGAATTATCACACAGTAGATAATCGTCTTGAACGCTTTTGTCAAGTTCGTGTCGGGGCTCCCGTGAGGGCATGATATCTCGGAATCACCGCTTCTTTCCAGAGTGTTGTTTGTAGTCGCATTGGAATTATTCATTGTCACTCTATGATGTTCTGCGAACAGTAATTCAGTTTGGGAAAGTGAATCTCGTCCACATGCTTTATTTTGATCTTGACTTTTCAACGCACCTTCTAACGGCGTATTGGAGTAATCAAAGCCTTAGTATACGTCGTTCGAAAAGCCAAGATGAATTACACGAATTACAGTGACAGCTCCAAAGTGACTCAATTGGTTGTAAATAAAGCCAGAGTCTATCAGTCAACAATAATTTGAACTTAGACTCCGAATCGACGCGTTGAATATGCGCTCGTGTTTCTCGGTGTTGATCCAGTAATGACACTCAACCAACAATCTTTGTAGAGTTGATACGGAAGGAAAACCACAAGATTTGAAATCCTTTCAGTTAAATAATACAGTAATAACGTTTCGGTATCTTTGATCACAAAGCGAAGTGAAAAACCAAAGAAAATGAACTCCTCCCAGTTTTTGCAAAACAAGAAGAGCGTTTTGACGTACAAATGAAATTGCTGACACTTAATCTTCAACACTTCCTGAAGCCTTTATGTACGGTTGACAGTTTTCTTCCTTAATTCCTCTGTTTAGCCCCTAACTGATAAGTGTTTGTCACGGAAAACCGTCAAGGGATAGTAAACCAAAATGGCGCTTTTTATCTCACCGGATTACCTTGTTCCGTGCTTGATTCGGTAATACTTCTTAACCAGATTGTATCTAGCCGTCTCTAGTATGATAAAGTGTTTTCAAGCTTAGGTGCGCCCCCAAAGTACCGTGCGCCATCAGCTGGCATCTGTTTGGACCGAAATTGCGCGCGATTTAGCAATTTTAATTTCTTCGGAAGACATAAACATCATTGTAAAAGGCCCTCCGCTCGTGAGAACATGTCAGTTAGATCCCAACACAATAGGATGAGATTTCCCAAAGTAAACATGTAAATGCTTTTCGCAAAAGAAAAAAAATAAAACTATATTCAACTGATTTATTAGAGGCTTCGTTATTTTTAATGGAAAATTTCGTTCATGTTGAGCTCTTACAACTTAATCACAGCCTGAATAACAGGAGGGGGGTGAAAATAGATGGAAATCGGCAAAATAACGTTTGACCACAAACCTAGCATAATCAAAGTCGTAGTCCTTGTCTTTTAGCTTTTAGTGATTCTTGTGAAATCAAAAGAAGAAGAGAAAAGAAAAACAGTGTATTTCATATCATTTCAAATCAGTTTATTTCTTATCGGGGAGGTAATCTTCAGGATTAGACTGTCCTTCATAAAATCATAAATTTCACTAAACAAAGTTTCGAAAACAGCTTCCTACGTACACTCCGGAAAAACACCCTTGTTCCATTTTCCTAGAAAATGGATTTCTTTAGAAGTTTGGCGTGGGCTTTACTCGCAGGGTAAATCAAAATAAGATAAAATGAAATGTTTTGTTTCCAGGAAATACTTGAAATTCTTAATCTCATATAGTTTAATTGACTGACAATTGTGAAAGAAATAAACATGCCAAAATAGTTCTTAATGTCTTGGAAACCACACCCCGTTTGAAAACCCGTAACTATTAACTGAACATACTTCAAACCATTATTTACCCAGCTTGTTGCCTTCAATCGCGGACGAATCTCGGCCCAAACCTGAAAACTGATTCTCTTTCAGGCCAGTGTTTCTACGGATCTTAACAGTTTGCATGCAATTGCGGAAAGCTTTTGTACTAAAATTTCCTTAAAAAGAATGCTTGTACCTACCAAACAATACTATTGACAATCAACACCCGCTTAATGGAATATATATTGATACCCAAAATGTAATATAAGTACTAGCCAAAATATGCATAAACGCAATTTATGCCCAAGGTGGAAAAAAACTAGCGCAAAATGTTCTAAACCGGGAAACGAAAAATGCGATAACTTTTCCTAACGTCCAACGAAATAACACAAAACGTAAAACGACATGAGTTCTTGGAGAAATAAACCTCCATGGAGAAGTGAAAAGCTTCGACACTTTGCTTGATAAACATTGTGAGGAAAAAGACCTCAAAGTCGATTCTTCTACTCGTTTAGATCTGACAATTTGCATGGCGACCAATCCTGGATTTGATCTTTGGCAGTAGCTTATATTATCAAACGTTCAAGACAACAACTAAAATAAGTTCTTTGATCAATCTCCAAGTCAGTACAGAGTAAGAAGAAACGCATTTACAGTTGTTACCTGATACCATAATCTTTTGCTGATACTTATCAAAAAAATGTCCTCCTGCGTCAAAGGACCAAATAATCCACTCTGGGAGTGGATTGTTCGATTCCTTTGACGCACCATGATCCGGGAGATCTCTGATTGATCTGTATAGTAAAGAAACGCAAAATCCGTTTTCGGATTCTTTGGGATTTAAGAATCCAATCTTAGATTTTCTTAAAGAAACGCATCCTAACTCTGTACACACTCCATTCGACAAGATACCTCAGCTTGAGGTAGTCTCTGTAGTAATCTGTATTTTTCACGTCTGATACCCCTCACGCCATCTCTATGGCGACGAATTAGAATATACTACGAGCAGTCCCTCTTTCGCTTAGTCTGTCGTGCGTGACGCGAAAGAAAACCACGAGAAAAAAATGGGCGCGCGACATCCTGAGGCGCTCCTCGACCCAATATTTCGCGGGGTCATTTTATTTCCTCGCGGTTTATTTATAGTCACGCTCGACGGACTAAGCGAAAGAGAGACTAATCGTAGTATAAATTGGAAACACGGGCAAGATTGGAATTTCATATGAATGCTTCCTCAGGCTCCCTAGGGACACCCAGAAGCAAGGGAGAAAGACAGGTAAGACCTGATTCCCAAGGTAATCCATTTCAAACTTTTGTTAGTCGACTGACTCCCGGGTTTGGAAAGGATGGTTTAGGATGGAAAAGATTAGATTGAAGATTGCTAACGACGAACTTTAAAAATTTAGGCTAAACTTTTCAAGATCAGCAAACCGTTATAGCTCCTTTTAAGGTCGTTGTTTCTTCGTGAAAAATAAGCAACCATGTTTTTCGCGGTCTAACTAACAAACAGGCGTTTTGTAATTTGTCCTCAGGATACACTTACTAATAATTTAGAGCGGGAAATCTTTTACTAATTAGTTCGTATAGTGTGATCATCCGGATGAGGGTGTTCTGAAAAGACCTGTTGTTGGTGAGTGACGTTTCGACAACCTGAGCGGAAATCATCTTCAGAGTCAAGTGAATATTGTTTGTCAGTCTATGATGTTATAAGCCTGGTCCGTTGAAAGTGATTGGTCAGCTTAGTCATGATGAAATTGGCTGAAAGACCCGCACAAAGGTTGTTACCAGTCATTGGTCGGTTTCGATCTTTCTATTGTTAGTCAAATTGGGCGGTTTGCAGGTCCGTCTATTGTTAGTCAAATTAACTCAGTCTATTAGAAGTCCGTTTGTTGGGTTCGTTTTCGTCGTGGAAAAGCGTTTGTAACGAGCTAGTAGTTGTTGACATCTGCTAAGAGACGTTTGCTCGAAGTAACTGTACCGGCTTTCCAGAATCAGTCGTTGAAAATACTTTGTACTGTAGGTTATGTTAAACATCGAGCAGAGTCCCAATCAATGTCGTGGTTTGTCAGTTGATGATGAACAGCAATGCGATTGTTGGCATCACCGTTTCTCGTGGCTCGTTTGTGCTCAGGAGGTCTCGTGTTATGGCTTCTGCCAGTCTCACCAATGTAGGAAGCCTGGCAGTCGGAGCATTTGATCTTGTAACCGCTCCCTGTCCGTTGATGGGTTCGTGTCTGTCTTTAGCGTTGGTCAGTAATTGTCGTAACGTAGTTGTAGGTGTGTGGGTACACGGGTGTTGTAGGGCTGTAGGATCCGTGAGATGGTCTCAGAAGTGCCCTTAATGTAAGGTATAGTCACTGTAGTAACAGATGTCGGGTTCCTGTTCGTTGCGTCAGCTTCAGTAGGTCGGTAAATGTTTCGTCTAATGAAGTCAACGTTGTAGTTGTTCTTGTGAAAAACACTTTCAAGGTACCTGTTTTCGTCACGTAAGCTGTCCGGTGTACCACAAACTAGTTGCGCTCGTCTCGTCAAAGTCTTTATGGTCGTGGCTTTGTGTGAAGTCGGGTTGTAGGATGATTCGTCAAGTAATCTGTCGGTATGTGTCGGTTTTATATACACTGTCGTTCGCAGTTCGTTGTTGTCGCAGCTTAGAAAAGGACATTTTCCATTTTCTTCGATTTCTTTGGTAAACTGAATGTCAGCGTTCTGTTCGTTCAGGTGGTCACGAAAAGCGTTAATTTCGCCTTTGTGAACGGCGGTAAAGTGTCGTCAACGTAGCGTAAACAAAGCGGTGTCGTTTGTCAGCAAGTCGCAAGGGCGCGTTCCTCCTCGTGTTGCATCACAGTTTCTGCGACAACAACAGAAACAGGCGAACCATGGCTGTTCCATGCAACTGTTTGTAGTGTTTAACGTTGTATTAAAAGTAAGTCGATGTAAGGCAAAGGTTCAGTTGGGAATAAAGTAATGTGCTTACAAATGTTTACGCGTCTGTGTCTATTCTGGGAGCCCACTTAAGGTCATTCCACTGAAATAGAACCTGCACCGAGATTTTTGTGAAACTTTGGGTATTGATTGTTTATATTGTAGGAACTTAAATTTTGAAATAAAAATGAGCGGTCCCCCTGTTTGTTTAGGAGCAACAGCACCTTGTTTATACCCAATAAATTCTTATAATAGCACCATGATTGTAGTCACGACTGCTTGCTAAATTCACGTTTCCGACGATTGTTCTTTATTCTACTCTGAGAAATGGTCCAAATTTATTTTACACAAAGAAATTTATCACTCAATTCAAAACAACAGAAAAAAATGTTAGGTCACCATACTCGTTTGCGGGAAAATGACGATTTACCTCTATAGCGAGGTCCAGCCGTAAAGAAAAAGCCGCCATTTATTAATGCGCGCGCGCTAGTCACGCGTGAAATTACGCGCAGTAGGGATGCGCAGTGCAATACTGGGGAATGACCTTAACACGGGCACACCAGATTAATACGGCACTTGAATGTTCCTTTGGTGTCCATGATAACCGGATTCCACTGTATTCACATAGGGATGCGTGTAACATAAAATTGATAGGAAAGAAATTTAGGTGCATGACTTTCATTAAAATATCTGTCTCTTTCTTGGATGTTTACGCGAGAGAAGATGAAGTTAAGTGTGAGGCGCGGACCCATAAGCTTAATCCCCAAAATGGAGGGTCAGAGACTATACTTATAATTACATTATTTTCAAAAAGTTTTGGACGATATTAATTTCAGCCCAAAAAAATGTCCGAATATAAAGCTGTCCGACATTTTCAAGCTTCCGCACGGTACAAAACTTCTAAATAGCTCCAAGGCCGGTAGTTTCCTGTATGGAGCGAACTCTAATTGGGACACTGTTTGAGATACATAGCCACTTGATAGAATTTTTCTTATTTTTCCGTTCCGTGTATCTGTAAAACCTTGATGGTGCAGTATATCTATTAATTTCGCAGAAGTTGTTTCAGTCTAAGACGCGTTATGGGGGCGTAAATTCACGTTATTTATGTTTCAGCAAAGTGTTGGAAACTTTGTCAGAAATATGTCGAAAATGAGATTAAAAAAGTGTCCTAAATAAATAAAAAGTGCGAAATTTTAACGTCCGACATTTTTTGCAAGTATACGTAACGTAATTACATCATTTTTTTCGACAGTGTCGTGCATGGAAGCACAAGAATCCAGTCGGTAAAGTCACGTATGCCTTTTTGGAGTTTTAGGGATTTTTCTTTTCTGGTTACGTGACAGGCCAAATGTGGTTTAGTAGCTTTGATTGAGAACGATACTGCTTATCTGTGACACTGATATCTCTCTTGGATGTGATAGTTCGAAGCCGTCCTTATAAACAGTGCAGAATTGTTTTGCTATACACCAAATTTTATTGAATATCGTTGGCAGTTGATATGAGCAACGCGCGCAGTAAACTTTTGTTGCTTTCTAAAGCCCCGTCGACACTACCTACAAATTCCTCTGGCTTAGTGTGGACGAAAAACATTTTCGGAGTGAAACCTCGGTTTTCAAATTCCTTCGGCGTAGTGTGGACGCGGCTTTCAAAGCGCGTCAACAGGTACTTCCTCGTCCAATGGGAAGAGGTGTTCTACTTGCGTGGTATAACATAAGATTCGGAATTTTATTTGGTCTTTCATCACACTACTTTTGATATCAGATATTAAGAGGTGAGGAATTATCAAAAAAATCTGACTAACATCGTCGATGGATATTGCCGACTTCCAAGAAGAATAAAAAAATGTATGATTATCAGTATCATATCAGTATGATTTTGAATAGATAAGTAAAAGCTTTTTTAGTGGAAAATTTAACTAAACCAATCCTAATTTGCATGGCGGCCAAGGATTCTGTAATTCAAAAAATACTTGAAGGCAAACATCGAAAGTAATCGTATAGTCGCACCCCGAAAAAGCTAGCCATTGAGCACACATGAGTTTGTTTTCTGCGCTTACGTTTTGAAATATAATAATAAAACTGCTCTACATTTGACACTTTGATGCACAGCTGTAATATCGCTTCTCTACTTTAATTTTCAAATAATATTGTATATGCAAATGCGATAGATAGTATAGGATAACATGACCGAAAAAAAAAAATAGAAACTCAAACCTATTTTTATTTCGGTTTTTCATGGCTTGAAAGACTAATTGTCTCGGTTGAAGGCTTGAATAAAATTCAGGGAAGTCTTTGCACGGCTTACAGGTCAGATGAAAGGCCGTTTGTCATGGACTTACTGTAACCGACTTACATTTATAATCGGGAATCATTTATCAGAAATGCAGCAAATGTGAGTTTAAAGTATTACACCACGGACGGTCTATATCATCTCTCAAACATCTGCAACCGTCTGTTTTATAATGTCGTATTTCAGTGCGTGCGGCAGATCACAAAGTGTTTGATGTATACTTTCCGAGCAACAACTAAAGAAAGAGGGCGCAATTTTGGCGGATGAAACTGGTTACTGAACTGAATAAAGCCAAATGGACTATTACAATTAACTGAAGATATTAAGCCAGAAATGGCATTGTGACGTGAAAGAGAGCTAATTCCGCTTTTATGTCATAAATGCGAGTCACGTGCGAAAAAAGAACTCTTTTAAATCGACAGAACTTAATTATCTCTAGTACAGTGCGTCAAAAGTTCAGTTTGAATAAAGCAATACGTAGGCGTCAGGGTTTTCGAAATAATTTCCACCTCAAATATGCTCATCGCTTTCACCCACACAGGTTTAATTCATTAGACTTCCTTTTGCTTTTAAAGCGCATCTTTGTAAAGCTTATTCTAAAAATCGAGAAATTTTTTTCTCGTGAAATTTTACTCGAAAGCGAATGGTTTACGAAAACGAAAGTTCCCTCTTAGTTTTATTTTTTTCCCAAATATTAGCCAAATTTGAAATACTATTTTTTTTATTTTTTGTGTTGATCACCAGCTGAAGAAAAGAAAGCTTCCAACGCTAATAAATCCTGAAAATACCTTAATTACAGGGCGAAGAAGGCACAGGATATCAATGGAGGGAAAAGCCTTGTATTTTGCGCAGTGAATATTTTGTGCAGTGGATGTTAATTGCATGTGGATGAATGAACAATGGGGCTTAGCTGTCGACAGGCATCCAATTGAATGAGTGAAGAGATGGCCGATTATTTACGTTAACACATTATAGATGTAAATTTCTGTCAAACACGAAACATTTTGCACACAGCAGCTCAGTTAACAATGTGGCAGTGAGGAAACACATGGACAAGAAATGACTAGCTTGAACCACTCGGCTATGGAGTCGCCCGAACAGTCCACCAAACAAGATACCTACCTTAGAGTTATCACATGCACACTTATCGCAATATTGATCGTTTTGACCCTGCTCGGAAACGTTCTTGTCATGGCAGCGTTCTGTCTTTGCAAGGAATTGAGGACAATTACCAACTACTTTCTCGTTTCGCTGAGTTTAGCGGATTTGCTCACGGCTTTGCTCGCCATGCCGATTTTCATGGCCTCAAAAATCACGTCAGATGGCAGCTTATTTCCTGGAGGAGCAGTCTTCTACGACGTTTGGCGGTCAATAGATATTATTTGCGGTACAGCGTCTATTTGGAACCTGTGCCTAGTCAGTTTAGACAGACTTCTTGCGGTTGCCGCACCGCTTAGGCACTTGGTTGTCCTCACACCAGCTTGTGCTAAGGCAGTTATCGTGCTGGTCTGGGCAAGTTCTCTGGGCCTCTCAGGAATTCTTCACATGAACTGGAGTTACAAGGGTATCCTTATCACATTTATCAGTTTCTTTCTACCACTGTTTATAATCATTTCCTCATACGTCAAGATTTATCAAGTTACCACAAGATCGTGCATTTTACGCCGAATCGGAGGTACGCAACTCAAAAGAGACATTCGTTCCGCAAAACAAATGGTGGTTGTTATTAGTGTGTTTATTTTATGCTGGGTAGGTTTTTTTGTGTTGACTTTGATACTTTCCATTAAAAGATCTATGTCTTCAACGATAAATCCCGCGGTATTAGACTTTCTGAAGTCTTTGACGTATCTAAATTCGTGTATAAATCCACTTTTATTCACTATGGTTAGCAGAACGTTTAAGAAAGCCATAACCGATATTCTTCACTGCCATAAACCGAATTTGACGCGGGCCAGACGGCCGAAATATCTTGGAACTAGACGAAATAATAACATGGGATCTTTTCTCGTTTCGTCGCTGTTAAGAAGATCATCTAGCATTCAAGAAATACCAGGTCATAAACGAGAACATCACTGCTCGCAAATAGTTACTTACACAGAGAGAGAAACTTGTTTGTAAATTAAATATTTGTGATGACGGAAACCAAAAAAAAATGTCTGTATGAGCTAATAAAGTGGTGCATTTCGGTGATGTTTTTGTTTGAAAGGACACCGCTGGGGTATTGTACAAATCATCCTGGACTAGGTTATTTGTGAAGTTTTGCTTTACGAGGGGACTCAGAGCTTTTAAGAACTATAAACAATTATGCATGACACCTATAGTGGTTGTAGAATCACAAGATGTATTTTTTACTGTGTATATATTTATTGCTTTTGACACGAAATGTTAAACGCGGGAGCGAAACTCGATTCAGCACGGAAGTCATTTTTAAGGTTAGAAAAGAGGAAAATTTTAACCCTTGAGAAAAGACAATCAAAAATGCGGCCGGCAACAGTCATCACTTTACCGTTTACAGGATATTCCACTTTTTAGACGGAAGAATGCCATTAAAATAGTTGGAACATGGCAAAGTGTTTGAAGATTAGAACCGAATAAAAAGTGATTGTTTACTTGAAGAGTAACTAGCTTATGACATCATTACAATGGCAGGCCGCAATATCGTTAATCGAGCAAATATGTCAATCTAATGATCTGCATCTCAGAAACCAAAGTGCTATAGTTGGCTGCTTTATTCCTTTGTCCTTGGCTAAGATCTTTTGTTTGGTCTCTTCTCTTAATATCGCCAATTTAATTTTGTTTTTCCGAGTAATTTAAATACCAAATATGGCGCACCTGCTAGGAGTTGCTTTTAAGCCAACACTTCCTCTTTTTTCGCGATGGCATCAGCCGGTCGATCGAGCGGCGAGGATTTGAAGCAATCTAGGAGATTTTCACCTAGATTAAGTCACACTTCTTACCGACTTTTAACAATTACACGCAAATGAAATTTGCTCGAGAAACAAGTAGATTGCACTGTAATTACTTTGATCGCATAAAAACTGTAGACAGAATTTTCATATTGGGGTCTTTTATTAGGCGATTATCAGTTTTAAAGCTAATTGGTCCAACAGAGTCCTGCCATTGCGTACAGCTTTTAGTAAAAATTTCAATTTTCGCATTTTTGCTCCCAAACGCAATCCCAGGCACTTATATATCTTTTTTTTTTTTGTGAGTGATTTTAAAGTTTTCACGAGCATTTTCTTCATGATTTATGTTTGGCTTAAAATTTTTTATATCACTGGAGCTGCAAATGTCACATGCTTTGACAAGATCCGGTGTCAATCCAAGAAGTAAAAATAATTTTTTCTGCTCACGATAAATCAAGTCGCTGACTGACTTATTTTTCAATTTTATTGCTTTTTCGCATATGTCAGGTTAGTGACAGCGTCAGACCATGAATAAACTATCAAACTCTTTCAAAGCGGAGTATTATCGCGGACTTCCATTATTACCTACCTATTAACCGAGAGTGGGGTCTTTACGGAAAAAAAACTCAAGCCTCGGCCTTGCCGTATTAACCTCGCTATCGCTCGGCCAATACGGCAAGGCCGAGGTTTGAGATTTTCCCGTAAAAACTGAACGTTCGAGGTTAATAAGTTGCTTATTATTTGGCTATTTGATTTGGTTTAATTTTGCAAACCCGTATTCGGCCCGTGGGCATTACGGGAGATTATTATATGGCTGTGTCTCACGAGGACTGGGAACTACCGAATTCACGAATTTGATTGGCTGAGATCGATATTGACCGCGGTCTAGATTTTCCCATCTAGACCGGCATCTCGACCGATTACATTTTGCCGTGAAAAAGTTGCAAACTAAATACAAAAATATTGACTATTCTCTTCCAAAATATTAGTTCCAGAAAATATCCATATTATGGATGTGCGAAGTCTGATGAGGAAAAAAAGTAAAGAGGACGAGTTTGGCAGAATTAAGCTCAGCTCATCGCCGTTCGCAAGCAAAATGTCAGCTAGTACAAACCAGTTACATTAAACGAATTAATTTTTTCTTGTTTGCCATATAATAAACATTTTATTAACCGAGCTTAGTCGATCTCTATGTGAGAATCTTGACCTCGGTCGTGTGTACAGACCTCACTGCGTTCGATCTGTACTCCCGACCTCGGTCAAGATTCTCCCATACAGACCTCCTGCTCGGTTAATAAGAGCTAAATAATGCCCTACAATGAACGAATCAGAGCGCGCGTCATATCGCCTACCAACACAAACCATATAATAAAGTGATTCATAGTGACTCATCCTTTTAAAAATTCGTGGACTTTTCTTTTACTTGTCAACTAGTTACATTGTATTAAACCTAAAGACTATTTCAGTTGGAGCGCGCAACATTAAAAAAAAAAAAAAAAGAAATAGGAAAAAACAAAAGAAACGTTGCATTTATTAACTTTAGTTGTGTTAAGCCTAAAGGTAGTCTGGGAATCCTGGCTCAATGCATTTCGAGCTAACATATCTACTAGTACAGGTTTGACCTCTACGAGTATTTTTTTTTACAGTTATTGGTCAAATTTATACTAGAGACGAAATTTCTATTAGGAGACGATTTATCCATTTAGGACGTGTTACCCGTCTGAGACGGATAAATCGTCTATGTATGAATCTGGTCTTGTGACGAATTATGTGGCCAGATTCGTCTTGGGCAGATTCGTATGTCAGCCCGTCTTCAAGACGTATCTCATTAACATTCCTGGCACGCTTCTTCGTTCTCCTCAAGTACGCATAATTAACATGTGGAACAGAATAATAACTGCCAACTTTTTTCTTTTGGAAACGCCTCTTTATCGGGAGCAGGGAGATGGCGCAGTGGTAAGAGCGCTCATCTTCCATTAATGTAGCTCGGCGTCATATGTGGGTTGAGTTTGTTGTTGGTTCTCGCCTTGCTCCGAGGATTTTTCTCCGGGTTCTCCGGTGTTCCTCCCTCTAAAAAACCCAACACTTCTAAATTCCAGTTCGATCTTGAAACAGTGAACGAAGAGCCTCTCCGTGGGAAAATGTCACTGCAAATCCCTATTTGTTTATCTATTTTTGAAAAACACAAAAACATTTTGAGCAATTTACCTGCAAGAGTTTTATTTCCAACATATTTTAGTAGTTCTTATAGTGATTGCAAAAATTTTACTGGATATACTGTTTGTGACATTCGAAATGATCAAGGTTAAGGTGTTTTATGGTGAGGCAAAAACTCAGACCTTTCATTCGAAGTATGTGACGAGGGTTTTTCTCACGTGGACAGCCGAACAGCCTTTACACACATTTTACATCCTCCACGAGGACATTATCTGCGGGAGATAAAGATACTGCAGATAAGAACTCTATTAATGTGTGGAAGTAGCTAGCATACAATCTACACTAATTGGGGACACTCAACAACAATTACTTATCTAATAATTTTCTCTCTTTGGGCGCAGTTTTGTAAACACTAATCCGTCACGAAAACGGAGCTTTTCAAAAAAGCTCTTTAAACAGGAGGAATTTGAAAATGCCGGCTTTGCGTTTTCTTGTGGACAAAAAACATTTTAAAAATGGAACTTTGTGAAAACAGTGGCGTCATGATAATTATGTGATCTCCCTGACCAAGTACAAATCCAAAATGACCGGTGATTTTTGCTCTTTTAAATTTTTCCGTCGTTGTGTGAACGGAAAACATTTGATGCGTCTTCAGAGTGAAACCTCCGCTTTCAAATCCTCCAGGCTTAGTGTGGACGGGGCCTTGAGAGAGCTTACCTGGGGAATGAGGTCCATATATAGGATAAGCTCAGTCTGTTTCTCTTCAACCCTTCTTTGATCATTGTATAGCAAACTGAGGCAGTTAACTGTATTGAATTAATAAAGATTGACCCCCCCCCCCGCTTTTGGTGTTTAGCAGAAATGGATGAATTTGGAATTAAACATCCAATTGTAAAAAGCAGTAAAAAATCTCCAATACAAATAGCATTTATGAAGACATGAATGATCTTTCCATTCACTTTTAAATGGTCTTTATTTTAACAGAATGTTAGTTAGACAGAGAATTCCAGTGTTGCGAGACAGAAACACCTTGTAGAATTTATTCTGAAAATTAAGATCAACAATTGTTTATATTATGTCTAACGTCGTTCAAAATGAGATCAAATTGTTGATCAATTTCAATCAATTATTCTCCGGTATAGGGCGGTTTTCTCTTGAATATCGAAAAGGTTATTGGTTTCTCATCACTACCCAAACCATCCAATCACCAATCGTGAGGTTTTCCCGCGCTTCGCGTTAGTTACTTGTATTTACCTAGTTTGAGTTTTGATTGGTCCACCGGATTTTCTGTGTCCTTCGTGATTGGCTAGAGTATAATTACTTTGGGTTTGGTTTTACCCGACACTCAGTTGAAAATCGCTCTATAATAACCGCTGATATGATGACTACAAGGCACAAGATTTATTTGTTGGACCACAGGGGCGATATCCTACTCGAACTCTCAGCCAAGACAAAGTCAAAAAAGGGAATTTCTTTGTCGGGCGTATTGATCATTGGCTTCCAAGCAAGCGTAATTTTCACGTTTTTATATTACTCTGTTCGGTCTCAGAAAAGCGTTTGGGTATCGCTTTCCTAAAAGTAGCCTTTCTTCATATACTAAAAATCACTGAGCGAGAAATATATATCGTGTTATAGATTAACAGCTTACGCTAGACACAGAATTAAAAATATTTTTGTGATATGTCGAGAGACTAGTCCAGTCTGGAGAAATTAAAAGCTAATATTTGACAGACAATTAACGATATTTCCGTGCTATGTCGAGAAACGGGTTTAGTGTGAAGGAAAGTTCTGTAGCTCAGTTTGTAAGGAAATATTGATCGAAGATTCCATTACATTTGAAGTAACACAATCGCAACGCGGCGCTGAATAAATGGATTTTCTTTTTGTAAGCCACAAATTGATTTTACAACCTTTAAGCGTCTCAGAGACGACAAGGACGGCTCCCAGTGGTGTGAGAATTAACACATAAATGCTCAATTTGTCTTTGTAATCAAGCTTAATTTAAAATAAATACAATAACATTTTATTGAGACTAAAATTTTGTTACGATTGCGAAAATAGTACACTATGATAATTTCATATCTTTATAAAAATCTACTTCGTCATTGAACTGATATACTGCAAACGAGAAAAGTCGGAAACAAGACTCGACGAAAGTTTCGCAAAGAGGGTACAGTTTTGATTTAATTTTCGGCAAAATGAAGAACCGTGAGGCCTACCCAAAGATGGAAATTTTTTTGTCGCTTGTCGCTTTGTTATTCATCGTGCAATCTGTTGGCGGAAACATTGCGTCCGAAGAAGATCCCTACATCGAAGGAGGTCAGTAAATCTATCGTTGCCAAATACGTCGTATCAAAAAACTCTTACAGGAATCATTTTGCAAAGCAAATATTTCCACGTAAAGATGCCATATGTAAGATATATTTAATGAAGTTATCGTACGTCAAGAGAGAACTATCACCATATATGTAACTGTAACGTTTATATTTACCAAATAGAAGACGGTGTTCCATGTTCTCTAAGAAAGAAATGCTGGCGTAAGGCCTAGACAAACTGCTTACGGACGCTCGAGCGAAACACGACTACGTTCAGTAGTTTTTCCAGACCTCAGAAGAGCATTGTTTGCTTAGAAAACATAGGAACACAGCACGAGAAAGCGAAAAAGTATATGTTGTTATATGTTGTGTTTATGCACACGCTCGTGAGCGCGCGTTAATGACTTTCTCTAGAATACGCGGAATGTGGTCATTCCATGTTGTTGTTTTGTAAAGAGTGCCAAAAAGAGGAACAAAGAATTATAACGCACACATACTGACAGCCATTGTGCTTATTTTGTAAACTCCGAAAAACCCAATGAACAGTAAAAAATTAACAGCCAAACGAGCACAACATACAACCTTTATTTATACACGATAGAAGACGTCAAAGCTAACAAGCTTTGCACAAAGCAAATGAAAGTCCAGCCGAACAAAAAGACGGCTGGGAGTGCAGAAAACATCTGTGCTATGAAACGTTTTTTGGAAACCAAAACATATAAAATGACTTTTCACCACATTTCCCGCCATTTCGTCTCAAGTAATTGGGATAAAGTCGCTTGGGCTGTCCACGCATCGCGTGAGTAACATCCTCGGAAGAACTGGGTACTATATCTAAAAAATAAACTTAAGAGGGATTACCTCGGGTAGAAGACCTATATGGGGATTCACTCTCTTATCTTGATAACCTCCTGCTTATACATACTCACGGGTCCGTACGGTGTCCTATGGTGCAATGCGATGTTCGAGGGATTTCTTCCATATTCCAATTTTTCAGCCAATAAACGCAAACTGCATGACCCCAGTAATTCGAAATAATTATCTCAATCGGCTTTATTATTTCGAAAGAGTAGTACCGTATTTGCCCTAACAATTGCTTAGGGGACTCAGTACTCATTAAAAGCTAAGCCGTCTTGATTTCTTAATAGCATTCCAAATTTCAAGCGTATAATATATTATTTTCCTTTGTTGCTTTAGACGCAGCTTCTCTTGAAGATGATTGTAAGTAAATAATGTTAAGAGATTATAAATTATTACATGTTTTATATTATATATATTGAAAATGCTTCGTTGGTTTCGTAGAAGTTTGACACTGTTCTCAAGTTCCTTCTTGAAAATTTTATTACATCTGATTTTGTCTACCATGTTATATGTACCATCAATTTTTATTTCCTGCGGAAAAAAGACCGGAAACTAGCGCCTCCTGGCCATGCGCAGCTCGCTTTTTGATAATAATAATAATAATAATAATAATAATAATAATAATAATAATATTTGACAGTTCCAGGTGAGGTGCAGTGTCCAGAGATGCCGGCCTGCCGCTACTTTCAGACGCTGTGTTGGAGCACTACGCACAGTTTATACGACTTTGTCATAAGGCAGTGTCCAAAATCTTGTAAACTGTGTTGAAAATTTGGTGAGTAATGTTATTTATTTGGAAGGCGCTGTGGCGGTCTAATGGCTAGAGTTCTGGATACCAGGGTTTAACTCTGGAAAGGGCCGTTATGCTGTCTTCTTGGGGAGGTCGCTTTACTCTCACAGTGCCTTTTTAACCAGGTTATAAGGGTGTCGGCAAATAGGCCACTTTACAGTTGTGTGCTTAATTACCTGGCCTATGAATGCTGAATGCAAGGGAGGCTGGAGGTGCTCTGTTTTTGTCAGCTAAATGCAAACTAGTTAGCATATATAAGAACAACTTGATTCACAAAACAAAAGTAGTGAGGTCGCTGCCATTCAAAGGCCAAGTCACCGAACAGACAACCGAATAATTTAAATGGTCTGTCAAATGCTTAGGAATGAAGAAATTAAAATCGATAGCTTTAAGGAAGCCGCGACGTTTCTGATATACTGCACCACCAAATGCCATTCAAATATATAGGAGGTGATTAGTAGTTCAGCTTAGGTTTCACTGTAGTGAGTGACTTGATTGTTTTGGTTTGTTCTCTTTTTCAGTGACTACTCCATCCCAGTTTCCTGGAACCGCTCTAGCAACAGTTACTGTAGGAACACAATCTGAAAGTCACATTTGAACGAGACTGAAATGCAAACGCGAAGGATAAGAGTTTAAAAATTTGCTTCAGATTATATATTTGACGGCATTAGAGGTTTCTTTTTTTAGTTTTATGATATTATACTCGTTGGAGTGGAAGAAAAGCTTGCGTCATTTTAGATTTGATTCCGTTTTAAGATCCTCAGATACAACTGGGCAACAAGTTTTTCAATTAAATCATTTTTGAACGCTAGCAACGTCTCAATCTTTTCGCGGAGTCGGAAAACACCTTAGAGAGGATGTTCGCTGAGAAAGGTCCACGCCAACACAGACGCTTCGTTTTGGAATTGCTAGGGAACTGTTACTCATGCGTTGCTGAAGAAATCATCCTCTCTTTGTAAAGATTTTGTTTTAATCGTGTACACTGTGCTAATCTTCTCTTTACAAGTGCAAATGATGAAAATTTTATTTCCACTCAAGTAACTAGAAACTAAGGCCTTGTATACGTGTAAGGACATCGATCCTTCCGCAAATAAAGCGTGGTTCTCCTGCAGGGAAAACAAGAAAACGAAAATTAAAAATTATAAGATTTGCCGGATTCTAAAATTCAAACGTGCAATCTGGAAAAGTAAAGAAATGTTAGTCACGAGAACAAAATACTGGATATTAAGGGTGCTTTCCCTTATAAAGATTGCCGAGTCAAGATAGAATTCTTATTTTAAAGCAGGAAAAATAGAGTAAAGTAAGTTATAGGCGACTCTTTTCTGACGTCATTGTTTACATTTTTCCACAAAACATACGACTTTACGCAGAGAAGGCATCACGCTGGACACTAATTGACTACAAACATTACGAGCTTGTGAAAATTAGTAACTGGTGAAATGTTTGGCTTTTGGGTGTAATATTCGAGGAGAAATTGGCTTTCAAAAACTGCAAAATTTCTGCAAAAGCGCTAAAGAGCTCATACATTCTTGGTAGAATTTTTAGTTTTTAAATTAGCGTCGAACAAAACTGACTATTCGATACATCGGGCGCAAATTCCTTGGGACAGTTAATCGTGCTGTGCCCTTTCAATATTCAGAACTAATGTTTTTGTAGCTCCATCAGAAATTGTCTCGCTTATGCTAATGAGGCAAATATTGTAAACAAAGATTCTCCTATAGACTGCGTAAAATGTGAAACTTAAAAAGAAAATATGCGAAACGGAAGTCAAAGCACACACACAAAATTAGCAACATATAGCGATGATACAGCCAACGTTTAATGGCTAAAAAAGGAGGAAATATGTGTGGGAGGTATAAAACGAACACGAAGCGATGAGAGGAGTTCTTATGTTCCAGCAACAGGAGAAAAACATCACAGAAATGGAGTCACTTTCCTTTTCCTCACAACTCTTTCTTTAACAAAATGTCTCCGCGCCTGCAAGGTATAGGAAATTTAAATCTTGGTGGCCAAAACAGGAAATTTTAGATTTAGCGAGAAATCTAAGGGGCGTTTAGAGAAGGCGACTTATTCTTTTATTTCTCAGTATTTTCGCGTCTGTGTTTAATTATTGACCTACCTCATTAACAAACTCCGCACGTCTTCTGGCAGCGAATTCGGATGTAAGAGTACTTGCGACTGCGGCTGATCTTGCACATTTTGTATCTGCTACACCTTGGAGAGCTATCCCGACAGTCTGCAGGCGTGATTTGTAAGAATTAAAGAAGGAACATATTTAGGAGTCATAAATTACTTGGACAATAGATATTTCAAAACAATCCAAGGATTTGAAACTATTTTTAACTTATAAGACTGATTAAATAATTCATCAAGTTTAAACAAAGAAGATCATTATGATGTTGCTGATTGGCTCGCCCCAGTCGTCCCAGGCCGTTTGAGAGGTCCTATCAAAGAGAAAACTGGGGACGAGTCAGGTGACGGTGATATGGACCTGAGATATTGACTTACATGGATCTTTATTCCCTTTTACTCCTTCGTCCAAGTTTGCGAAGATGCATCAAAAACAAGAATTGGTAATTCATCACATCTCCAAACATTGATTCCCTCAGCTCGAGTTTAGTCCAAAATATTCTGCTGCGAGTCCTGTTTTTAAGGCTCTTTTTGGTATTTGGAAACGCTATGAAATATAGTCTTTCGTGTTTTAGATATCATCTAACAGTTTAGGGAAATATATATATATATATATATATATATATATATATATATATATATATATATATAATATAGAAAAAAAAAAAAAAATAAAAAAAAAATTTATACATATAAATCTGTTTCTTGACATCATTATCCCACACTAAAAACAAACAC
>Ga0126339_10000292_pt1 | contig 25200 bp, 21 predicted proteins | sample OrbTmetagenome_2_FD_92532 | JGI IMG/M metagenome (GOLD analysis project Ga0126339, IMG submission 92532) | Coral microbial communities from Petempiche,Puerto Morelos, Mexico - Orbicella T R C metagenome | ecosystem: Host-associated > Invertebrates > Cnidaria > Coral | place: Petempiche,Puerto...
CACCCTCGCCCAACGACAGGCCGCGCACCAGCGCCCGGTGCACCATCAGGTCGGCGTATCGGCGGATGGGCGAGGTGAAATGAGCATAGCGCCGCAATCCGAGCCCGAAATGGCCGATGTTATCGGGATTGTACTCGGCCTGCGCCTGGGCACGGAGCACCACCTCACTCACCATGTGCTCGTGCTCGGTATCACGAGCCTTGGCGAGGATCTGGTTGAAATGATGGGGGCGCAGCACCTGACCGCGCGACAGCGTGATGTCGAGGGTTTGCAGAAACGCGCGCAAGGCCGTGAGTTTCTCCTGCGAGGGCTCGTCGTGGATGCGGTACAGGCAGGGCTGGCCCAGGCGCTCCAGTTCCTCGGCGGCGCAGACGTTGGCGGCCACCATGAAGGCCTCGATCAGGCGGTGGCTGTCGTGGCAAGCCCGTGGCTCCACCCGCACAACTTGGCCATCCTCCCCCACCACCACGCGACGCTCGGGCAGGTCCAGGTCGAGGCTGCCACGCCGCTGGCGGTCGGCGAACAGGGCGCCGAAGGCCCCATACAGCGGCTTCAGCAGCGGCTCGACCAGAGGACCGGTCGTGTCATCGGGCGTGCCATCGATGGCCGTCTGCACCTGGGTGTAGGTCAGCCGCGCCGCCGAACGCATCAACCCGCGCAGGAAGCGATGGCGCCGCTTGGCGCCGTCCTTGTCGATCCACATTTCCACGGCCAGGCAGCCGCGGTCCTCGTGGGGCCGCAGCGAGCACCAGCCGTTGGACAGGGCCTCGGGCAGCATGGGCACCACCCTGTCGGGGAAATACACCGAGTTGCCGCGCCTGAGCGCCTCGTCGTCCAGAGGATCGCCAGGGCGCACGTACCAAGCCACGTCGGCGATGGCCACCAGCAGATGCCAACCACCTGGATTGGCGGGATCAGGGTCCGGCGCCGCCCACACCGCGTCGTCGAAATCGCGGGCATCCTCGCCGTCGATGGTAACCAGGGGGACCGAGCGAATATCCTCGCGCGCGCCCTCTAGGGAGACGGGGCCGGCGGCCGCCGCCTGGTCCATGGCCTCGGGTGGCCATTCGGTGGGGATGCCATGGGTGTGGATGCAGATCAGCGAGACGGCGCGCGGATTGCTCATGTCGCCCAGGCGCTCCACCACCCGGGCCTGGCGCAGGCCGTCGGTGCGGCCGGGAATCACCTCGGCCTCCACCAGGTCGCCGGGCGCCGCGTCCCCCGCCCCGCCCGGCTTGATCCGGTATTCGTTACGGTCGCGCTTGCTGGTGGGCCGCAAGCGCAGCCCTTCCGGCCCCTCGGCCAGCACCCCCAGCAGGCGGGGCGGCGCCGAGGCCAGCCGCTTGATGGGCTTGGCGGTGTAGCTGCCCGCGTCTCCGTCGCGCGCGATCCGCGCCAGCACCCGGTCGCCCACCCCCAGGGCCGGGCCGGGCTTTCCCTTGACCGGCAGCATCAGCACCCGGGGCGGCGGCCCCAAGTCGTCCTCGTCCCAGGAATCGGGGCGGGCCAGCAACTCGCCGTCGGCGTCCGTGGCATGGATGGTCAGCACGGTGACCTCGGGCAGCGTGCCCGGCGGCGCGAACCGCCGCTTGCGGCCCCGCTGCAACAGACCCTCGTCCTCCAGGTCCCTCAGAAGCTGGCGCAGCAGTGGCCGCTGCTCGGCGTTCAACTGGAAGGCCCGCGCCAGCTCGCGCTTGCCCACATGCTCCGGGGTGTCGCGGATGAAATCGAGCACCTGTTGACGCGTGGGAAACGGCACGTCCCCGGAAGACCGTTTGGAAGGCGGGCGATGCGACACGGCGGATGAATCCTGTTGGGCGACGGGGACGGGCTGTCACGGTGCGCCCTTGAGTCGAGGATGAGGGTCGGGGCGGACCCGGTCAAGCAGTGGGGCGCCACGCCGAAGACACCGGGGTCGGGGTCATGGGGCGCGCTCGGCCTAGTCTCGGTCCACCCTTGGAACGCTGGGCGCGATAGGCGCCGCCCCGAACAAAGGGTTGTGACGGCACCGAAGACTCTCCATTAGCACCACGGCCTCTCTCGTGAAAGGCGTCAGACACGTCGCGCCGCCGCGTTGGGTGCTCCGATGGGTCATCTGAGACATTGTCAGACCAGGCGCGGCGGGGCATCGTGGCTGCCTCGCCCGGTTTCGGAGACCTCTTGCAATGCTCGCCCTGGCCGATCGGCTGGATATCCTCAACATCCTTGTGGGCAACACCGTGCGCTGGTGCGCCTTGATCATGGTGTTGCTCCAGTTCGTCATCGTGGTGTTGCGCTATGTTTTCGGCGTGAGCTTCATTTTCCTCACCGAAAGCGTGCTGTACCTGCACGGGACGCTGTTCATGCTTGGCGCCGGCTACACCTTGCTGGTCGACCGGCACGTGCGCGTGGACATCTTCTATGCGCGCCTGTCCCGGCGCGGGCGGGCGGCCATCGATGTCCTGGGGCATCTGCTGCTGCTGGCCCCGGCCATGGGCGTGCTGGCCTGGGCCGCCTGGCCGTCGGTGCGGCGCGCCTGGGCGATCCTGGAGGGACCGATCTCCGTGGGCGGTATTCCGGCGTCCTTCCTGCTCAAGTCGCTGATCCCGGCCTTCTGTGTCCTGCTGCTGATCCAGGGCCTGGCCTGCCTGTTGCGCGACCTGTTGCGGCTGGCCGGACGGGACGGCGGGGAGGCGCGCACGTGACCCCCCTTCCGCTCGACCTGATCATGGTCGCCGCGCTGATCGGCGGCATTCTGTTGGGCTATCCCGTGGCCTTCACCATCGCCGGGGTGGCCACCCTGTTCGCCGGTCTGGGCTGGGCGCTGGGGCAGTTCGACGTGGCGTTGCTCGGCGCCCTAGGCCAGCGGGCCTTCGGGCTGCTGACCAACGACGTGCTGATCGCCATCCCGCTGTTCGTGTTCATGGGCGTGGTGCTGGAAAAGAGCCGCATCGCCGAGGACTTGATGGAGACCATGGGCCGCCTGTTTGGCCCGCTGCGGGGCGGCCTGGGGGTGTCGGTGGTGGTGGTGGGCGCCTTGCTGGCGGCCTCCACGGGCATCGTCGGGGCGACGGTGGTGGCGATGGGCATGATCGCGCTGCCGACCATGTTGCGGAACCGCTACGACACGCCGCTGGCCTGCGGCATCGTCTGCACCTCGGGGACGCTGGGGCAGATCATCCCGCCTTCCACGCTGTTGATCATCCTGTCGGACGTGATGTCCAACGCCTACCAGCAGGCCCAGTACGAACAGGGCAAGTTCACCATCGAGACGCTGTCGGTCGGGCAGATGTTCGCCGCAGCACTCATGCCCGGACTGCTGCTGGTGGGGATCTACATCCTCTATCTGTTGGGCCGCGCCTGGCTGCGCCCGGCCGACGCCCCGGCGATGGCGGCGGCACCCGAGGACCGGCCGGACGCGGGCGCGGTGCTGGAGGCGGTGGTGCCGCCGGTGCTGCTGATCATCGCCGTCCTGGGCTCGATCCTGGGCGGCATCGCCACACCCACCGAGGCCGCCTCGGTGGGCGCCGTGGGCGCGGTGCTGATGGCCGGGGCGCGGGTGGGCCGCGAGAAGGGACGGGCCTCGCGGCTGATCCTGTTGGGCGCTGCGGCGCTGCTGCTGCTCGGGGTGGCGGCCGGCGCGGCGCCGGTGCGCCTGCAACGGGGCGATGCCGGGCTAACGGATTGGGCCATCGGCGCGGCCTATCTGGCGCTGGCCGGAGTCGGGTTGACGGCGGCCGGGGCGGCGCTGCGGCGGCTGGGCCGGGCGGAGTTGCTGAAACCCGCGCTCACCGGAACCCTGGTGATCACCGCCATGATCTTCGCCACCATCCTGACCGCCAGCATCTTCTCGCTGGTGTTCGTCGGCCTGGGTGGCGAGGAGCGCATCGAGACCATCCTCGGTGCCATGCCGGGCGGCCCCACCGGCGCCCTGCTGTTCTGCATGGCGCTGATCTTCGCGCTGGGCTTCGTCCTGGACTTCGTGGAGATCACGGTGATCGTGTTGCCGCTGATCGCGCCCTTGCTGATCCTCATGGGGCACGATCCCATCTGGCTGTCGGTGCTGATCGCCGTGAACCTGCAGACAAGCTTTCTCACGCCGCCCTTCGGGTTCTCGCTGTTCTACCTGCGGGGCGCCGCGCCGCCGTCGGTCAGCACCGGGCAGATCTATCGGGGGGTGGCGCCCTTCATCCTCCTGCAGGTCGCCGGCATCGCCCTGATCTGGCTGTGGCCGCCCATCACCCGCTGGCTGCCGGGGCTGTTGTATTGAGACGGTGGGTCAGGAGGTGGGGGGCACCCGCGTCGTTGCGGCCTCCAGCCGCCGGAGACGGCGGTTGATCAGCAGGATGGCCGGGCCGAGGGCGGCGAACAGAACACCCTGGCTGGCCCAGATGACCCAGCGCGGCAACGCGCCGGTCGCGGCCAGGACGACGAGCGCGGTGAACAGGACCAACATCAGCCACGTCCACACGGCCACCCGGATCATGAACCGCCGCGCCGGCCCGGGGCTGGCGTTACGGATCGAGGCATAGGTGCCGACCGCGCCCCCCAGGGCACCGATCACCGCGCCACCGATACCGCCGATCCAGCCCCACGCCTCGCCGGTCATGCTCGGGTCTCCCGCGTCCGCAGACGGCGACTGTACCGCCCCTCAGCTCGGCTCGCCAAGACCGTCCGCGCGGGTCCACCCTTAACACCGGCCCGGGTTCACGCCATATTCGGCGCATGACCCATCGTCCGCCCACCACCGCCGCCTCCCCCGCGCCGTCGCCCGACGCCATGCGGGTGTTCGACCGCGCGCTGCTGCGCCACCGCCGCGACCGCGTCGCCGCCGGATGGGGCGGCTTCTCGTTCCTGGTCGAGGAGACCGCCGCCCGCCTGGTCGAGCGGCTGGAGGACATCACCCGGCGTTTCCCGCTGACCCTGGACCTGGGCTGTCACGGCGGCGAGGTGGCCCACGCGCTGGCGGCTCTGCCCGAGGACAAACGGGGCGGCATCGAAACCCTGCTCCAGGCCGACCTGTCGCCGGCCCTGGCCGCGCGCACCCGCGCCACGACCGCCGGCTATCCCTGGGCCGGGCCGGTGCTGGCCTGCGACGAGGAAACCCTGCCGGTGGCCCCGGGCTCTCTCGACGCGATCTTGAGCAACCTCTCGCTGCACTGGATCAACGATCTGCCCGGGGCGCTGATCCAGGCGCGCCGAGCGCTGAAGCCCGATGGCCTGTTCCTGGCCAGTCTGCTCGGCGGTGACACCCTGGTCGAATTGCGCGCCTGCCTGGCCGATGCCGAAATCGAGATCCACGGTGGCCTGTCGCCGCGCGCCTCGCCCCTCACCGACGTACGCGACGCGGGCACCCTGCTGTCGCGGGCCGGATTCGCCCTGCCCACGGCGGACACCGATGTCGTCACCGTGCGCTACGAGCATCCCCTAACGCTGATGGCCGACCTGCGGGGCATGGCCGAGAGCAACACCGTGCTGACCCGCCGCCGCGACCTGGGGCACCGCGCGGTGCTGGCGCGCGCCGCGGCGCTCTATCTTGAGCGTCACGCCGGCCCCGACGGCCGTGTGCCGGCCACCTTCGAGGTCATCACCTTGACCGCCTGGGCACCCGATGCCAGCCAGCCCCAGCCACTGCCCCGGGGCAGTGGGCAAACCAGCCTGGTGACGGCGCTGGCGACCGACCCCCCTCCCTGATTCGGACACCCGGAGCCCATGGACTTCCCGACCCCTCTTTTGCGCGGCACGTTGGTCAAACGCTACAAGCGCTTCATGGCCGATGTGCTCCTGGACGACGGCACCCCCGTCACGGCGCACTGCCCCAATTCGGGGTCCATGCTGTCGGTCAACCCGCCCGGCGCCGAGGTCTGGCTCTCGCCGGCCACCAACCCCGAGCGCAAGCTCAAGTACACCTGGGAACTGGTGCGTATCGGCGAGCATCTGGTGGGGGTCAACACCAACCACCCCAACGCCGTGGTGGCCGAGGCTATCACCACAGGCCAAGTGCCCGCCCTGGCCGGCTATGAGACTCTCCGTCGCGAGGTCAAGTACGGCCGCAACAGCCGCATCGATGTGCTGCTGACGGGACCGAACCGACCATCGTGTTATGTGGAGGTGAAAAACGTCACCCTGCGGCGCGATCCGGGCACCGGAAATAATGCCGAGGGCGTGGCCGAGTTTCCCGACGCGGTCACAAGCCGCGGCGCCAAACACCTGGAGGAACTGACCGACATGGTGGCCGCCGGGCACCGGGCGGTGATGGTCTTCCTGGTGCAGCGCGGCGACTGCGTCCGCTTCCAGATTGCAGCCGACCTCGATCCGGCCTATGAAGAAGCCTTGGGTCGTGCCCGCGCCTTGGGGGTAGAGGCCCTGTGTCTGGCCTGCGCCGTGACGCCAACCGGCGTTCACGTCTCCGGTGCCCTGTCGATGGACCTGGATTCCTCTGCCTCATGATTGAAGCCGCCGCCCGTTCCGAACCTCAAATTGTCCTGCATGGCCCAGAGGGCTTCGCGGCCATGCGCGCCGCCTGCCGCCTGGCCGCCGAGACGCTGGACTTCATCACCCCGCACGTGCGGCCGGGCGTGTCCACGGAGGAGTTGGATCGCCTGTGCGCGGCGTTCATCGCCGATCATGGCGCCATCAGCGCGCCGTTGAACTACAAGGGGTTCCCGAAGAGCATCTGCACGTCGATCAACCATGTGGTGTGTCACGGCATCCCCGGGCCGAAGACCCTCAAGGAGGGTGACATCCTCAACATCGACGTCACGCCCATCCTCAACGGCTGGCACGGCGACTCCAGCCGCATGTTCTACGTAGGCAATGTGGGCGTCAAGGCGCGCCGCCTGTGCGAAGTGACCTATGAGGCCATGATGCGCGGCATTGCCGTGATCAAGCCGGGCGCGACCCTGGGCGACGTTGGCCACACCATTCAGTCGTTCGCCGAGTCCCTTCGGTTCAGCGTTGTGCGCGATTTCTGTGGGCACGGCGTCGGCCGGGTGTTCCACACCGCGCCCAGCGTCATGCACTTCGGCCGCCCGAACACCGGCCTGGAACTGCGCCCGGGCATGATCTTCACCGTCGAGCCCATGATCAACGCCGGACGCTTTGAGACCAAGATCCTGGCCGACGGCTGGACCGCCGTCACCAAGGACCGCTCTTTATCGGCACAGTTCGAGCACACCATCGGCGTGACCGCCGACGGTGTGGAGATCTTCACCGAGTCCCCGAAGGGGTGGCACTGCCCGCCGTACGAGGGCGCCTGACCACCCATCGTTCCGCGCCGCCCTGGAGGCCCCTATCATGCCCGCCCGAACCGGCCCCATCGTCATCCTCACCGGCGCTGGCATCTCCAAGGAATCGGGCCTGGACACCTTCCGTTGCGAGGGCGGCATCTGGCACACAGTGCGCCTGGAGGACGTGGCCACGCCCGAGGGCTTCGCCCGCGACCCGGCCCGGGTGCAGGCGTTCTACAATGACCGCCGGCGGGGCCTTCTCGGGGACAACATCCGCCCCAACGCCGCCCACGAGGCGCTGGCCCGACTGGAGCGCGCGTGGGACGACGAGGTGCTGCTGGTCACCCAGAATATTGATGATCTCCACGAGCGGGCCGGCTCCGAGAACTTGCTTCACATGCACGGCGAACTGCTGAAGGCGCGCTGTGGGCAGTGCGACGCCGTGCACGCCTGGCGCGGCGACCTCGGCGCCGCCGACACCTGCGCGGCCTGTGGCGCCAAGGGTAGCCTGCGCCCCCATGTGGTGTGGTTTGGCGAGATCCCGCTGTACATGGAGCAGATCATGGACGCCCTGGACCGCTGCGCCCTGTTCATGTCTATCGGCACCAGCGGCACGGTCTATCCGGCGGCCGGCTTCGTGGCCGAGGTGCGCGAGCGCGGCCGGGCCCACACCGTGGAACTGAACATGGAGCCCGGCCACGGCGCGTCCCTGTTCGCCGAGATCGTCCAGGGGGCGGCCACCCAGACGATCCCAGCCTACGTCGACCGGATGCTGACCGACGGCATCCCGGGGTGACGCGTTGGCGCCGGCCCCCCCACACATGAGCCCCAACAGATGGGTCATGAGGGTACCAACCCCGGTTGCTCCGCGCGCTAGAGTATTCCAAGATCAAGTTGGGTCGCGATACGGACCAACTTGATCTTGAAGATACTCAAAACCTATAGAATGAGAGTGAAGTCGGGTCAGCTTGACCCAAGCTGATCCCGCTTCACTCTAGACGAACCAGGCGTCGGTGATGCTGTTCGCGTCAACACCCGACAATGTGACTGTCGCGGAACCGATCGTCAGAACCGCCCCGTCGGCGCCCGCCTCCACGCTCCAGGGCGTGCCGTCCGTGATGGACAGTCGATCCCCGGCGGCGGCATCGAAGTCGCTGATCCGGTCGTTTCCGGCGCCTGCATGCACCTGAAACACGTCCGCATCGGCGCCCCCTTCCAGGGTGTCGTCGCCCAGGTCTCCGGACAGGGTGTCCGCGCCCGCCCCGCCGTGCAGACTGTCATTGCCCTGGCCGCCGTGCAGCAGATCGTCGCCGAGATCGCCAAACAGGATGTCGGTGCCCTGGTTGCCGAACAGGGTGTCGTCGTCTTGGCCACCGTGCACGAGATCGTCGCCCCGGTCACCGAACACGGCATCCATGCCCTTGTTGCCGAAGACAGTGTCGTGATCTTGACCACCATACAAGGTGTCGGCGCCGTCTCCACCGCCGACCGTGTCCTGTCCCTGGTTGCCGAAGAGCAAGTCCTCGCCCGAAAGGGAGCGCACATCATCATCGCCGGCGCCACCCATCAACGTGTCGTCCCCCGCGCCGAGAACGATCACCTGGGCACCGTCGTCGCCCATGACCCAGTTGGCGCCATCGCCGCCCGTGATCGAGGCGTCCCCGACAATAACCGCGAAATCGATCTCGTCGAGATGCAGCACGGTGCCGGTGGGCAATCCGCGAACATCGATCACCACGGCCTCGCTTGGCGTGGCGTCCGCCGATCCGGAGATCAGCACGGGCTCGCTTGGTGGCGTGCCAGCGGGCACGACGGGCGTCAGTGTTTGCACCGCCACCTCGCCGTCTGGGGTCAACGCGCCGAGGAAGTCCCGCGCCGCCGCGGTCAGGGCATCCAGGTTCGGTTCATCCGTGCCGGCGGTGGCCTGGATGCGGGCGATCAGATCACCGTCGGCGTTGGTGGGGTCCTGAAATGCCGACCGACCGGCCGCCGTAAGACCCACGCCCAAGGGCAGGCTGGTGAACAGAACGGGATTGCTCGCGTCGCCAGCCAAAACATGGTCCGACAGCCCGTTTTCCAGATCGTCGGGGTCCTCACCCGCCTGGAAGCCGTCGAAGGGATCGATGATCGTTGTCGTCTGCAGGTGGCCGTTCGGCGCGGTCGTTGTGGTCGTGGTGACGATGGTCCCCTCGACCGTCATCGACGACCCTTCATCCGGGGGCGGACTGGGCAAGGTGACAACGAGGGTATCCGTGTCCGACAAACCGCCGGTATCGGTGGTCGTGGCCGTGATGGTGGCGGATCCAGAGGGAGAACCGATGGCGGTGTATGTGAAGCCGGCCAGGGCAGCGTTGACATCGTCGGCGCTGCCCTCAATGGTCACATTGCCGGTACCGTTGCCGGTGACGACCGCGCCCCCGCCGTCGGCCACCGTCACCCGCCCCTCGCCCACCGAGAAGGTGGTGGTCAGGACATCACCATCACGATCGGCCACCGCCAGCCCTTCGATGGCGACGGCTGCCCCAGCCGATCCGCTGACCGTCTTCCAGACCTGCGACGTGGCGGAATCGCCACTGTTGTCGGTGATGTCGTCCCAATAGTTGCTGTAGACGGCATCGCCTTGATTGCGGACGTTCAGGATGGCGGTCCGAAGCGTGGTGACGTTGGCGATGTCAGGGTTGGTGTCGGTGTGGTCGAGCGTGAAGGGGGTGCCGTCCGTTCGCTCGCCGGTCACTGTGCTGACGATCGTATCGTCGACCAGAGCGATGGACAGGTCATACCAGGCGTCGGTCGCGTGATCGTCCGGTAGATTCAGGTTGACCCAGTTGCCCTGACTCCAGACCCGGAAATCCACGTCTGATCCTACGTTATAGTACTCTACCGTCGGATAGATCGGATAGGTGTCGAAGCCGGTTCCATCGGGTGTGTGGGCGCTGGTCCACAGGCCGGTACGCACGGCTCCGGTCGTGCCCCAGTCGTCAGGAATGTAGAGGCGCGCCGAGACCTCCGTGGCATCCTTCAGGTCGAAGTGGTAGCCCTGGTACCCCGGGCTCGAAACGTCCGTGGTCACGCCGATCTCGAACCGAGTGTCGCCGTCGAAGGTGGCGTTCTGGAACGTATCCGTCGGCTCGCGGCCGACGTACCAGCCCGGGCCGCTGGCGTTTTCGTACGGCCGGACACTGTCGATGCTGTCTTCCACGGAGTCGGTGCGATGGCGGGGCGCTTCGTTTTCCGCCGTGACGGTCAGGTCGAAGGTCTCGGTTATCCGTGATGCGCCGTCGGCGTCCTGAACCGCGACCTCGAAGGTTCGCGACGCCAACGGCTCGTCGTTCGTCACCTTATAGGTGATGTTCTGCGCCACCAGTTGCATGTCTTCCAGCGTGGCGGCATCGCTGAAGACAACCTTGAACAGGCCGCCGGACCCACCCCCGCCGATGATGCCCACCCTTTCATCATCGACGTAAAGCACGCTCCCGGTATCCCCGCCTGGCGTGAACGACGTGGTCGTCCATTCCTGGATCGACAGACGGGGATGGCTGGTGTCGATCCACAGTTGCTCCAGAAAATTCTGATCGGCAGAGGTAACGGCCGCAGTATTCTTGACCTCGATGCGCGCGCCAGCGGCAATATCATTGTCCGCGTCGTTGATCGTGAACCCCGACGTGATGGTCTGCGCACTGTTGGAGATTGTATTCTGGTCGAAGAACTGGTTTGTCAGGCCGGAAAGAACTGGATCCGCCAAGGCAGTGACCTCCTTCTTACACGGTTTCCTGGCACACCGACCGCCCCGCCGTGCAGCTTACGCGAATTTGACAAGAAGTAATATACAATCATGGAACAAGAAAACACAATTTTAAGGTGTTGTACGATAAACACAAACACTCTAGGTGAAAGACTGCTCCGCACCGCCGCATGGAGACGGGCCACGGCCAGTCTCCAGACCGCGTGATCGGCGCACAGGCTCCAGGTCCCGCCGAGATGGTGTGCCTCTCGCACGGCGCGTCCGTTGTGGTCCCGCCGGGCACAGCGTATAACGCCCCGCATGCGCATCCTGTTTGCCGATGATGGCGTACCCTACGACGGGCGGACGCCGGTTGACGAGCCCTTGGGCGGTGGCGAACGCGCCGTCGTGGGGCTGGCCCGCGCCCTGGCGGCGCGCGGACATCGGGTCTCGGTGGCCACCCAGATCATCGACCCGGGCAGCGTGGACGGGGTCGGCTGGCTGCCGCTGCCGGTCGACGAGGGCGACGATTCCCTGCCCGAGACCGTGGATGTGCTGGTTGCGGTACGCCGGCCGTCTTTGCTGCGGCTTCCGGTGCGGCCCGGCCGCAAGGCGCTGTGGGTCCTGGGCACACCCACCTATCTGACGCGGCCCTCGGTGCGTGCGCGCCTGGCCCACCACCGACCAGACCTGTTGTTCGTCAGCGACAGCCAGCGGCGCGCCTGGCCGGACGCCGGCGGCCTGGGAGTCCGTGTGCTGACGCCGGGCGCGGCGGCGCCGTTCCTGGCGGCCGAACCCGATCCGGCCTCGGACGAAACGGCGGTGGCGGTGGCCACGATCCATCCGGCGCACGGCCTCGACTGGCTGCTGGACCGCTGGGAGACGGGCATCGCCCCGGCGGCGCCGGGCGCGCGGCTGCATCTCTATTCAGCGTTGCTGGCCGCCGGGCTGGATGGACAGCCGGTGCCCACCGACATCGCGGTGCGGGTCGACCGAGTGCGTGGTCTGGCACGCGACGGCGCCGGCGTCGAGGTACGCGCCCCCCAGCCGGAAGCGGCCCTGGCGGAGGCTTGGCGGCAGGCGCGGGTGTTCCTGCATCCCGGACAGATGGGCGATCATGCCTGCTGGAGCCTGATCGATGCCCAGGCCCTTGGGTTGCCGGTGGTGGCCCGGCCGTTGGGCGGCGCCGCCGAGCGGCTGGTGGATGGCGAGACCGGGCATCTGGCACCGGACGACGCGGCCTTTGAGAACCTGGCGGCGATGCTGCTGACCCAGCCAGGGGTGGCCTCCAGCCTGACCCAGGGGGCGCGGGCTCCGGCCCGCCGGCGGCCCTGGGAGGACGCGGCCCGCGAGTTGGAGACTCACTGGTTCAGCTTCGGGCGCTGACCGCGGGGACCCATGCGCCTTCTGTTCATCACCAATAGCCGCATCGGCGATGCTGTGCTGTCCACCGGCTTGCTGGACAATCTGATCCGACGCCACCCGGACGCACGCGTCACTGTCGCTTGTGGGCCGGTGGCGGCGCCGCTGTTCGCCGGCGTGCCCGGGCTGGAGCGAATCCACGAACTGCGCAAGCGGCCACGCGCCGGCCACTGGCGGGCCTTATGGGCAGCCTGCGTGGGGTGCCGATGGGACGTTGTGGTGGACCTGCGCGGCAGCCCGATCCCCTGGATGCTGCGCGCGGGCCGGCGACTGCGCCCGACGGTGGACGGGCGCGCGCCCATCCATCGGGTGCGACGCATCGGCTCCGCCCTCGGGCCGGCGGGGCTGACCGATCCGCCCGCGCCGAGGCTGTGGACCCGCGCCGAAGACCGGGCGGCGGCGGCCGACGCCCTGGTCCGCGCGGGTGTGGCCGAGGGCGACTCCATCCTGGCGTTGGCCCCCACCGCCAACTGGATCGGCAAGACATGGCCGGCCGACCGGTTCGTGGCCGTGGCCCGGCGGCTGACGGCGCCGGACGGCCCGCTGCCCGGCGCCCGGGTGGCGGTGTTCGGCGCGCCCAGCGAACGTCCGGCGGCGGCGCCGGTGCTGGAGGCTCTGGCCGGGCCAGGGCTCATCGACCTGGTGGGCGGCATGACCCTGCCGGTGGCGGCCGCCGCCTTGGGACGGTGCGCCCTGTTCGTGGGCAACGACTCCGGGCTGATGCACATGGCGGCGGCCATGGGTGTCCGCACCGTCGGCCTGTTCGGGCCGTCGCGAGACGAGCATTATGCGCCCTGGGGCGTGGGCGGACGGGTGGTGCGCACCCCTGAATCCTATACGACCCTTTTTCCGCCCGATTTAGACCCCACCCGTGTCGGCACCCTGATGGGCGGCCTTTCGGTGGATACCGTGGTGGCGGCGGTCACCGCGCCCTGGGAGGCCGAGGCGCTCTCGCGGCACGACCCGCCATGACCAGGGTATCACCGGGGCATGACAGGGGCGCCCCTCAAGACGGGATGATGGTGCGAGACGAGGGATGCGCCCCCGTTGACCCGGATGGGCTTTTGCCGTGAGATGGGCGCCCGCGCCCCCCAGGTGGACGGACCGATGCGTGTGGGGGCGCGGGACGGCCATGGGCGGGCTGGCGGCCCACTCTCTTGACCGTTGCTTTTTTCATGGGAGCCTCCTTTGATGGATCCGCGCGTGCTACAGGCGATCACGGGTGACGCGTTCGGCGGCACCGAGCGCTTTTTTGAACGCCTCGTGACGGCCTTGCATCGGGATGGCATCCAGCAACTGGTCATCCTGCGCGCCATTGAGGACCGTGTGGAGCGGCTGCGCGAGGCCGGCCTGCACCCGGTTCCGATGACCTTCGAGACCCTGGAGTTCCTGACCCGGCGGCGTGTCCGGCAACACGTCAAACGGTTTCATCCGGGCCTGGCGCTGGCCTGGACGGCCGATGCGGTGCCCATCTTGACCGGCATGGGCATGCCCGTGCTGGGCCGCTGGGTGAGCGGCCAGCCGTTGGACCCCTACCGCCATTGCCAGCACCTGCTGGTCCACGGCGGCGATGACCAGGCCCTGCTGCTGGAGGCCGGGTGGCCGGCGGACAGGGTTCATCTGCTGCCGCCGCTGGTGGATCAGTCGGACGAACCGGCGGTGGCCCGGCGCGCCCTGTTCACGCCACAACAGGCCCCTTTGATGTTCGCCGCCGTACACATGACCCGGCGGCGCGACCTGCACACCGTGCTCCGCGCCTTGCAGCGACTGCCGGACGTGTACCTGTGGATTGCCGGCGACGGGCCGGAACGCGATGCCCTGGAGCACACCGCCTACGAACTGGGCATCAAGCCGCGCGTACGGTTCCTGGGCTGGCGGGACGATCTGGGCGCGCTTTACGAAGCCTGCGACCTGGTGCTGTGCACCGGCACAGACCGCGTGCCCGATCACGCCGCCGTGGAAGCCTGGGCCCACGGCAAGCCGGTGGTGGCCCTCGGGCGCCTGGACCAGCAGTCGGTGCTGCGGCCCAACGAGAACGTGCTGGTGTTGCCCGGTGACGATCTTCTGACCATCGTCCAGGGCCTGAAATGGGTGCTCGCCGAGCCGGGCGCGCTGCAGACCCTGGGGGCGCGTGGTCATCATGTTTTCGGCCATGGGCATACCGAGGCGCAGGTGCTCGCCGCCTATCGTGGGTTGTTCGAGCACCTGGCGCGGGGCGAGGGCGAGTGAAGCCGGTTCGCGGCGCGGGCACCGCCCGGGCCGCGGGCCGGTGCACCCCGTGAGTTTCTTGTTTCCATCGGTATATTATACTATGAGGTGCAAGGCTGATGTCCTGTCAGCCGCGCGCGCCTCCCGACTCCACAGACGGCCTCTCCCCATGAAGGATCGCCCCCATGCCGCAGAACGACGCGCACGCCGGGACCCTCGACCTGTTGCTGCGGGGTGGAACCGTGGTCACGCCCTCGGGCCGGCAGACCATGACCGTGGGGGTCCGCGACGGCCGCGTGACCGGCCTGGGCCTGCCCGAAAACACGCCGGCCCGGGAGGTGCTTGATCTCACCGGATTGCACGTGCTGCCGGGGGTCATCGACAGCCAGGTGCACTTTCGCGAACCCGGCATGGAGCACAAGGAGAACCTGGAAAGCGGCACCCGCGCCGCGGTCCTGGGGGGTGTGACGGCCGTCTTCGAAATGCCGAACACCAGCCCGGCCACCGACACGCCCGATGCCCTGACCGAGAAGCTGACACGCGCCAAGGGCCGCGCCTGGTGCGATCACGCCTTCTTTCTCGGGGCGACGGCGGCCAACGCCGAGCGCCTGGGCGCCTGGGAGACCCGGCCTGGTTGCTCCGGCGTGAAGATCTTCATGGGCTCGTCCACCGGTTCGCTGCTGGTGGAGGGGGACGCGACCTTGCGGCAGGTCCTGGCGGGCGGCCGTCGGCGCGTCGCCGTTCACGCCGAGGACGAGGACCGCCTGCGCGCCCGCAAGGCGATCGCCGAGGAGCGCGCCGACGCCTCGGCGCATCCCGACTGGCGGGACGAGGAGACCGCGATCCGCGCCACGCAGCGGCTGCTGGCGCTGGCGCGCGAGACCGGCCGCCGCGTGCACGTGCTTCATGTCACCACCGCCGAGGAAATGGACCTGCTGGCCGAAGCCCGCGATCGGGTCACGGTGGAGGTCACCCCCCAGCACCTGACCCTGGCGGCGCCGGACTGCTACGAGGCGCTGGGCAGCTTCGCGCAGATGAACCCACCGATTCGCGAGGCGCGCCACCGCGAGGCCCTCTGGCGGGCGCTGCGTGACGGCGTGGTGGACGTGATCGGCTCCGACCACGCGCCGCACAGCCTGGAGGAAAAGTCGCGGCCCTATCCGCAAAGCCCCTCGGGCATGCCCGGGGTGCAGACCCTGGTGCCCGTGATGCTGGCGCATGTGGCCGCCGGACACCTGACCCTGGAGCGATTCATCGACCTGACCAGCGCCGGCCCGGCGCGGGTGTTCAACATCGCCGGCAAGGGGCGCATCGCGCGCGGCTACGACGCCGACTTCACGATCATCGATCTGGCCGCCGAACGCGTGATCGACAACGGCTGGATCGCCAGCAAATGCGGCTGGACGCCCTATCACGGCATGCCGGTCAAGGGTTGGCCGGTGATGACCATCATTCGGGGCCGCGTGATCATGCGGGACGGCGAGACCCTGGGATCGCCCCAGGGCCAGCCGGTGCGCTTCCAGGGGGTGTGATGCGCGGCCAGTCAACGGCCGCATTGTCTTCCACGGTCTCAGTGTTTTGCCCATGCTGCCCATGATCGCCCTGTTGCTGGTGTTCCAGCTTGCCGGCGAGGCGGTGCGCCACGCCCTGGCCCTGCCCATCCCTGGTCCCGTGCTGGGTATGCTGGGGTTGCTGCTGGCGCTGGTCCTGCGCGGGGCCTGGCTCCGCTGGCGGCGGACGGAGTCGGCCGTGGTGCCGGCGCCCCTGGAGACCGTCGCCGCTACCCTGCTGGGTCACCTGTCGCTGCTGTTCGTCCCCGCCGGCGTCGGTGTCGTCACCCACCTGTCGCTGCTGGCCAGCGAGGCCGTGCCGCTGGGTGTGGCGCTGGTGGGCAGCACCGTGCTCGCGGTGGCCGTCGGTGGCTGGCTGATGGCCCGCTTCGGCGGGAGGCGCGCGCCATGATGGCCGAGTTGACCGACATCTGGGTCTACCTGGCGCGCGACCCCTTGTTCGGACTCACCCTCACCGTGCTGGCCTACCTGGCGGCCGATCGGGTCTATCGGCGCCTGGGCCTGCATCCGCTGGCCAACCCGGTGCTGTGGTCGGTGGTGGTGCTGGCCCTGGTGCTGCATGGCACCGGCATCTCCTACGAACGCTATTTCGAGGGCGCGCAGTTCATCCACGTGCTCCTGGGACCGGCGACGGTGGCGCTCGCCGTGCCCCTGTACCGGGCGCTGGGCACGTTGCGCCGCCAGTGGCGCGGGCTTCTGGTGGCCTTGCCGGCCTCGGCGCTGGTGGCCTCGCTGGGGGCGGTGGCCCTGGCCTGGGCGCTGGGGGCCGGGGAGACCACCTTGGCCTCGGTGGCGCCCAAGGCCGTAACCACCCCCATCGCCATGGGCATCAGCGAGCGCCTGGGCGGACTGCCGTCGCTGACCGCCGTTCTGGTGATCCTGACCGGCATCCTGGGCGCCGTGCTGGGGCCGCCCCTGCTCTCGTGGCTCAAGGTACGCGACCCGCGCGCCCGGGGCGTGGCCCTGGGGGCGGCGGCGCATGGCATCGGCACCGCCCGGGCCTTCAACGAAAGCGCCGAGACGGGCGCCCACGCCAGCCTGGCCATGGGCCTGACCGGCGTGCTGACGGCGATCCTGCTGCCGCTGGCCTGGCTGGTGGTGGGGTAGCTGGATAGGTGGAGCCGCCTCCGAGTCCCTTGAAAAATTTCAGATAGTCTTCATCGTAGCGTCATCAGACCTCGGGGTCTCGCGGGTTACATGGGAGCCGTCCTGTCAGCCAAGGAGCCCATGCCATGCGGACCCTCGATGCCTTGCTCGGCGGTATTGCCGCCACCACCCTCTGCCTTGTCGCCGTGTCCAGCGCCCAGGCGCAGGACGCCCCCCAAGGCTTCCCGGCCACCCTGCGCGGCCACGCCGTGATCCCGGCCTACAGCTTCGTGGTGCCGCCGACCTCGGCGCCCGCCTTCCTGCGCACCAGCGGCAAGTTCACCGACAAGACGCGGCAGCGCCTGGACAGCCACGTCACCCAGGGCAACGCCCTGCCCTTCGCCGGGCAGCCGCTGCAAGGCTTTTCGGGGATCAAGGCGCTGGGAGATGGCCGCTACCTCGTGCTCACCGACAACGGCTTCGGCAACCTGCCCAACAGCCCCGACGCCATGCTGATGGTCCACGAGATGACGCCGGACTTCGAGACCGGAACGGTCGCGGTCCACAAGACCACCTTCCTGTCCGACCCCGACCATGTGCTGCCCTACCGCATCACCCTGGAAGGCACTGCACAGCGCTACCTGACCGGCGCCGACTTCGACATCGAGGGGGTGCAGCCCCTCGGCGATCGCCTGTGGTTCGGCGACGAGTTCGGCCCCTTCGTCTTTTCCACCGACCAGGACGGCGTGGTGAAGAGCTTCTTCGAAACCCGGGTGGGCGACCTGTATGTGCAGTCGCCGGACCATCCGCTGGTGCGCACGCCCTCCACCCCGGGCGGCGCGGTCACCTTCAACGCCAAGCGGTCACGCGGCTATGAGGGCTTCGCCGCCGCCGTCGACGGCTCCATGCTCTATCCGCTGCTGGAAGGCCCGGTGTTCTTCGACGACCAGCCGGAGACGGTCGCCGATGGCCGCACCGCGCTGCGCATCCTGGAATTCGATCCCCAGGCAGGCGCCTTCACCGGCACCTTCTGGACCTACCCGCTGGAGGCCCCGGGCCACGCCATCGGCGACTTCAACATGATCGACGAGACGCGCGGCCTGGTCATCGAGCGCGACTGGGGCCAGGGCGACGCGGACCTGGCCTGCGCCGACGGTCAGGAGGACGGCTGCTTCAAGGAGCCGGCCGGCTTCAAGCGCGTCTACATGATCGACATGGCGGGCGTCGAACCAGGCCAGCCGGTGCACAAGGTCGGCTACATCGACCTGCTCGACATCCAGGACCCGGACGGCGTGGCACGCCTGGGCCAGCGGGACGATGGCCGCTTCACCTTCCCCTTCGTGACCATCGAGGACGTGGACCGGGTGGACGGGACGCACATCATCGTCGCCAACGACAACAACCTGCCGTTTTCCAAGGGCCGCTCACTGGACGAGCCCGATAGCAACGAGTTCATCCTGCTGGAGGTCGCCGATTTCCTGAAGGCCCACGCCGGGGAGTAAACGCCCCCCGGGCAATGTTCGTTCGTGTGCCCGTGCCGCCGGCATCGCGCCGGCGGCACGGCGCCCCGGGTGGGGATCGCGGGCAACTCGGTTCAGACCTTCACCCGATTCCGCCCTACAGCCGTGCCCCGTGATCGCGCGGCGGTCGCGACCATCAGGCCGGTCACGATCAGCACGGCACCGAAAAGATCGGTGAGGCGGATGGGAGTCCCCAACACCAGAACGGCGAGCACAACCCCGAAGACCGGATTGAGAAGGTGGTAGGATGCCGCCGCCGCAGCGCCATGACTGCGGATCAGCACAAGCCAGAGCGCCATACCGCCGATCGTGACCACCAGGACCAGATGCAAAAGCGCGATCAGCGTCGCCGGGGACGGCAACGCCAGGGGCTGGCCCAGTAGGATCGCCGCCGGGGTCAACGCCACCGCGCCGGCCACCGATTGCCAGAACGTCACCGACAGCACCGGCAGATCCCCGGCCCGCGTGCGAAAAAAGACCGTGCCGGCGGAGAAGGCCAGCATGCCACCGATCGCCAGCACCAGCCCACCGATGTCGGGGGCCTGCCCGGTGCCGATACCGGACAGGATGACCACGCCGGCGAAGCCGAGGATCATCCCCGCCAGCATCGTCCAGGATACCCGCTCTATCCCCAGCACGACCGCCGCCAGAGCGGTCGCGAACGGCGCGCAACTGATGATGACGATCACCACCTCCGGACGGATGGTGCGCAGGGCCGCGAAGCTCAGCCCGAGGTAGAGGGCGTTGTTCAGCAGGCCGAGCACCAGGCTTCGGCCAACCACCTTGCCCTCGAAGGAGAGGGTTGGAGTCCGCAGGCAGACCGGCAGCAGGAGGAGCGCGCTGAGGGCGAACCGGATGGCCAGCAGGGAAAAGGGATCCACCTCCCGCAGCGCCACCGCGCCCGCGATGAAAGCCGAACTCCAGATCGCGCTGAAACCGAGAACCAGGCCGGCAAGCAGGACGTGGGTCATGGATCCCTCTCCCATGGCGTGTTTCCGCATGGCGAAAATCGTGACCCAGCGCCTGCTATTTGAAAAATGAGTTATCGGGGCATATTAATTAGTTCAGCTTATTATGAGGCGTGTCGGGGATGGAGATCGGCATGAGCACCAACGGGTTGTGTCGCTGGGGGGACCGGCGGGTGACGCTGGAGCACCTGCGGGCGTTCGTGCTGGTGGCTGAAAGCGGTGGCTTCCATCAGGCTGCCCAGGACCTGCGCCGCAGCCAGCCGGCCGTGACCCAGAGCCTGAAGCGCCTGGAGGAGATCCTCGACTGCCGGCTGGTCGAGCGTCGTCAGGGGTCGATCCTCGGCCTGACCGGCGACGGCGAGCGATTCCTGCCCGTCGCAACCGAGATTCTCGCCCGGATGTCCGAGGCGGTCCGTGTCATGCGGGGGCCGCCGATCGCCGGCCGGGTGACACTGGGGGTTCCGGATGATGTCCGGATCATCGATCTGAACGGGGCGATCTCCCGCTGCTGCGCCCTGAATCGCAGCCTGCGGGTCGAGGTCACGTCGGCGCTCTCCTCCCAGCTCGCGGGCCTGCTGCGGGCGGGCACCTTGGACCTCGCGATCCTGAAATGGATCGCCACCGACACCGAACCCTTCACCCAGGGACGCAGAACCCTTTTGCGGACGGAACCGCTCCATTGGATCGCCAAGGAACGCCGGTCCTTCGACACCATCCGGGATCTTCCCCTCGTTCTCTTCCCGGACGGATGCTGTTATCGCGAGGCCGCCTTCCAATCCCTGTCCAGGATCGGGAAGCCGGCTTACTGCGCATATAGCAGCGTATCCTACGACAACGTACGGGCAGCGATCTCGGCGGGGCTTGGCATCGGGGTCCTGCCGCGCAGCGCCCTCGGCAAGGACCACTGTGTCCTGGGGGAGACGGAGGGATTTCCGGCCCTGCCCCAGGTCCACCTCGTGCTGGTCGCTCCGTCGGATCGACCCGTGGTCCGCCAGTTCTGGACCTTTCTGGAACCCTCCGTGACCATGCGGGTCTTGCAAGAGAAAACCGGGCAGGAAGAAACCGGCAAGACCGACAGTCGATGACCCGGTTCGTCCGGCTTACCCTTTCCCTATCAGGTCCATCAGTGCGCGCACCGCGTTCTCGGCACCGTCGGCAATCTGCGAAACCGTGGCGTCCAGCATGTAGCACGGGCTGGTGACCACCTTGTGGGCCTGGTCCACCACCACCTCGGCGTGGGTGGTCATTTGATGTGTGCCGCCCATGACGCCGATCGCCTCTGCCGTGCCGGCGTCCGAGCCAATGGTCAAGGTCACACCACCCAGTACCCGCGCGATCAACGCCGGCGCGATGCACAGCGCGCCAATGGGCAAGCCGGCACCATGCGCGGCCTTGATGGCGGCCTCCACCGAGGGCGTCACCGAGCAATTCGGGCCGTCCACGGCGAAGGAGCACAGGTTCTTGGCGGCACCGAAACCACCCGGCAGGATCAGGGCGTCGAACACCGCCGGATCGAAGGCCGTGACGTCCTCGATCTTGCCACGCGCGATACGCGCCGACTCGGTCAGCACGTTGCGTGACTCGTTCGGAACGGGCTCGCCGATGCGATGGTCGATCACATGCATCTGCGGCACGTCGGGGGCGAAGCACTGGTAGCGACCACCCTGGCGATCGATGGCCAGCAGAGTGAGCACGCTTTCGTGGATTTCCGCGCCATCGTAGACGCCGCAGCCGGACAACAGCACGGCGAACCGGGGTGTATCGGTCATGGTGGCTCCCTCCCAGGGTGGATGGGTCCGCGCCGAATGGACCCAAGGTGTCGACGGCAAGGTCAACCGTAGTCTCCCGTTCGGGCGGCCGGCAAGGGAGGTGGCGGCCCGGCCATCCCTGGTCAGAACTTTCGCTGGGCGCGGGGCCGCGTTCCGGGGTTAGAATGCGCCCGTTCCTCGCCATCCGGGGGCCGGAACCGTCGGCCGTCGGACACTCCCCCTACGGAAAGCCGCCGCATGACCGCCGACGCCGCTCCCGGGCCGCAGCCCGCGTCCGACGCTCCCTCCCCGCCCACCGTGCCGGATGCCGACCCACTGCCGCCGCCGGTGTTCATCCTGGCACCGCCGCGGTCCTTCACCTCGTTGATCTGCGCCATGCTGGGCCAGCACCCGGCGCTGTACGGCCTGCCCGAACTGAACCTGTTCCAGTGCGGCACCATGGCCGAGTTCAACACCGGCCGGAACCCGGACGGCAGCGTCAAGTCGCCCTTCTGGGCCACCATGCGTCATGGCCTGTTGCGCGTGGTGGCCGAAGTATACGGCGGCGAGCAGACCATCGAATCCGTCAACATGGCCGAGCGCTGGCTGCGCCAGCGGGTCGGCATGGACGCGGGCGCGGTCTATCGGGAGGTCGCGGCCAGGGTGGCGCCCCTGCGGGTGGTGGACAAGAGCCCCGGCTACCTGCGCAGCCGCGCCTCCCTGGACCGCATCGTGGAGACCTTCCCCGAGGCCCGCTTCATTCACCTGACCCGCCACCCGCGCGGCCAGTGCGAGTCGGTGCTGAAGACCAAGGGTGGCCCGGCGGTGCTGTTCACCTTGAACGCCCTCGACCGCTCCGGACCGGAGCCGGTGCTGGATCCCCAGATCCTCTGGCACGACAGCCAGGTGCAGATCCTGAACTTCCTGGAGCCGCTGCCCGCCGCGCGCTGGATCCGGGTGCGCGGCGAGGACCTGCTCAACGACCTGGACGCCGGCCTTGGCCACCTCTGCCGGTGGCTGGCCCTCGACGACGGCCCCGAGGCCATCGCCGCCATGAAGCGGCCCGAGGACAGCCCCTATTCCGGCGTCGGGCCGGTCAACGCCCGCCTGGGCAATGACATCAACTTCCTGAAGGCACCGGCCCTGCGCGAGGGCGGGGTTACGGTACCGTCGCTGGAGGGGCCGTTGTCGTGGCGACCCGACGAACGCGGCTTCCACCCCTGGGTGGACGGTCTGGCGCGAGAGCTGGGATACACCTGACCGCAGCGGGATCCCCGATGTCGCCGCGCCCAACCGTCCCCGTTTCAAGGAGCCTTCCGTCATGACGTCGGCCCGTTCCGAGACCGCCGCTGACACTTCCGTCGAGACCCTCGCCCAGACCAACCCGGCGGTGGACGCGTCCGTCTGGCTGGCGCCACCGCCGCGCACCGCCGGGCCGCCTGGCCACCGCCTCTTCCTGGCGCCGTTGATGGGCGCGGGCGAGGGCTTGGGCGCCGGCTTGACGCTGCGTGAGATCATGGCCGACCCGGCCTTGAAAGCCATGGGTCTGTCGCTCCTTGAGGAGATGCGCCAGGAGGCCCCGGCGGCGCCGGTGCCCGACTCCGCCGACGACGCCGAACATCGGGCGCACATGACGGGCCTGCTGGAGGCCGGCACCGGCGGCGAGATCGACACGTCCAGTTCGATGGACGAGATCCTGCGCTTCCGCGACCGCCTGGCCTTCTCCGCCGACCTGCTGGAAACCTTGCTGGAGCAGACCTACACCCAGTTGGAAAGCCTGGAGAGCTACCTCGCCCTGCATCGCGCCCAGACCGAGGCCTCACCGGACACCGAGACCCCGGACATCACGGGCGGAGCGGCCTCATGATGGCGGCCGCCCCCGCTGCCGCGCTGGCCGCCCCCTCACCGGCCGGGGGCCTGGGTCCGGCCTGCTTCCGCCCACTGGCCCGGGGTGGCTTCGGCGATCCCCTGAACGCCTATGCCCATTCCATGGAGTGGTTCGACGGTCACCTCTACGTGGGCACCACGCGCAGCAACCTCTGCATGATGAAGGTCTCGCGTATCCACGGGACCTTCGACGCTTGGCCGGTGGAGTGCCCCGACTACCTCTACGACCAGGACATGCACGCCCAGATCTGGCGCTTGCCGGCGGATGCGCTGGCGCGCGCCGGGGATGAAGACCCGGCCCCAGGTTGGGCATCGGTTTATCGCGCGCCGGACATCGTCAACGCCAAGGGCGAGGCCCTACCGCGAGAGTTGGGCTATCGCTGCATGGCGGTGTTCCAGGGCCGGTCCGACCCCAAACCGGCACTCTACGTAGCCACCTACGCCCCGGCGCGGGGGTTCGGGACCCATATCCTGCGCTCCCTGGACGGCCGCTCCTTCGAGACCGTGCCGCGTCCCGCCGGCATCGACGACGGGGTGATCACCCTGCGCCTGCTGGTGGCCTTCAAGGGCCGCCTGTTCACGGCCCCGACCGGCCGGGCCGGTGGCGCCCCCAACCTGGCCGGTCAGGCGCTGGTATATGCCACCGAGGATCCGGTGAACGGGTCCTGGGACGTGGCCAACGAGCCGGCCTTCGGCGATGCGGGCAACCTCGGTGTTTTCGAGATGGCCGCCTGCGGCGACTGGCTGTACGCCGGCACCGGCAACCTCAAGGGCTATCAGGTCTGGCGGACCCGGGCAGAGGGCCGGCCCCCCTTCGCCTGGGAGCGGGTGTTGGTCAACGGCGCCCATCGCGGCCCGACCAACCAGGGGGTGGCCAGTCTGTGCGCCCATCGGGGCCACCTGTACGTGGGCAGCGGCATCCAGCACGGGGGCATCGACCCGGGCAACAAGGTGGGACCGGCTGGGCCGGAGCTGGTGCGCATCCACGAAGACGGCACCTGGGACCTGATCGTGGGCTTCTCGCGGGACACGCCCGAGGGCTACAAGCCGGCCCTGTCAGGCCTGCTGCCCGGGTTCGGCAACTTCTTCGCCGGCTATTTCTGGCGCATGGTCTCCCATGACGGCTGGCTCTACCTGGGCACCTTCGACTGGTCGCTGATGCTGCGCTTCGCCACGCAAGGGCGCTGGCCGCGCCGTTTCCATGCCGCCATCACCAAGGTCGGCCTGGACGCCGTGTTCGCGCAACAGGCCGGCGCCGACCTGCATCGCAGCGCCGACGGCGAGAACTGGCTGACCGTCACGCGGGATGGCTTCGGCAACCCCTACAACTACGGCATCCGCACCCTGGTCTCGACGCCCGGAGGACTTTCGGTTGGAACCGTCAACCCCTTCGCCCCAAAGGTAGCCGAGCGCCTGGAGGGCGGCGGCTGGGCCTATCGCGCCAACCCGGACGGCGGCGCCGAGATCTGGTTGGGCCGACGCCCCTAAATCGACAGAATCACTGACAGAATCGCGGCCAAGTCTTGACCCCCCGGGACATCTATATAAAGGGAACGTCCCGGGGCATGGTCCCGGTCTGACGCCACGGGACGGGGGGACCATGGCACGACTGCGAACCGAACTCATTGTGACAGAGACCGCACCGCCGGCATCCGCCGCGCGGGGACGCGGGGCCGCGCCCGGCGGCACGGCCCGTGCGCCGGCCGTGCTGCTCAAGGTGCCCGAGACCGGCGCGGTGTTCACCTTTGGGCCGGAGGAGTACTTCCTGCTGCAAGCGCTGGAGACCCATCCGGATCCAGCGGCGGCACGGGCGGCCTTCGCGACCCGCTTCGGGATGACGATCGGGGCCGACGCCCATGCG
>Ga0126339_10000293_pt1 | contig 25194 bp, 16 predicted proteins | sample OrbTmetagenome_2_FD_92532 | JGI IMG/M metagenome (GOLD analysis project Ga0126339, IMG submission 92532) | Coral microbial communities from Petempiche,Puerto Morelos, Mexico - Orbicella T R C metagenome | ecosystem: Host-associated > Invertebrates > Cnidaria > Coral | place: Petempiche,Puerto...
AATTTTTATGTTTGTTTTAAAAGGTAACGGGGGGGGGGGGGGGCCTTCCTTTTTAGGCCATTTTATTTTTGTTCCCCCCCCCCCCCCAAGGCTATTATGGCGATTTTGCTGTATTGAGTCAAAACAGTGTTAAAATTATCACTGAGTATTCTCGCTTGTGCACAAAATGCTCCCAGACATTCAAGATGAAGATATTCATTGAATTTTTAAAAAGAGCTCAAATATTGTAATTTGATGTTTGAGATTTTTCCGAGAGGCCACGATGGACCTAATGGTAATGTCTGCAGCACCTCTTCAAATTTATCACAGCGCATAACTTGCGCATGCATAACTCAATAAAATGTTCCTGTTAAAGACTCGTGACGTACCTTTTTACAGCGACCAGTATCACAGCACACACAACACAGACAGCACAGAAAATAATACAAAATGTTTAAAGGCACGGGGACTGCGTTGCCTTTGTCGATCCATTCCAGCCACATACGGGTTCTTGAGAATTTCCACTCTACGACAGCATTTTCCTGAGAATAGAAAATATTTCACTTGCGAGAAAAGTGTATTGTGAGGGTAAAAGGTTCAAGAAAACTTACACCAAGAAACGTCAATGGGATTACTAGACTCTGCTAGAACTCGCTGGTCGTACCATACCCAAGTAGTTTGGACGAAGTACTCAGTGAATTATCTATCATAATTGCAAATTCTATTTATTTTCTTTTTTGATTCCTTTTCTTTGTGTCTCTCTCTAAGCTCCTTTATCAAAACATCCATTCGCATTATTATTTGCCATAATTGGGTCGTACATTTCGCAGAGAAAAACTTACCATGATTCTGTCAAATGAGTTATTCATCATAGCGATCAGCATGTTTAAAGCTACGATGACGGTGCACACCACGTGGGCTATCATAAAAATGCGACCAAATGTGGACGTGAGTGAAAAGGCGGGATCTTCCACTGAGATTTTGTCTTCTTCCACGAGGCCAAGTAACAGCCAAAACATTCCAATGAAAGTCTCAGTGTGCCTAGAAGGAGCAATCCATAATAAATTTTAATCCTCTAAGTGGATTAATTTTGTTCAGTCGACACTATCATGATCTATCATTCTGTTAAATTAATGCAATATCTTTTGTTATACGTACTTGCCATAGGGATGAGACGCCTTGAAGCCCAGATTGTCGTTCAATTCCCCTAGTTTGATCTGCGAAGCAACATAGTACGAGTATATCTTGGCCACCCCAGTAGCAAATGCAATGTAGAGGAGCAGAAAGATGGCGAGAAACTTGAGGACATCTTTCAGCATTTTGTAAAGCGATAGCTGCAAAGGACCCAACACTGAATTGACTTGGAAAACGTGGGCTAAGTGGAAAAACGCCATTACCGTGGCGCTGGCGTAGATTGTATCCGCCACGATAAATGCAGGTTTTCTGGGCTTCCACTCTCCGTAATACCCCCATGCACTCAGCCACACTGTGTAAGCGAGAAGAAACGAAAAGACGATCAAGGTGTCTACGACATTCCACCATTTGGAAATGTAATTGAAGAATCCTTGTCTGCTGGCCTCTAAGGCTTCCTGCAGGAATAGGCCCACAACAAAGGCAAGCACCGGATAGTCTGCGAATAAAATTCAAACAGAGAACAATTTTGGCCCTTCGGGAGAAGAACTTTTTCCCCAACGTAATTGTTGTTATAGCAAACGCTGGCCAGTGTCTAGACTGTTGGTACATAACGTCAAGAACTGAGCCAGTGTGCTTTTACAGTGTGGCAATCCTGGGAGAACAAATACAAGCCTAATAAAGTTTGACCATTTAGGTCTACTAGCAAAAGTCTAGGACAACCGGTAGGACGTAGAAAATGTACTATCTTTCCATTGGGATTATTTGCAAAACTTGGAGATTCTTACTAAAATAGGTTTTTTTCAGTGAAGAAGAATTATTATGTGTGCACTTAAAGTGCCTTTAGTTTCCTTGAATGCAATAACGTACATCTTTGAATTGCTTGAGTATGGCCTTTAGGCTTCAAGGTGACTGATCAATGAAAAAAAAAAGCGTTCAGGCAACTGAATGGCATAATTTCTAGGCCATCAGTGAGTGGTCGTTACTCTGCTAAATATCTAATGGACTGGCAGCCCCCAACAGTGGCTACACTGACCTTCAGAAGAGAAACTTACCAATCCAAGCCAGGCCGGTTTTAGTTGTTCCAAACTCCTCCTGAAACGATGAGGCGAACACCAGGCAAAGGAATAGCACATAGGACATAGTGTGGTTGATGAACTTAGAGTAGGGATGTTCGTATAACTTCCTAAACTTCCAGCAGCAGACATCTTTGAATTTGCTACAGCTGCGTAGCCGTACCACTCGAACAGGAATGTAAAAGATGCAGGTAACTGCGACGAGGAAAAACTGAATAAGGAACCACGAGGCCTTCCTGACTATGCCTCGATCTTGCCAATTTCGCCATCCACGATAAACGATCTCGTTGAGAACATATTGGCAATTGGGGCTCGCCACAAACTGAAAATGAACAGAATTGAAATCATTAATTGCCAAACAGTGCATTTTAATCCTTCACAATTTGTTAAATTTTAGCCTGATGTCTTCTGCACATATTCTGAGGTGTTAACATACTGAGATCATTTCCAAGAACTCACAATTCACTTTGCATTTTGCATTTTAATCCTTCGCAATTTGTGAAATTTGAGGCTGATGTCTTCTGCACATATGCTGAGGTATTTACTTACTGAGATCATTTCCTAGAACTCACAATATATTTGCATTTCTAATTAATCCTTCACAGCTTGTGAAATGATCTATTAGAATATGAGGTAAATTTTACGAAACGCAATATGACTTCATCCAAGCGTATACCAACCCTTTTCCGTTTTTTATCAGCGGCCAGCTTGAGGAGACTAAGACTCTGATTAAAATCAGCGGGCGTTTTGTTCAGTAAAGAACCATTTCCTTCGATGTCCATGATTTCGTGAAGCTGGGCTAAATCTGAAGTGTGTACTTGCTCGACGATATCAGCAGCAAACGTCTCATGTTCCTCAGCTCGACGCTTGTATTCATCTCGGCTGTAATAGTGCTCATACGAGGCGATTTTCTCCAGAAGATATGCATCATCCAAGGCAGCTTCAATGATGTCTTTAGACTTGCTTTCTTTGCGGCTTTCTCCTTTATTGTACTGGGAATTTGGATTATTCCTCCAAAGCCATTCGAGACTGATGTACAGTGGATTGCTGAGAATTTCGATCCATCTCCGGTTGTTTTCGTTTCGCATTTCTGTCTTCGTCTCTTCAAGCTCGTCGACATTCCACGCAAACATATGGCATATTGAATTCTTTACTGTTTCGCAGATTTTCTTGCAATCCCAACTGCACTTGAAATGACATCCATTTTCTTTGTTGTTCTCCCTCTCTGCGATGGTTATGCAGAACTCATCAATTGTCTTGTTGCTATCTCTGATCTTGACTATGAGTTTCCAAACTTCAACAACATCGCTTTGTGTCAGAGCGTCTTTAAGTTGCTTTAAAGTCTCGTCCTGAGAATCCCTCCCGTTTTCAGCCGTATTAGTTAGAGGCGACAAGAATTTTTCTACCTCCTCCTTTGTTTTTGTCTGTACTAGTTTCAGAAAGTTTTCGATGGTTTTTGCGTCTTGATTTGCGAGGGAAACTTCTTGCGCCATACTACTTTACAGACTGTTCGAGTGTCTTCGTTCTATTTTCCTGGAAAGGAATGTCGAAGCAATTAGATACTTAATCTCCAACTTGATCTACAACTATAAAAGTTAATGCTAATTGGTTGACGGGAAAGAAATTGTCACTTGATCTGCGTTATAGCAAAGTATGTTTTATTTTATTATTATTAGCATTAACGTTACTGTGAAAGCCCGTTTGTAATTAATGAAGATCCTCAACGTTCCGGTTATGTTCTAAAGATTTTAAATAAACAAAACTAACTCGGACGTAACTAATCCCTGGGTTCAATAATGACTTAACAATCGTCCAAGCACGAACAATCGAAACTGTCGTTTTCGCCCGGCGTGTGCGAGACTGCGGTTGGAACCCCCGTCTGCTAACGCTGGTCGTAGACCAGCGTTGTGTGTGCGGCTTGTACGTTTCGCTGCACTGACAACGGCGTCTTGGTAAACACATTGACAGCAGCGCAGACTTTTCCACGTCATCTTAGCGTCCTGTGTAAGCAAACTTGATTGTTCTTGGACGTCACAGTTAATTCTTAGTCACTGAAAATAGATGGTTTTCACTGTCACGCAACAAAAAATTAAATCAAAAACTATTCAGTGGATAAAGTTAAGAAATTGTAAGATTATAGGAGATAGGTAAAGAAGACACTTCTCCAAGTTCGAGGTCTCTGCGTTTTCCCAAACTTTAGATATTCGTCGAAATGTTTTGCGCCAATTTAGCCCAGTATAGAGCCGCCATGTTGGTGGAGCTCTGTGCTCCACCAACATGGCGGCCAAAAAACCGTGTAAACATCTGGAACTTACTTTGGCCATCTAGGCGACTGATTATATGAACTGAACCAACAACCATTTACACAAGCACTTTTCCTAACACTTTAAGTCCTTAAAAGGCTAAACATCACTACATAAGTGTATATTTTTCCACAAATGCGATCGGAGCGGTATATCACGCACCGCCATAACTCTGACCTTTAAACTGCACAGGTTTCCGAACTAAGCACGCTTTTGAGCTGAAAGGTTGTAAACAGATGTAAATTTAGATCCCCTTATGCCTGATGAGGATAAAACTTTTAAGGCTCTTTAGTTTTGGATCTTGGAATTTGATGACGTCACGTGAAAACCATCCATTCCATGCAAGCGAGAACAGATACAATCAGTTATATTATGAACGTGTTCGAAATGTTTCTTGCTGTAACGTCATGTAATTAAAACAGGATAACAAGTTTACCTTCTTGCTCCAGACGAGATCTCGTACTATATTAAATGTTCAGAACCCTTTCGAGCAGACAGAAATATAACATTGCCTAAAGCAGCAAACTGCTAGTCTCTAGGTTTTCCCGGAAATAGGCGACTGTCACGATACTTTATGCCCATTTGTGTCAGCTAAGGTCATGCATGGGCGATAAATGTAAATTCTGGGAAATACATTTGCTCCCTCGCAGTCTACAACGACGGTGCTAGACCCTCGAGCTGCAGAACCGAGAAAATCTTTTCTAGAAAGATGAACCCATCAACGAACGAAACTACCGAAACAAAGGCGTGTAAATTCAATTTGGACTACCAGATTTCTATATCCATTCTGTTTGTCGTGACATTTGTGCTGTCCGTCGCCGAGAATATCTTAGTTTCCGTCGCCATTGTCGTCGATAGAAGACTCCGCAGGCCTTCCAATGGCTACCTATTGAGTTTGGCGCTGACTGATATATGCATCTCACTCGGACTGATACCACTGGAACTTATATACGTTTGGTCGTATCCAGAATGGCCTTTGGGTCCCAGAGAAACGAATGTTTTTAATTCAGTTCGGTTTTTCTCGATAGCAGGTTCGTTTGTCGCTGTGTTGGTGATCACAGTGGATCGCTACAGGGCAGTCATGTCTCTCGTGCGCTACAGAGGAGTTGTATCTTGGGGCAGAACCTTGGTGATTACCACACTGGTTTGGCTGTACGTAGTGGTTGTGGTAATACTGATGAGAGTACTTTCCTTTAAAACAGCATTGGGAAAAACGTATGATTGGGACGTGAACTGTAAATTTTACTACGCGTTTCTGGCGGTGCACATAGCTCTCCCATTGTTGATAATTTGTACTTTGTACTACAAGATCTACAAGAAAGCGGTGGAGAATCGCCAACAACTTTTGTCACGTGGCCGGGTGCATCCGGGCACCACTGCTGCTTCCGATACAGTGATAGAAACTAGAGTAGAAGTTAAAATGGCAAAAACTGTTGGCCTTGTAATCATGTTTCTGGTCATTATATGGATACCAGTTTTGATTGTGGAAATCTTTTATGCAAGAAGAAGTCATTCTTGTATTATAGAGAAGCTGGATGTTGTCAGTGTATGGTTAGCCTGTAGTAATGGAATGGTTAATCCAGTGGTTTACTCTCTGAGGAACAAAGACTTTCGCCATGCTATTTTGGAACTAATCCACTGCAAAAGAGCAAGGTCTGCCAGTATATTAGCTTAGAAATAAACATTCTAAGGAATTAATTATAACCGAAGGTTGGTTTGTTTTTTAATTGGGTCCCCCCGGCCTGGGGCTTCCCAGTTTCAGTTGGATTAGTTAATCATTAGTAATGTTTAGTTGAAAGCAAACTTAGTTGAAATCAGAGTACTTGGTAAATTCTTCCAATCAAACAACACTCAATATTTTCACTGCATGATTTTCACTGATATTGCACAGCCTTTTCAGCCAAATTAACCAAAATTTCAACAACAAGCATTGTTTTTCCACTGGAACACGAAAGTGAATCTAGTAACCCACCCTGCCTGGCTAATACCAAAAGGACCTGGCTTAGCGCTAAACCACTGGAGCTGCTCCAGCTAATAAGACAATTCAGCCAAATCATTCAAGACTAAGCAATCTGGTTATTGTTCAATCATAAGGTACTGAAATATGATCATAATATACATTAAGGTTTGAATTAATGATAAACTAATTGCAACGTGAACTTGTCGAATATCAGGCATGTAAAATCACAGGCCTCCCAGAAATAGATTTATGTAAGCGTATCGAGTGGAACGTGACTACCTAAAGTACGCGATGTTGTGTTACAGTTCAGGCCGTTGAGAATTTTAGCGTTCTACAAGGCACTGCAAGGAGTTTTAAATAATGAGGGATAAAAATTAAACGCGTGACGAAATAAAATGTTAGCTTTTTTTGAATAAAATAAAGAAAGTATACTCACCTAAACTGGTTTCTGTTGTCCGTTTGGTCTATTTCATCGTTTTTGGGAAGTTTGGAGGTGCTTGTAGCAGCTTTCTATACACGGTTTGATCGGTAATCATTATGTCTAACGTTGTGAGCAAGTAGTTTAAGTTAGAATGACGTTAAATCGTCTGATACCTGTTCCTTCACAAAAATTAAATTAAGTAAAACAGGATCTTGTTTAAAGGGCGCACCAACGACAATATCAACTTCGATTCGTATATATTTTATTATTTATTCCCTTTTATTACAGATTTAAAAGATAAATGAAGCTTATGCAAAGGCAGCCTTAAGTTTTGAACCGATGTGAAGGAGAAAAGTGCTCGATCTTAGTCTGAAACTCTGATATTGTTTCGGCGACTCTGCCTGACACTTGTACGCTCTCATCAAATGTGAACTGTCTGAACGGTTTTTCTTTCGGGTTCATGAGAGTTTTTATCGTTTTAAAGTCTAAGCTTGCCGAGGTTAAATTGAGAAAACTCTAGCACAAATCTCAACTGCAGGTATCGGCGACACTCGTTCTAGTCTGGCACAGGCTTTACCGTTCCTTTTTATCGGTTCATCGTCTCGGAAGGATTTTATTTGTCCGGCTATCAGTAAATGTTCCAGATCTCAATTATCTCCGCAGATCTTCTCGGTGTCTGGATATTTAATGAAACACGGACTCTCGTGTTTGATAAAACAAAATACAGTAACCTCTCGTTCTTATATGGTTGAGCGTTACTAGGTTAATTTCTAGAGAAACAATTGACTGTAATTAACCAGATTTTATGCGACACAGGTGCTTTAAAAAAGTCCAAACGACATTAATTATTTGAGATGCCATCCTGTAGACTAAAGCCCTGGTCAAACGGTGCATGATAGTTGGTGATAATCGATGATAGTTGTGGCGTGCGCTTCCATTTGACCAAAAACAATCATATACTATCATTCACTTTGAGCTTGTTCAAATTCTTCATGATAGTCGATGGTAGCTTTCCCGTTTGAGCCCGCATATGATACTTGATGATAGTGAGGGGAGAATCAACTATCATGGGTCGTTTGACCACGGCTTAAACCTTGAACGCTTTAACAGTTCGCATGCTAAATTCCCCGCCTGTAAATCAGTGTATTTAAAAGCTCTAATGTTTCACCTTTAACGACAACCTATGAACCAAAAAATATATGCATTTTTACCTGGGTTGACTCGAAACTCAGATATTTGTTTCTGATTGGCCTACGCCTCACTGTTGCTGGAAAGGTCTGTAAAAATGCTCTAAACTTTCCAGAGCCTGTTAACGGCTAGATAACCAATAAGTTTGTAAATTCTATCCCAGGTATTGTATCAACCGTTTAGTTAACAGATCAGCCTGGTAGTTCAGAAGTTCAGGCTATATAGTCTGATTCTCATGGCTAATTCCTGTTCTTATAATGTCACTGTTACGAGGTAACAAAACAACTTTCCCTCAAGGTTTTCTTGTGTTCAGTTCAGAAAGTTTGGTTACACTTTTTTGCAGTAATTTGCGCTTATTTCTTAAAGAAAAAATTGTACGCCGATTTCTACGACTGGGCAATAGACAAATCTGCAAAAAGCAACCAAAACCAAAACAAAGGAATATTAAAATAAGCCTGAGGCTGCCTTTGGTACCCCTATTTCTTCGCATTAAAACTTCTAAATTTTACTTCAAAATTTTACTTTTAGTCTTTCCAGATTTTGCTTGCGTGTATTGATAGTCTTATGGTATGAGAGAAACTGGCAAATAAAATACTCCCATATGTGCGTCTACCACAGCTGATTAAAGGATGTAGCCCTTAAAACTTAGTTCTCGTCGATGTGAAATATTAGATGTTTTCACTGGTCGTTCGATGTTCTGCTGTTTTCGCGGTAAGCTCTTTCCATCTAGCTGAGTACCGGTCTTTGAGATATTTCACAACCAGTTTTCTTATTTCCTCCATGCGTTCCTGTACCAGAAATGTAAAGAAAATATGCTTGGACTAAAATGTTTGATTTAGCAAAAGCAATGTGTATCATAAGAGCTAGCTGTAGCTTGTAGCAGCGATGAAAGATGTCACTAAACCAGTCTTTGAACTTGACGATTGCTTATGAAGCTTTCGGGATCTGGGACTGAGTGTTTGATGTAGACCGCAAAGAAATTAACACATAAAACCAACTCAGTAGAGCAGTTTTCATTTCAGTATCGAAAAGTAATTGGTTTTGTATCAACTACGCTACACGATTGGCTTAAAAAATTCGCGCCACTCACTTTTTCATCCAATCAGAAGTAAAACCAAAACCAATCGTGACTTAATCGCACTCGTTTTCCCGCGCTTTGCGTCAGCTACATGTAATTACGTCAACTTTTGATTGGTTGACCGTTTTGTGTGTCCATTTATTTTTTTGTGTGTGTCCATTGTGATTGGCTACAGTGATAACTTTGGTTTTTTTTTACGTTTTACTGCTCTAAGCTCGTCAAGATAAAAACCAATACTAAAAACTGTCATGCCTCATGATGTCAAGATACGGCCGGCATATATTATAAAAATTGGAAACTTTGAGAAAAAAGATTATTGTTTGGAAGGAGTATGTAACTTTTCCAAAATAGAAATAAAGCAAAAAAAATAGCATGAGCGTACCTCTCTCATGGAATGTTTCACCCTCGAGCAACAAGTGTATCCAAACGTGCTCCTGCAGATACCACAAGAACAAATACAGCTGCTACAGCAGTAGGGAAAAACCTACAACGCAGAATAAAAAATTTGAGTGTGAGCATTTTTACTATTTTCTTTTCAGATTCACAATGCAGACAACTCATGAGAAATGAAGAGAAAGAGTATTGGCAAAATCAAGGGAAAAAGAAAAATGGTCATAACCCAGTTTTGCCCTACCTAATTTTCTTCCTAAATATATCATGAATAAGCAGCACTTTTACTTGTTCAACTTCTTTAAAATATTTGTTTTGATAAAATGTGATTAAATCTGCGCTTCCTTAGCTAGATATTTGGTACAACTTATTCCCGGGCTATCACAATTTGAGCGGTCGGATGCACTGTTTCAAGTTCCAGAGAGCTGCTGACCGTGAAGCTTGACAATAAATGAATTTTACGCAGTGGCAATGATTACAGACATAGGTATAAAGATGAATGTTAAGTTAATAACTTTCAGCTGATTGCTGATTGCTCTGAACATGGTTCAGAGCGTTTCCTAACAACCAATGTATAGTAGGGGGCTCGAAAGCTCGGCGCCGCTCGTCTTCTGCTTGGTGAGATCAGTTCGCAACCTAACTGACAATTGGACCATCTGACCCCCTGTGATTTGTGCTCAACCTTTCCCGGAAGTGGGAAAGGGGTAATTAAGTGATCTGTTGCAGAGTAACCTTTCCACGTGTATAAGGAATTAGGAAGTGGAAAATTATATAGTTCGACTTTTTAGTATACGATAATCACGAAATGTATGTCTAGCTGAGTGATTGAGTTATTAGGTCTGATATTGCTTACATGGCGATTATAATAAGTAACCTATACCCGTGCACAGCCCGCTTTTCCACTTACCTGAAGATGCAAGCTGCTTTGCTCCGGGTCATTTGGCCTCTAAATAAAGTAAATGAGTTTGATAGGTAAGGTAAATGATTGCTTTGGCGGGACAACAATAATTTACTTTGTTTACATGTATTTTAAAAAAGTCAACAATCAATTAACGCGAGGCCAGCGTATTTGAACTGAATGGCAACTTAATTTTGGTCGCAATGCGTCAGTCAACCAGTCAAATAGTGAACTTAGTGGTGATTGTATTGTTCTCCAGCATAAGTGCCAGGTCACTGATTCATTGAAAGTTTATTTTCATATGCTTTTTTAAAAATTTATAACTGTCATGTTAATAGGAACACAATGAATAGGAAGACAACACATGAAAGGTTTAGCACTGATACGCATGCAGATTTATACATAGTGACTTGGTATCAGGTGAGAGACTTCAGTAGCATTTCTTATGACTTGGTCAATTTTTTAGTTGATACCTTTAAAGGTGGCTCAAAACAGTTTTCAGCACTTTCCAAGACGTAGATTTTGATGGGTCATTATTACCACACTTTATCAGTTGATGCTATAGTCATGGTATCAAAAACCTGCCCAGTCATTGCTGAAAACGTTGGTTTCATGTTCGTGACACAATAAGTTGTCATAGCACCATTATGAACTGCTAAAACAATCTTAATTTTAACTTCAAGTCCTTATATTTCAAAAACGGCATGATGAAAGCCTTTTTTATATTATCGAATTTTGATTAGCAGGATAAGGTGCAACTTTAATTTTGACAAAGTTTAAATAATTTTTTACATAGGGTTAAGATTTTCGAAAATTTAAGGTGGCTGTGAACCAGCTTTACAATTCCCAACAAGAGAAAAAAATTCAAGAATTGTTGGTAGGTATGTAGTCAAACTACTTTAAAGCATATGTAGAAATTACTTTCTCGTTTAAACTTTGATTGGTGGACACTAAACCAGTAGAAATAAATAAATAAATAAATAAATAAATAAATAAATAAATAAAAATCAAACAAGGTGATTGCAAACTTTAGCCACAATGTTACCTCGTTAGAGCAAAACGTGTTACGCCAGCTCTTTGGACACAGACAGTACAAAAGAAGGTAAAGAATGTTGAAAGGCACGGGAACTGTGTTGCCTTTGTCGATCCACTCCAGCCACATACGAGTTCTCGAGAATTTCCACTCTACAAGTGCGTTTTCCTAAGAAAAGCCCACAAGATTTCAGTTGCAAGAAAAGTGTATTCTAAGTGGTATAAGGTTCATGGCAACGTTTACCTAGAAAGTTGTTTAAAAACTAATTACTGATGGCAACGAGATGATCAGACCTAAGGTTCGTAAGTACATATAGAACTGGCTGGTTATTTCGTTCCCACGTGCTTTGGCAGAGATACTAAATTGTCTATCACGATTGCTAAATCATTTAAGTTCTAGTTCTTCTTTCCTTTTTCTTGTTAATTCTTTTCTTCGTTTTTCTTAGGATCTTTCGTTTGTTTTCTAAGTTCGTACACCGAAACCGTTATTCAACGCCTTAAAATTTACAGACGCTGCAGGATTGAAACACTTGAAAACGTTACAAATAACCAAAACCATATTTGATGCACAGAAGTAAACGTACCATGATTTTGTCAAATGAGTTATTCATCATAGCGATCAGCATGTTCAAAGCTACGATGACGGTGCAGATCATATGAGCTACCATAAAAGTGCGGCCAAATGTGGACGACAATTTAAACGCAGGATCTTCAACTACGATTTTGTCTTCCTCCACCAGACCAAGTAACAGCCAAAACATTCCAATGAAAGTATTTGTGTGCCTGAAATGTAAAACTCAATCCATAATAAATTTAATTCACTCAGTGGTTTAATTTTGTTCAGTTGACACTATCATTCTGTTTAAAAGTAGAATATCTTTTGTCATACGTACTTGCCATATGGGTGAGACGCCTTGTAGCCGTGGCTGTCGTTCAATTCTCGTAGTTTGATCTGCGAAGCGACATAGTACGAGTATATCTTGGCCACCCCAGTAGCAAAAGCGATGTAGAGGAGCAGAAAAATGACAAGAAACTTCAGCACATCTTTCAGCATTTTGTAAAGCGACAGCTGCAAAGGACCCAACACTGAATTGACTTGGAAAACGTGGGCTAAGTGGAAAAAGGCCATCACCGTGGCGCTGGCGTAGATGGTATCCGCCACGATAAATGCAGATTTTCTGGGCTTCCACTCCCCGTAATACCCCCATGCACTCAGCCATACTGTGTAAGACAGGAGGAACGTAAAGACAATCATGGTGTCTACAACGTTCCACCATTTGGAAAAGTAATTCAAGAATCCTTGTCTAGTGGCCTCTAGGGCTTCCTGCAGGAATAGGCCCACAACAAAGGCAAGCACTGGATAGTCTGAGGATGAAGTTAATACAAAAAATAATAATTAATACAAAAAATAATGCTCAGTTTTCATCCAGAATTGATCCATAGAATCTACAAGCACTGTTGATTAAATCTTATCGTAGTTTTGGTAATAGCCTGGCTTAACCTGATCTAGCCAATCTGTGCGTATAAAAAGCTACATGGCCGTATATTTATGCTGAGTACATGAAAGGAAGAACTGAGTCAAAATTTTATTGAATGTGTGCCAACCCTGAGAGAGTGGGCAGGTAACCACTTACACAGTTCGACCGTTAAGGCTCACCAACAAAAGTCCTGGACAAGCGGTAGGAAGTAGAAAATGTGTTTGACTAATGAATTACAATTAATAGATTATTAATTGCTCCTTATCTGTAGCCGTTACAATTAACTCATGCTTCTTGACTTTCCAAGGGTACGCTTTTATTTTAGTTGAGTTAAATTTTTAGTGGTTATGGGTCGCAAGCAATAATGTCCTTATATGCATGAGTCAGAAGGGCCTTGCCTCAAGGTGACGGATCAATGCAGAAAGCGTTCAAAGACAACTAAATAGCATAACAACTAGGCCGTTTAATGCTCAGTAAGTCTAGTGAAGTTGCATTACCTCAGTGGCTCAGTAATCATGGGCATCGAAACTTACCAATCCAAGCCAGGCCTGTTTTAGTTGTTCCAAACTTATCCTGGAAAGACGAGGCGAACACAAGGCAAAGGAATAGCACATAAGACATAGTGTGGTTGATGAACTTGGAGTAGGGAAGTTCGTATAACTTCCTAAACTTCCAGCAGCAGATATCGTCAACTTTACCAGAACAACAGCATCTTCGTATCAGTCGAACAGGAATGTAAACGAAGCAAGTAACTGCGACGAGGACAAACTGGATAAGGAACCGGGAGGCTTTTCTCCCTACGCCTTTATCTTGCCAATTTAGCCAACCGCGATAAATAATCTCGTTGAGAATATATTGGCATTTGGGGCTTGCCACGAACTGAAAGCGAACAGAATTTTAGTCGTTAATTACAAACAGACCTAGAAAATAAAAATTAGAGTAAAAGAAGCGTTGACTGATTGCAACAATGGAGCCGAATAAGAATAATTATGATTTTTCTTCTCAATCCGAGGCGAGGGTTTTCTGAAATGCTATTATTCATGTCTGGCTTAAACACGGAAACAACGCAATAAACTAGGTGAGTTCAGTTGTAAAGAAGGAACATATGGAAGTCGACTCACTATTCACAGTCACAGGAAAATTCTTTTAACCTGATAATATGCAGTCTCAAAAGTGATAAAATTTCATAAAAGCGTATACCAACCCTTTTCCGCTGTTTATCAGCAGCCAGCTTGAGGAGACTAAGACTCTGATTAAAATTTGCGGGCGTTTTGTTCAGTAAAGAACCATTTCCTTCGATGTCCATGATTTCGTGAAGCTGGTTTAAATCTGAAGTGTCTACTTGCTCAACGATATCAGCAGCAAACGTCTCATATTCCTCAGCTCGACGCTTGTATTCATCTCGGCTGTAATAGTGCTCATACGAGGCGATTTTCTCCAGAAGATAGGCGTCATCCAAGGCAGCTTCAATGATGTCTGCAAACTTGCTTTCTTTACGTCTTATTCCTTTATCGTACTGGGAATTGGGATTGTTCCTCCAAAGCCATTCCAGACTGATGTACAGTGGATTGCTAAGGATTTCGATCCATCTCCGTTCTTTTTCGCTTCTCATTTCTGCCTCCTCTTCGAGGTCGTCTAGACCTTCATCGCACTGGGAAATCCAGCATAACATATAGCAGAATGAGTTCTTTATTGTTTTGCACAGTTTCTTGCAATCCCAGATGCACTTGAAATGACTCTCATTTTCTTTGTTGTTCTCCTTCTTGACAATGATTCTGCAGATCTCGTTTAAATTTTCAAGTGTCTGGTTGTTTTCATCCTCGTTGATCTTGGCAATGAGTTTCCAAACTTCAACGACGTTACCATCTTCGAGGGCGTCTGCCAGTTGCTTTAACGGATTGTTCTTGGAATCGCTCGCGTTTTCAGCTGTTTCAATCAGACTTAGCAAAAAAATATGCGCCTCTTCCTTTGTTCTTTCCTGCACTATTTGTAGAAATCTGTCAAAGGTGTCGCTCGTCTGCAGATGGACATCTGTGAGGGAAACTTCGTGCGCCATTCTGCTGTGCTTCCTTTGTTACGTTTCGTCACAAAAAGCACTGATCGAGGGCATTTAGGTCTTTGTTTTCTTGATTAGGGTAGTCGAAAAAAAAATTACAAAAAAAGCGTAATCTGCAGTTACCTGAACCACGGCTATAAAAGTTAGTTCCCATTTGATGAAGGAATACAATGTGTCACGGGATCTGCCATACATGTAACAGAATAAGTTAATTTACTCTCCATTTACTCACAGACTGCCCGTATCATCTAACTAAACACGCGAACAGCTGTGAGGACCTCTTTCCATTTTATCTCTGTGACCTCAGACACCTGATTAAATTTGGTCATTCTGGGATGCTTCCAACTAATTCAGAGTCAAGATAAGGTGTCTTAGTAACTGAACAGAGAAAATGTCTTAACCGACCAATTTTGTTCAAAGAAGAACTGTTATTACACTGTTTTTGAAGCTGGAGGCTCCTTTACATGTAATTTATTGAGTGATCTTTGATGATACTGCCACTGACTACAATTTTAAAACTAAAATAGTTATTTTTCTTAAAAGGCGCTGACGCACCTATAATTAACTTAGTTTTTAGGTGCCCATTTTTGTTTACATTACAAGGAACATCAGAAAAGTGTTCTTGACTTGCACTGTTTACATGCTTTTTCTCCTTGGTCAGCAGTTTAATTAAGCCATAATTCAGTTCTTGTCTTTCCATTTTAATAAAACGCTAAAACGAAATACCGGATCATGGCTTACCCTCGGCCAAAATTTTCAACTTCCTTAGAGCGCGGTTTGGTTAAGTTACTCCACCACACATTTGTTGTAGTTGTTTAAAAGCCAATGAAAATTTAACTTACGGTCGATTAATGTCATTAACACTACACCGGTATATCGGAGAGGCCATGAGCTCGAATCTTATTCGAGCCTTTTCAGGCAATGGTCTCGCAATTGCTTTTAGCCAGTTAGCGGCAAGCAACTCAAAAGTTGTGTACATATGCTCATGATTTTAAATCTCTCTCTCCCACTTCAAGTACATGATCTTTCATCTCCACTTTCATTCATAACATAGCGCGCGCGCTAGTCCTACCTAATTCCTATTGAGCCATCATGAACAAAATCACTATATACGCACGGCCGTGCGTATATAAGATAGCGTGAGCATTTTCAATTTAGCTGCATAATTTCCGTCGAGTTTAGTGCAAGTTCCTTTTGTTTAAGTTTCGGCAATGTGAAGATTATTCTCAACAATCCAAACCCTACTTCGAGCCTTTGACTTTTGCCAAGCTAAGATGTTTGCTTAAACTTGGTTATTTTGATTTTTTTGTGTGCACTCTCATCAAGTATTTTTGACTTTGTTTGCCTACATTTTCATTATAATTAATTCGAAGAAGCGAATTTTTCATCGACAGTTTTAGAAACCAGGTTAAGCGTTTTTGTTCAACTGTTGCTCAACCGATTGTGGCGTTTCAGGATCTTAATGACCTTTGTTTTCCTTCACCGTGCATTGTGAGAGCTTTGTAGTCAATCACAAATAACACATGTTTTAGCGCCCAGGATGTTGTCGCCATGTTATAAAAGAATTGGTTCATGCTTTTAGCTGTGCGTATATCGAGTTATGGTTGCACTTGAGAAGTTTGGAGAGCACTCAAGAAGCTAGAGTTGCTCCAAACTTCCCGCGTGCATCCATAACTCGATATACGCACGCTAAGTTTGAACCAATTCTTTCATCTTCACCATTTACAGGTATAATATGAACTTACAGCATGACTAGTTCCCAGTTTGCTTGATGGCTCATTTGGTAAAACGCTACAACGATACAGTCGCGAAGGTCATGGGCTCGAATCCCGTTCAAGCCTGAACCTTTCTTCAGTCTCTATCTTCTCGACTACCAAAGTGTCCGGCGTACATAAGACCATATCAGTGTAACGATCTTTAAGAGCTTTAAATCTTTATTGAGTAGTTCAAATGGACGATCTTTAATATATTTACTTGTATATCTTCAGTGATCTTCGGGCATATTACGAACTCACAACGTGACCAAAAGTCCCAGTTGGCTTAATAGCTCAGTTGGTAGAGCTCTGCAGTGGTATTGCAGAGGCCAAGTCTCAAGGTTAGGATCAGAATTATATTTATTTTTTTATACATTTTTACGGTGGTGTCGGCTTGATTGACAGCATTGCGTGCCGACGACAGCATTTTTATTATTTTTTTAAAGTCTTAATTGTATTAAGGTAGTCCTTTACATAAGCGTTATTGGCTTCCCTGGGCTTCCTTGCCTTATACATTGATATTTTGTAAATGCAGTGGAATCCCGATTTTTCGAGCCTCCAAGGGAAACGAAAATTGGTTCAAAAAATCGGATAATTCGTGAAATCGGAGCTAAAATATTAACAGCGTTTGATTGAGGAGGGGAAACGACTTTTGGTTTGAGTTATCGGGAGGCTCGAAAATGGAGGGTCGAGAAATCGGGATTCCACTGTATATTCATAAATGGTAAAAAGAATTAAAACAAACAAACAAATCAGCGATTATCACATCCTGTAACTGCCTACGAAGAAACAGTGGATGATTACACAGCTAGTAAAATTCAGCTCATCAAAATATAAGGCGTTTAATTCAGCGGTAGAGAACAGTCCACGAATGAAGCGTATGCGGTACTGGGACCTCATTGCCCTCTAGATTTTGTTTACGAGATTGAATTTAACTTGGTAATTTCTAAAAAGAGATGGTTAACAGCTGACTTAGGTTGCAGATTGATATGAACACTCAGGAAGGCAAAGTCACTTGTTTCTGTTTGGTCTGAGTGTCATCTTCCTGGTGGATAGAACGCCATGGAGCGTCAATACACATTTTGACTACATTTTCTACATTTGGATAGGTTATATTATTTTACTTCACTATAAGCCACTTTGCTTTCGAAGAGGCAAAAATATAACTTTGCTACAAGAAAAAATAAACAAAAATCCAAACTAACTAACTGACTAACAAATTAATTACACAAAACATAGATAAGATGCGCCCCCCCCTTTTAATTGACAACGCCTACTTTGTCACTTCTAAATTCTAAGTGGACAGAATGTATAACTGCACTATTCGCGTTTTCAGGTATGAAAACAACCCAGCTTGTGAAAAACACATATCTTAAAAAAGCTTCGTTTCTTTGAAGTACGTGAAGTACTTAAAATAGGTATGCTGGTAATATGTGCCACGAATCAATGATTAAAATGATTGTTTAGTCATCTGCCACCCGACGTGATGGTGATTATTGTACAGTAAGTTCCTTCCATCTTGTTAAGTAGCCATTCCTCTTGTCTTTCAGATATCTCACGACCAGTGTTCTCATTACCTGTATGCGTTTCTGTAATAATAAAAAGAAAAAAGGTTGTGATTGATTCCACTGAAAAAGCTGGCGGGGAGTTTTTTCTCAGTCGTAGCAGTACTGAGTGAGGAAATCCGTTTCACATTTTCTTGCTAATTGAAGATTAAAACCTTTACCGTGAAAAAATGATTAATAGATGATTTTTTTATCCATGACGTCATTCCATTGGATAGAGGGTGTTGAATGTAGTTGTTGAATAAATGGTAAACTAGTCTAATTGGTAAAAGTTCTTTAGAGATCAGCCAAAGTATCAGATATTATTGACTATCTTGCTACCGTCCTACCGTACTCATGGACCTTTTTAAGATGTAGCCCTTCAGTTAAATAATTATGTGTGTGTTTTTTTTCTTTTTTCTTTTTTTTTTTTTTAATTTCGAGAAAAAGAAAAATGGAATACAGAGTGCACGTGAATAGCATACCTCTCTAACGATGGAATTTTTCTCTGTCAGGGAGTTGGTGCATTCCAATGAGCACCTGCGGATACCACCAGAACAAATACAGGGGCAGCAGCAAGGAAAAACCTAGAGCATTAGTGAAAAGTTGTAAGTCAGCAGTTGATTTAATGTTGGAATTCTGTCCTGGATCAGCTCCTCATCAAAGGGGCACCTCATTTTAGCTGAGGAGACACAAACTTTAGAGAATTAGTGAGTTGGCATTATGATAACTATTTTTCTTAAACTCATTAATAATTCATCAAGTTTAAACAAAGGAAATCATGTGACGTGACGGTGTGTGGATTAGCATAGATTTTTACGATTTGATTCCCTCGCTTTCTCCCTAGTTTTAGTTTCGATTCAGAAGATATATCAAACACTTAAGACAGCGTTTGACTACATTTCCAAGCACCTAAGTTCGTAAAAAATACTTCGTCCGATACTCGTCGTATTTTCAACTCTTTTCTCGGTATTTGGAAACTTGGTGAAACACAGTCTGTCGTGTTTGATATATTACTTAAACGACTGTTTAATAACTAACCTGTACATGAACACAGTCTTGTGCTTCACCAAACTGTACTTGTAAATTGCTTCGCTCTGGGCACTTTCGTCTCTAATTGAAATAAATGATCATATGGCAGATTACAAAAGAAGCCAATTTGAAGTGTTATCGTTGTATGTTGTCGCCAGATTTCAATCATTAAATGATGAACGTAAAACAATTGCCGACTTGAACAAAATGACCTCGATAAATAACGGAGTCTACAATGGGCAAACTAGGCTAGGATTTTGGGACGTATTTAAAACTCGAAATGACGAAATGTCACTATAGTTACCCTAAATAGCGCTCCAGTTAGCCTGAATATCACTAACGTGACGATGGTTACTCTCGATAATTGTATGGGTTAAGCGTATCACACATTGTCAAGTGTGGTTTCGTCATTTCCCCATTCCTTGTTTTAAACTCGCCCAGGATCCCGTATTAAATTAAATACAGCGAGTCGTCGTACCTCTTTACAGCAAAACGGTCTACGGCAGTTTAGAAAAAAGCAGCGCAAAAAATGATACACAATGTTGAAAGGCACTGGAATCGTGTCGCCTTGGTCGATCCACTCCAGCCACTTCTGAGTCCTAGAAAACTTCCACTCTACATCTGAGTTTTCCTGAGAAGGAAATAAAGGTCATCTCATTGAAGTAGAACTGACAAAAGATTTTTATTCAAACTTAAAACTATAACAATCTGGATGCACGGAAGAAAACTTACCATGATCTTCTCAAATGAGTTATTCATCATAGCGATCAGCATGTTTAAAGCTACGATGACGGTGCACACCACGTGAGCAATCATAAAAATGCGACCAAATGTGGACGTGAGTGAAAAGGCGGGATCTTCCACTAAGATTTTCTCGTCTTCCACAGTACCAAGTAACATCCAAAACATTGTGATGAACGTCGTTGAGTGTCTGGAAAGCAACCACAGACAATCATGTGTTAGATTAAAGGTTTTATCAGAAGTAAATGGTGTAAGGACGGTGCCTAATAAATACAAAGGTTTTTGCCTCAGGTTAGGATCACGCGGAAAATGTAGATCTTTGCATGGGCTATTGGAATCCACAAAGAAAAATTGGGGTAGCCACGCATTTTTTTTAGAGATAATTAGCCCTGAATCGCAACAAAAATGTTGACATCAGCATTTTTCTGAAAAAAAGAAGGAAAGGATATTTCTTCACAGATTTCCTTAGAATTCGCCTTTACATACAGAAAAGCAAACACATTTATAAAGATCTTAAACTGAAATGCATGGTAAATGTTACCATAAAAACCATTTGGGGTATGTTTTTTATAACAAAATCTTTGCTACAGCGCTTTTAGCGTCTGTGACAGCCTTTCCGGCTCTGGTTCAGCTAAAATACAGCCTAAATACCTTTTGCTCACCGCCAGAAACTAGTCACTTATTGAATAGGCTTGCCACTTCCATTTCATATCATAAACTTGGAGTAACTACGCGTTTTTTAAAGTTATTAATCTTTTCTGAAAGCTTTTACGGTGCCCGTTACATTTTTTTCTTTCAGCTCCCCAGTAAGTAAGACATTTGCGTATCTCGCACTTGTTTTGCACGCGCACTACGCCATCTGCAGGTTCATGTTTACAGTTAGATTTCAGTATAATTTCCGACAGATAACAGCTAGTTTTCAGCTGGAAGACGTTAACAGTTAGTGGTTAGCGATATGCTGCTATTCTGGTCTTCCTCGGTTAAGTACAGGTTCATTAAACTTGATTTGGTCACAGTAGGGCCAGTGGGAACATTTTGCTTTCAGTTTCGTCATGTACTTGGTAGCGTAGTTGATTGCGTCAATGTCAACCCTATGTCAACACTATGCCTTGCGTGAGGCGCAGAACGTGTGCGTACAAATAAAAGTAGTCACAGTCCTTAAGTCTAGGATTATGGGCTGTTTATTGTTCGGCAAAGGTGCTCTCAGAGAGACTGTAGTTGGCGACTGACGCCGTATCGACAACCTAATCAAGCCAGCATTTAACAAAGTAAGCAATATATTAACTAAGCGTAGTTCAGTGGCTGAGCTCTTATTACCCGACGTTATATAGAGTTGAACCAACTCGAACACCGTTTACGGTGTTAAAATCTTAAAGTTATTTCGGTCCCTTTTAAGGCATTGAGGCAAACAAATCTTTGTGCTGTGTTGTGTTTAAAAGAATCGTCTTTATTTTAACTATAAAAAAAATGAATGTCAATTAATTTGTTGTTTTAGAACTGGCACTTTTAAACCACGCCTACAAAACGATAGTACCTTTAATTTTTAGTTTAACTTTCCAGAATGTCGTAGAAGGACCAACGCCATTTTTATAGCAGGGCTTCCTGCGGGTAGAAAGCCTTTTGTTTCACTGATTGATTATACCTCTTTCATTTGAGCCTACAATCAGTGGCTTAATACAATTCTGTAACACGTACTTGCCATATGGATGAGACGCCTTGTATCCGTGACTTTCGTCCAGTTCTCGTAGTTTGATCTGCGAAGCAACATAGTACGTGTATATCTTGGCCACCCCAGTAGCAAATGCAATGTAGAGGAGCAGAAAGATGGCGAGAAACTTGAGAACAGCTTTCAGCATTTTGTAAAGTGACAGCTGCAAAGGACCCAATACTGAACTGACTTGAAAAACGTGGGCTAAGTGGAAAAAGGCCATCACCGTGGCGCTGGCATAAATACTATCAGCCACAATAAATGCAGATTTTCTGGGCTTCCACTCTCCGTAATACCCCCATGCACTCAGCCACACTGTGTAAGACAGCAGAAACGTAAAGACAATCAAGGTGTCTACGACATTCCACCATTTGGATATGTAATTCAAGAATCCTTGCCTTCTGGCCTTCAAGGCTTCCTGAAGAAACAAGCCAACAACAAAGCCAAGCACCGGATAGTCTGAGAATGAAATTTAAAAAAGTGCACGTCTCTATCGAGAATTGGTTTTGGAAAATGTTACAAAAAAACTTTCACATTACTCTCTTTTATAATATTATCGTATATTTAATGATTATTCCACCAGCGCGCGTTGCATGTGAGATGATAATTGACGAGGCGCGTAGCGTAGCTATGATCATCTCATATCCAGCAAGCGGGAGTGGAATAATTGTTTTGTTAAAAACGCCCCCAAAATATAGAAAACTAAATTCCAATAAAAATAAAATCATGTATGGCGTGCGCTTTGAATGCACTAGGATTCTATGGCGAGGAGGATAATGCCTTTTTCGTGCAGTGAAGAGAGTAATGATAACAGTTAACGGAATGGCCCTGGGCGATGGACTGTTAAATAGTGGCAAGGTTTCAGTGTTAAAACTTACCAATCCACACTAAACCTGTTTGGTTTGCGCCGATCTCGTGTCGATAGGACGAGGCGAAAAGCAGGCTCAGGAATAGCATGTACGATATGGTGTGGTTGACAAACTTGGCGTAAGGAAGTTCGTACAACTTCCTTAACTTCCAGCAGCAATTGTCTTGAAGTGTTCCACAGCAACAGCTCCTCCGAATCAATCGAACAGGAATATACACGAGACAAGTGATTGCCACAAGAAAGAAATGAAGAAAGAGCCACAGGGTTTTCCTCACTAAGTCATTATCTCGCCAATTTTGCCATCCACGATAAATGATCTCGTTGAGAACATACTGGCATTTGGGACTTGCCACGAACTGAAAACGATCAGAATTTAAATTACAAATTAGCATAAATTATCACCAAAGCTCTGAGTCCTCGAAAAAAAAAAAAAAAGAAATTAATCAACGCGTCAATGAAAACCTCCCGTTTGTGAAAGTGCTACTGTTCGACAGTAATTTTTTCTCCTCTCCGCGAATTCCTTTCTTCCGGTATTCATTTATTCCAAAGTAATAACCCTTTGACTCGACACCCCTGATATTAACTTTTTGTTTCTCAGATCGTTATACAATTGCATATTTTGAAACTATTTGGTTAGACCACTCTGATGACTTTGGCATTCAAGAAATGGAATAGGATGACTGGTACTGATATAAGTAAGTTTAACTAATATTGAGCATTTTGCCTCCGAAACAGGTGCATATACTCATAACAGGAGTCGACGTATCTTCATGGTATGTTTTTTGACTCCACAATCAGGGACATACTCTTTCACAAAAAGAAAAAGAATCCAATTAAAGCGTATTCCAACCGATCTTCGTTGTTTATCAGCAGCTATCCTGAGGAGACTAAGGCTCTGATGAAAATTTTCAGGCTTCTTTTTCAGTAAAGAACCATTTCCTTTGATGTCCATGATTTCGTGAAGCTGGTTTAACTCTGAGGTTGATACTTGCTCAACGACATCAATAGCAAAATTCTCATATTCCATCTCTCGTTGCCTGTAGTCATCTCGACTATAGTATTTGCGGTGGCGCTCATACGAAGCGATTTTCTCCAGGAGATAGGCGTCATCTAGGACAGCTTCAATGATGTCTGTAGACTTGCTTTCTTTACGTCTTATTCCTTTCTTGTACTGGGAATTGGGATTATTTCTCCAAAGCCATTCCAGACTGATGTACAGTGGGTTGCTGAGTATATCGATCCATCTCCGTTCTTTTTCGCTTGGCAATTCTGTCCCTTCCTCTGGGTCGCCTTCATCACAGTTAAAAATCCAAAATATTGAGCTCCTCAATGTTTCATACACTTTCTGAGAATCCCACTTACATTTGAGATGGCACCCATCTTCTGTACTGCTCTTCTTCTTGGTGATGATTGTACAGACCTCACTGAGATTTTCAAGTGTTTGGCTGAGTTTCCTCTCGTTGGCCTCGACCATGACTTTCCAAGCTTCAACAAGATTATTATCATTGAGGGCGTGTCTAAGTTTCTCAGAAGGATCTATCTGAGATTCACTATATTTGTTTTCGTTCTTATCCGTTGTAAATAGACAAAACAAGAAAGTATCCATTTCTTTCTTTGTTCCAACCTGTATTATTTCCAGAAACCTATCGAAGGTATCCCTGTTCTGTTTGTCAAGATCTTGCCACATAATGCTGCAGAGTGCTTGAATCGTCTAACTGTATGCACGCAGCGCACTGTCCGATTGTGCTTTGCTCTTTTGTTTTCCTGATATGGGAAGAAACAAGCAGATCCTTACTCAGCGCCTTTCTGCTCTCACGACAGATCCAGTTCTTTATTTTTTTATGATGTCCCAACGAAAATATTCGCACGTCAAATTTATGACAAGATTTGACATTGATCGGACTGGCCGTGGATGACATTTCTTATCTTTCTGACATTATGCATACCGATCTCTTCGTTGCGTTGCGTGGTCACTAAAACACGAATCGAGCCAGAAACATCTACAACCAACCAAATGAGGGATCTGCTCGTTGTTCGGGTGACTTTTTCGCACTATTTCCCTCGAAGCTTCTGCGACTACTAGGCTGAATCAATAAAGGGCGAATGCATTTGCATTGATTACATACAGCGATCGCTTTACATAGGAAAATTTATCTCAGTGGTGTTATTTATTTATTTATTTATTTATTTCCCTCGAATAAAGAATAAAAAGCATTTACACAAGAAGATGATGATGATGAAGAAGAAATAAACTTGTGAAGTGGCGAGGGAGCCTAAGAAGAAGTCATACAAGACCCCTTCGTTAAATGAATTACCTAAACGTTACAAGTTAGATCAGGCAATGTGAACGGTATGATATTCTACTGTGAATAGCACTAGTACTTATTGTCTCACACTCCTCGTTCTACATACATACATACACACATCAGATATACATAAATATATAAATACATACTTTTTATTTAATCTCTGATTTACAGAGTAGCTACAATCTTGGACAGAATAAAATGGAACAATTATCCCCCATCCCCCCCAAAGCAATGATGAAGGCGCGAAG
>Ga0126339_10000294_pt1 | contig 25163 bp, 14 predicted proteins | sample OrbTmetagenome_2_FD_92532 | JGI IMG/M metagenome (GOLD analysis project Ga0126339, IMG submission 92532) | Coral microbial communities from Petempiche,Puerto Morelos, Mexico - Orbicella T R C metagenome | ecosystem: Host-associated > Invertebrates > Cnidaria > Coral | place: Petempiche,Puerto...
AAATTAAAAGAAAAATACAAATAAAAAATTTAAAAGTGAATTAAAAGAATAATTCAATACATAAATAAACTAGAAATAGAAATTTAAGGAATAAAAATAATAATTATTAAAAAATTCACACCGCCTGAGCTGTACTGTTCATATCGCGTGTATTTCATTCAGTCCAAATGGTGTATTCAATTCACAATTTTCATAGTTAGCAGTTCACTTTTAGGCAAAAAAGAAAGTAAAGAACAGTCCAGTTTTGACCATGTCTAGAAAATGTGAGAAATAGGCCAATTCCGATATATTAAAATTCTAACTTGGCTCTGAGGCTTAGGGGAATAAAAGAAAAGAAATCGCATCGAGGATGAGGGATGAATAATTAATTTCTTCTATTTTATTCCCCTAAGCCTCGGAGCCAAGTTAGAATTTTAATATATCGGAATTGGCCTATTACACCTTCGGTTTCCTTGGAAAGCCGTGTTGCCTCGAAACAAACTCAAGCTTTGCTTTCCAAAAATAAATTAAACTGCCCGTGTGAATTAACCCTTGAACCATTCAACAACTTGTCAACTGCGCGTCCTTAAGTTCTCGCAATTTGATTGATGAAATTCAAACTTAAAACTGATTCTCTTGTTTTCTGCAGAAAACAAGAGAATCAGGCAAAAGCGTGCAAACTCCACACATCTCCCACAAGCTTCAACACGTAAAAATACATGTCCCGGATGTCCCGGCAAGCCCGCGAGGAATGGCCAGTGAGCTGGTTTTATTAGGAGGGGATCTGGGCAAGAGTTGACAAGTATGACGGCGGAGTCGAGAAGGAACCAAGCGAAGCAATTTCTTGTGTACGGAGCAAAAATATAGATACAACGATGAGACCGCCGCCAGTGGTGACTGGCATTTCTCCCGCAGAAGGTCCGCCTGGAACTAAAGTCATTATTCGTGGTGAACACCTCGGCATTAACGCCAAAGATGTGACAGGTATGAAGCTAAACACCACAAAGTTTACTAGGAAAGTGAGTTCAAAACCCGAGGGGGAAATTCCAATTTCATGCAATTGCAGGCATACTCTGCACATCCTGACCACCTAGTCCGCACTTTAGAACAAGCCTTAGCCAAGTATTTTCTGGGCTAGGAATAACATGGGTCATGGTGTAGGCCATGGCCTACTGGTGGTTTATTTCCGTGAAAAAAAAAAAAATTAAAATTAAAAATGAAATAATTGAAAGAAGAAGCAGAAGTAAGTAAATAACAAAGAAACGGATCAAATATGATTCCATAAATTAAACTAATACTCTGAATGGCCTTTCAGTTTATAGAGGATATTACACAGTGGCGAGAAGATGTGAGTTTTATGTTTAAGTGGCAAGAACAATATCCCACGAGTGAGCACAGCGAATGAGTCACATATTGTTCTTGCCATGACAATGTAAAATTCATATCTTCAAGCTAACGTGTAATGTTCATTTTATTAAATAGACATACTGATGACACCATTTTTGATGATTTTCTGAAGATTTCCGACCATTTTCTGAAGACTTCCGAAAATTCTCTAAAATTTGTCCATAGGTCAGACGAACGTTGCCAAAACATTTTCTTGAGAATTTCTGAAGATTACCGAAGATTTCTGAACATTACCGAAGACTGCTGAAAACTTTCGAGGAAGACAGGAAGATGTTCCGATCATACACCAACAAATTTAAGTACAATTTAAGAGACAAACTTGATATTAGTGAAATCATTGATATCTTCACTAGTGAGGATATGGAAGATATGCCACCTGAGTCCCAGATGTGGCTTTGTATGAATTTTACGAGTGGTGTATTTTCCAGTAAAACACTCATGTCTACATAATAGAACATTATTCACCATATTTTACCAACTAAATCAAGCTTTTTTTGAGCAGGAATTACTAAAAGTGATACTTGCACATTATAAAAAACTTAAAAACAATCAATCAACCACTTGCTCTTTTGGTAAAAAAAAAAAGTCACTCTCTAAGTGGTTTCTAAGCTATAATTATGATTAAACAAGTTGTCCATAGCACATTTGCATGCTGTTGTGATTTGACTACAACTATCAGAATTCCTTTCATTTTTCTTCACTATTTAAAATTTGAAGCTCCTGTAGGGTTAAAATACCAATCGCCCTAAGTAGCATAAGAAACAGTAAAAGTGAAGGATTCTGGTTGTTGTAGTTAAATGACGCCATCATGCAATTGCCTATTTGACAGAATACACCGTTCTCTTTGGATGCCATAACAACATCAGAAACAAGCAGGCACTTATGGCTCTGTCAATTCCAAGCCCACCCATCCCACTGAGCATTGGAGGGGCATTTAACAGGTTGTCGGTCCCCACCATGGGGCATTTGCTCACAAAGGGCTGTCTGGGGGTTTGGGCATTTGACAATTTAATCCAAAACAAAGTATTATACATTAAGTACTTTGTGAAAATGCAAGCCTGTTTTATTAAAAAATCAAAGGGATTAACGTTACGCAAAGAACATAGTTGTAAACTCTTTTTCTGACAATGATTTAACCAACTGGAAACTAGCCTGTGCCCTGCTACTAGCCCATAAATTCATGTTGGTCTTCCATGTACAAGAAAATCAAGTCAAGAAGCAATGGTTAACATGACAGATGACAATTGTATGACTGTAAACTTATGAGCTTACTAAATAACACAAACAGGAATAAGCCTTCTTTCAATGAGTTTTCCCCGCAAACATTTTCTTTGCAAGTTTGTCTTTGTGGAACTTGGTGTGCACTACTAAGTTTTGACCATGTTAGAATCAATAAGAATTTCAATACGCTTTATATAAAACTGTTGATTACACATGAATAACAGAAGATGCTTTTCACAACAGTCATGAGTACACTGCAATGTCGCTATATACAAGAATGTTAATTGTTGAGCTTCACTTTTAATATGGGGCATTTGCACTGTTCACACGGTCGTGGGGATTTTGTATGGACCAGCTGCACCCACGGTAGGGCATTTGCAATGTTATGAAACGAACATTTCAAATGCTCATCCAATGCCTGAGGGGAGGGGCGGGCTTGGAATTGATAGAGCCTTCTAGCCAAATATAACATTTTCTCAACAAGTTCATGCAACAGTAAGCTATGTTTTTAAAGTTTTTCTCTGTGCCTCGAAAACCACTTAAGCTTTTTAGAATTTTACACAGCTGAAAATAAATGCGACAATTTTTATCCATTTGGGTTAGTCTGCTGTAGCTCCTTGGTTCACTCCTTTTTTTCAACAATATTCTGCCCATCCAAGCCCAATCTTACTTAAACACACCAAAGTAGTCATATCATTTTAGTATTAGTGATCACCTCTTTTGTTGTTGTTGTTGATTCCTGTAGTAAAGAAAAAAAAAAATAGTGAGACTGTCTCAGATAGTGCAGAGTGCAATGTATAGCTCTTGCACGATAGTCACATGTCCTCACCCCTGCCTGGTTCACTCCTAGTTTGTATTTACCTTGGTACCTAGGGCTTTTCCCCTTGCAGAATATGATCGGACAGAAACCTTGATAAGACATAATCTCACAATCTTAGCAGTGTGTATGTTTCATGTCTGTATTTTCATTCAGTGTTCAACAATAACTTACAATTTATTACTGTTTGTCAGGACAGCTTCCAAATTTTACTCTGGTGTTTTACGTTGATATTCGTTCATTTCAAATTCAATAATACGTTGAAGTAGCAAAAGTAGCAAACGTGACAATTTACTTTTCACGCCAACGTTTGTAACTTGATACTTTTGTTTTCCTCGCAAAGGTATGTAACATAAAACCCTTGTTTTCTTGCAAACTTTATAGATAAATGGAAGAATGTAAATATCTCATGAGAAATGGAAGAAGAATGATTGTGTTTCATCTAAAACGCAAATTTTCTTTTCACCGATGAACAAGAAGTAATTTAAATATCAAATAGTCACAGAATACAACGTTCTTGTTCAATTGCCACCTCAGTGATATGGATTAATACAACTGAGAAGCATGAGCATTTCAAGAAGAAGTATTGAAGGCCACCACTACTCATTTGACCGAGATGATATATCCTACATCAGTGAATGAGTCCCCTCAAAGACTGATTAAATTAATTTGCGCTTTTATTATGTACCACAGAGTCTGCAGCAACATTTGAACACTTTCCTAGTTTCTGTTGTCACAGATTCATAATTTGACAAGTTTTAATGCCACTATATCAGGAAAGTTTGGCTAGATATAAACTTTTTGGCGTCTTTTATAGAGGCAATTGAAAGAAAAATCAATAAGCCGCTAAGGAGAAGCAAAAGGTTTCCATTCTTAATTTTGAACCCTGGCAAACACACTAGACAGTGTAGTTTGATAATAGCAGATGATATTTGTTGAACTGAGCTACATGTAGGGGCAATTCTAAAAGATATGCAGTCACAGTAGCGTTTTTTGCACTCATTCACGGAAATCCCTCATGCTTAAATTTGTTTTTGTCTAGCACAGTATCCTAATTGCTGACAAGTTACTTCTCCAAATGAGAAATCTAAATATAGCGAAAATATAATGTCCTGACAACAAACTTATTCTATTTAGCAAGCTAGAAGCGGAGTTGCTCTAACTGTCCAGTTGAATGAATTCTTAAATCTACTGACCACGGTATACATGGATTGATGATCATCTCATACGTGATCGTTCTATCATAACAATTTGTATTTCAAGGAGATATCTGAATATGTTACTTCTGCTAGCTAAGGAAGGATATCTGTGATGTGCACAAAGTTGGCCAAGATCAGATACGCTCTCTCGGTCAAGTTTGTGATCACATTTAAGATGACTGATGATGTGTGCACAGCTGTTTAATTAGAATCTCAGCACAAATTGAGTTTGCTGGATGGCTACATATTAATCAACTAAGAAAACTGAGATGCTAGAAACAAATAAGCAAAACAAAGCAGTGGAGTTCAGTTCAGTGTTGGGGTCAACAGCTTCAATACTTCTATACTAACTTTCATGACATTTTCTTACCTTATGGACTACCTTAATGACCAGTTAGTCAAATAAAATATTCTAAAGTAAGCATAAAAAAACATCAAACAAAGTCTTTTTTTATTGATTTTATTTGCTATATTTGTTCCATTTCATCCCCTCCTAGACTGAAACAATAAATCGATAAAAACAAACAAACAAAAAAACACATGGAAATTGCTGAGTGCATCTTGTTTGTGTGGCTGCCTGGGTTGGATGAATAAATAAATAAATAAGTCTCACATTCTATTTTTAAGTGACTAATGTTATGTAGTTATTGTAAAAGAAGAACAAGCTATTAGACAGTGCAAATAAATGTTGTTAAAAAACAATCAGAATGGGTGCTATCTTTGATACTTTTTCTATTCATTCAGTGAGGCCAAAGTCAGGTATACTGGCTGATAACTGGGGCTCAGTGAACCAATCAGAAAGCTTAAAATGTACTTTCCAAGGTTGAGGAGTTAATGATTGATGTTTTCCTTGATGGCTGTTGATTTTAGGACTGACAATTTGTGGTGCCAACTGCCTTCTTTCTGCGGACTATAAATCAGCAAGTAAGATTATAGCACGGACTGGTCAGGCCATGCCAGGCAAGGGAGATGTGATAGTAACAACACGGTCTGGTGGAGAAGGCAGCTGTACTGTGCAGTTTAAAAGTGTGAAGGTGGTTCCAGGTAGGATGCAGTATAATATTATTATAAAGTGGCTAAATGCAGTGCTTTTAAGTGACAACTGCTGCTCAATGCTAGGTCCAGTCAGCAATTTAGTATTCTTTATGCATCGTACCATTTATTTGTTTATTCTTCATTTAACTTTTCTGCTTATTGAGAGATAAGTAATGAGTAATAATACTAGTAGTAATCGTAGGTTAAAGATTGCATTCAAGTTTTGGTAGGCTTGGTATGTTAAAAAAAAAAAAATTCTAGGGGCAGCATATTTTTGTGCCTAAGCTGTTAGGCAGGCGTGAAATTGGTCTCCCTTCAGCAGGGGCGAAAACAAATGAATTGATCACAAAGCATGTGCATACGAGAGGGTTTGTTCTCGTTTATACATGTATTGTGTAATATTAGTTACGACCGGTCAGTAAAAAACATGGACTGCAGTCAGGAGGCCGCATTTAGTCTGCAGTCCCCATTTTATTCCTAAGTCTACACGTGTTTTATGCCCACTCTGTAATGCTTAGTCCGCGTTTTATACATAAGTCTGTGTTTTATACCCAGGCTGTAGTCCGTAGTCTGTAGTCCGCAATCTGCAGTCTGCATTCCACAGTCCGCAGTTCCCAGTGCGTGTTTTATACTGACTGTGTAAATCATCACCAACCATGTTTGTTCTGTCGGTATGCAAGACAATGTACTTTTAGTACCAAAACTAGGACAATTATTTTGTTTACGAACATGACTTTGAATTGCCTTGGCTTTGGGGTAACAGCTACAGGGCATTTTCACTTCCAAAACAATGAAACAGAGGACATGTTGGTGTACCAAAGCAACCCTGTGGGAGTTGAACTCAATTCCTATGTAAATACTTTCGTTGGGTTTACGTTACATAGTTTGCGCACAGAAATCTAGGCCAGCGAAGTGAAACTCATTTCCTCCTTGGATTTATTCAGCTCAGAAAGCAGCATTGGTTTCAGTCCAAGAGAAGAGGGTACACTACAGTGTTGTGAATCAAACAGATAATTATTTCTGGTATTTAGCTTTAATTTGTTCCTGTTTGAACAAAAAGTCAAAAAAAGCTTTACATAGTTTTTGCCTTGCCTTACTTTGCGGCCGGAACATATGACTTAACAACTGGCATAACATTAAAATTCTCTGGCTCAAGATGTTATGCAAGCCATTAGCCTATAAAAATGTGGTGCTTTACAATGATTCTCAAATTCCACAAGTTTGTTTCCTCAGTTGGCATATTTTATACACAGTGACAGTGGCTTCACAACTGGACCAGTTCAAGTTGATGTGATTTGCCTGTGAAGTTCTCCCTGAAAACTTGCAATTTTTTGACCATACACCAACACCAATCAACTAAACTACTGAATAGACCTAAAAGCGAGTGCAAATTGTCAAAATTTACAATGGTACAAGTATGTCTTATTTGTCGGTTGAAGGTTTCTTAGCTACAAAATAATACAGATCGAAAACTACCAATCACAGCCAACTGGCATGACCTTTTAAACTGCATGTGATTGGTGGCAAACAGTAAACATTACTGAACTTTTTTCTGATGTTAATGGTTTTACAAGAAAGACTCTAAGGTTAGAATATTGGGAAGGGTACTTCAAGTGGTGAAATGCTAGTTCCTGATGGAAATGTGGGCCTCAGATGTTAGTATTTTTTTCAGTTAGACACAAGATGACGACATACTAACAGACCACAACAGAAAGATGTTAACTTTTTTTGTTAGTGTTAACATCATGTACTGGTGGATGAGGCACTGTATGAACTCCCTTACATTAGCTAGGTGAGGCAAGTGGCCCTTTGTAAATACTAAAAAATTACCTGAATCACACTCCCCAGAGATCTTTTTGGTATCCAAAACAAACATGCTTACAACCAAAGCACGACTGTAGAGAATTCAGAATGGTAAGGAATAACAGGGTTCAAAATTAAAAAAATTTCTGACCAGTCATGAAAAGTTGGTTGCAAGTTTGAAAATTTTAGTCACAAATAAACGTGTTAATTTTTTATTACTAAAAATCACATTAATATGAAAGACGTAGGTTTAAAAATATTTAACAAGGCTTTGATTTTATTATTTCATTCATCATTTTTATAACCGCTTTTAATTTTATGTCATTTTAGCAGATCAAACAGATCAAGAATGTATAAGCTTACAGCATGCATGACTGCTTGCACTCTTGAAGATTGTTCACTCTTTGCATGATTTACAAACATTCAATCTCCTACAAAACTAAATGAAATTTCGGGTCAAGCTTAAAGATATCCAGTTTCAAGAACTGATACAATCTTGGGACATTTCCCATCTAAAAGTGATAAAAACAAGCTTGTAACTCCTGGAAAATTCCTCCTGGCTGTGTAGGGACCTGGTGATACGAACATTTCAGAATTCTTGACCTTAACCGATACACTCTTTCTTTGCAAGCGTTCTGTTAAGCTCTCTCTGTACATGTAGCTTCAAATCTGGGGTAGCATAATCAGCTAAAACAGTTGAGGTACTTCGTTAACAAATCTGTAAATCTTTGCAACAACAATCATGCTGAGATGAGTGACCCACCATGTTTGTTTTGCAAGCAGATCCTCACAAACTGGAACTGCACATTGGTACATATGGGTAGCTGACAATCCCAAAAAAAGACTGCTAAATAAATGAGCCTCAAAGAATGATTTCCAGAAAAAAAAAATTTCAAAAACTTGAAATACATGCTCAAGATCTTTCATGCACCAATCTTGTTCCTAGATTCAAGTTTCAAACTTTCAAGTGTTATCTTCTATTGGTCATTGTTGTGTGTCCCCTTGTAGAGTGAATGACCATGGTATTGACAATTGATTTTCCATGCAGTCAAATGTCGATAAACAAAAAGGGACTCCTGTTTTCATACAATTATCTCCTCTTAAAGTGAATTCAGAGGGTATACAGATGTGACAACTTGCCATGAAATTTGTGTCCAGATTCCCAAGAATTATCTTAACAAAAAAGTGTCAGGGATTGCCATTTTTGCAACAAAGAATCTCCTGGAACAGCCTTTGTCATAACAAATATCAGTAAATTTTTGACTTTGTTAATTTTCACCTAAATTATCGAGGGTCAGTTAAAATTTTATTGTGCAAAGCCCTTTCAAGTAGTTTGATCAGAGGTTGAATTGCTTAATATTAAGGAGCCAATATTGTAAACAATGAATTCAATTACACCTAGATGTACCATGTGTGTCACAATATTTAATTGGGACTACAGGTTAGTAGACAAGCATCCATGTTTCTATCTCTTCCTTGCCCCTTATTTTGAGAAACTATTCATGTCAACATTGAAGGAGAGTGTAGAGGGGAAAATTGTCCCACAGTTTTGACAGATATTGTAGTATGATGAAATAACAGAATTTTAATAGATGTGGTATTCAAACAGTTTAGACTTGTTCCTTACAGATCCATTAAAAGAGAGTGCTGTTTGGTTAGAGGAAGTAGATCCTGAAGAATTACGGACAAGGTCTGGCTCCACTCGACCAGTGTCACCACAGATAAACACAAGCCAAGATCCACTGGGGACAGGTGCTGATGTATTTGGGTCAGTTAACTAAATGTTATCACTCACTTGAATGAAAAAAAAAAAATGACAATTCTGCTCTGATTACTGCTGTTCCTGTTGAGTGTGGAAAACAAAGTGCCCCATGGTACAATTGCTGGTCATAACACAGTGACCTCTAACAGTCCCTTGTATTCTTTTGGATTATTATGAATCTCATGAAAAAGCCCATTTTATAGAATTTTTGTTTGCCTTAATTTTTTATACAGTCATCTTTCTGAAATAGAATTGTGTGGATCCAGAAGATATCCATCCCCTCCCGGTTTTTTTCCCGTATGACCCCCCACCCCCCATTTCCATTCCAAGGGGCTTCATGGTACTCCCCCCACCCACTGGAATTTCCATGATTTTTCTACTTAAGCCCCCCCACCCCTCGGAAATTCTGTATCCATAAATAACAAGACTTAACTCATTAATTGTACTAAAATTTAGCTACAGCTGTTTATAGTTACATTGTAGAGGAAGGCGCATTTTTTCATGGTCCTTCACGTCATGTTAAAATGTTTGAATTGGTGCTTGAACTAATAAACAGCTGACTTAGAAGCACTTCACTCCCAAATGGCATAGCAGCTGACTTTTCATCCATTAAAAGAAGTTTTCATACAAGAATCTTGAAACGTAGATAAAGCTCTTTTAAATAACCCAGTCAAAGTTTTAATTTATGCATGGTCAAAACAGCATCTCAAATTACTTCACACACGCGGTCAAGTCATCACATGCAACATTTTTTTCAAAACAGCTGTTTCCCAAATGTCGCTTTATTTTTTCTTTCACCAAAGGAATACATCAATTAAGTCATGTATGCTTTGTCTCTGTGGTTTGTAAATGATAGTGAATTCATTTTATGCCTTAGTTTTTGAGTTATTTTTTTGGTAAAAAAAATACCTCTTAGTCGGCACGTCGGGTATGCTATGGATGCGTCAATGCATGAGTGAGTGAGTGAGAGATGTATGTATGTCACACCAATCAGATTGGATTTACTATAAACAGCCAATCAAATTTCTTGTTGCAAAGGTAAATGGTAGGTGAGAAGATTTGATCCCGACACAATTTAGAACGGCCATATTTATGGAAGTACTCATATATTGGGCTTACTTCGACATTTTCTGTGGGTTAGGCTGAGGATTTTAGTCACGAATGAGATGAGCCTTGAGGTTTGAAACAGTTCGTGAGTTCGTAGTATGAAAATGCAACAAGATTTTTAGCTACAAAGGTAACTTGATACTTTTGTTTTTCACAAGGAGTAAATTCAATTACAGGTCACGAATTGTCGCTTCTAGTTCTTAGGACATGTTTTAGAGGAGATGAGACTATTTAGATTTGAAACAGTTCTAATGTTACCATAGTAAGTGCAGGTGACGATTGTTTTGTTCTTGTTGCATGCAAATATAACGAGATATTTTTACTTTTTAGTTACAAAGGGTAATTTGACACTCTTGTTTTTCACAAGGGAGTAAATTCAATTAGAGCTGACGAATCGTCACCACTTGTTCCCACGAGGTGTTTGCTATCTTTAGTTACAAATGGTAACTTAACACTTTTGTTTTTTATATGGGAGTAAATTCAAGTAGAGCTGACAAGTTATCAGCTATTGTTCCCAGGATATTAAACAAAAAAAGCTTTCATGTCTGGATGGTTTTTACGTCTCTGCAGTAGCAGTTTATTTTTATTAGATGGGCATTTTATGACGTTCTTTTCAGTCCGATATTTTTAAGGGTAGAAAATATCAAAACTGCTCAAATGTTCTTTGAGGACTGCGTGGCACCAAGTTAAAGTGCAATTTAATTAAATCAGACTTTCAATGTGTCAGAGAGTTTTTTTTCTCTTTCTTTAAATTTTCGGTGAAGTAATGTTGTTGTGTTGTGTTGTGTAAAAAAGGTAAACTTGCGACTCATATAAAATACGAAAAGGTCTCTTAACTTGAGTGTTTTTGAGCAAAAATTCCTCTTGAGGGGTTGGAAGGGCTATGTAATCGATGAGTGAGGGAGTTATGCATGTGCACGTGTCTCACCAATCACAGTGTGGGTTTTATCAGAGAACGAATCAAAGAAAAAAAATAAGATGGTATCTACATTAATCTGGAGACGTGTCAAATTACTGTAGTTTGTTCAGTCAAACATCTTATGGCATACCATTAATTTTAGCTATCTTACCATTGCCGATGTAACATCGTATGTACATATTAAATTCCCAGTTTCTTTCTTGCTGTACACTGCAACCAAAATAACTTGTCGAATTAACCAAATCATTACTGTAAACAGCTCCATGAATGCTCCTATCTCCGAGACTTCACACACAGAAAAAATAACTCTTGCACGCCTTGCATGCCTATGTTTTTAAATTTGTCATGCATGTCGTACGTGAAACACGCATAGTTCATTTGTTCTATAAATGACCGCATGAAATGACTCGGCTACCGCTCCGACGTTCCTCGCTGTACATGACTACATATAGTTCAAGACAAATGGCTTTGAATCCACTTTGCTCACTTAAGCAAACTATTAACTAGTTTGTTTGTTTTTTTTTCTATAATTAAGTAATTACATTGTATTTTAACTCCTTTAGTAACATAATGTTTAAGTCATAATAAGTAATTATTGTGTTAAGTAAGTAAGTAATGTAATGCCGAGTATTGTAAGTAGGTTTTTTTTTATGTATGGTAAGTGACATTTGTAAGACAGAAAAGGCGTTAGAAATAATAATAATAATAATAATAATAATAGTAATAATAATAATAATGATGATGATGATGATAGTAATAATAACGATAATAACAATAATGTACTGTATTGTAAGTAGGTTGAGTATTGTGTCTTGTTGTAAGTAGAGTAAGGCAATGTAAGTAATTATGTGTTTAGCCAAAAAAAAAGGGAAAAAAAAACTATTAGCTAAACGGATAACAATGAAAATATGTGATAACCTAGTTACAGCAAGTCTGAAACGGGGAATAATTTTGTACGAGTATCAAACAAAATAAACAAAGAATGAGTCTCATTTAATTGACAGCATGAGTAATGCTGGAAAAAGCATCTGAGCTGCATTTAAGCTAAATACAGCACAATCTTCAAAGTATAAATTAGATATCATCATTGTTCATGTATCACTGCACCTCTTTGTCGCCGTGTTGTTCAACTTGATGTCCAACAAACACGATGCTCAGGATTGCCATCTATTGTACGACATCGGAAGTAAAATGGAAAATATATAACAAAGAATCTAATGTTTATTTCAAAGGATGGAACATTTCTGTTGGTTTGGGTTTCCTGAATCGATTGGGAAAGTACAATAGTGTTCATTCAATCGCACTTCACACCCACTAGAAAGGAAACTCTTTGAGTAGGCCCCCTCCCCTTTGGAAATTTACCTATTTCAGACACCCCTACCCCTTGGAATTTCCGTGACCCTACGTGGGGGGTATGGATATTTTCTGGAACCACACATTGATACAAACAACAACAATTAAGTAAATCATTTGTCTCACAATGTAGTCACTCGAGATTTGTTGATTGTGATGTGGTACATAATCATTATTTTATATAATGAACACTCACTGTAATTGGTGCATGTCTATCTTCCACTCTTTGTGTGTGAGGTTATGCCTTCAGCAGTTCACAGAATTATTTTGTGCTGTTCCCCTGTTGTTGGGAATTTGTTCATTTGCCCTCAAATTAATGGACAGTAGCTAGTTTGACATGTAAACAAAAACTTCTCTGCACATATTTTTGTTTTGAAATATTTTTCTCTGAGAGAGATTTTGGACAATCAATTCATTTTTGTTGATCCTTAAATTTCGAAAATGTTCTGTAACTTATCACTGAAATTGAGTATGGCAAAATGCAGATGCACTTTTTTGGTGCTTTGGGTCAAGAAACTGAGGAACAAATTAAATTAGTAAGAAACAAAATGCACTTTGACTTGCAGCTTTTAAATTTAAGCGGTAAGGACACTCGCATTTAGAGGCTGTGAAAAATAAGAGAGTTGATTTTATTTTAAACTTAGTGGTAGCCTTACTAACCTCATTTTGAAGTTGGTAATTCAAAAGAATTTTAACTCTGAGACGAGGTTAGTAAGGCTTATTTAAACGCATACAAAAGAATTTTAAATTGGCAGCCATTTATGAAAAGGGTCTATAGTTTGATACCCAGCTCTGTAAGCTTTAATTTGATATAGGGGCTTGGGTATCTACAGTTTAAACCAGATGCACTCCATTGTTTGGACATGATACCCCTCCAAAGGTTTCTTTTTTGTGGTAACCTTAATTACAGAACAAGAAAGCAAAGCATCTCTTGATGAATCCTTCAGTCATCTCTAAGAAAAGAGACATTGACATGACACTGAGACATCTGGTGTTCTTGGTGTGACCCGAAGGATGCTCACTTAACCCAGCCAAACAAGGTGGTGTGATTTATACAATATCCCTGTTATTTCTGATCAGTTATTAGAAGTTAACCTTGGCAGATTGGAATTGAAAGTCCTGCAGCACAGATGCCTACAGGAACAGAACATAATGGGAGAACAGTACAACAGTAGGCCACTGAGGGAACAACTTCCTCCCATAACATGAAACAGTGGAGGATCAAAATGTACCAACCACTGTGGACCTTCATGATATTTATTTTACCATATAATTAGGCAAACTGACATTGCCTGATGAAGACTAGCTGTAAGCCGTTAAAATGTTCTGATCAACATCTCAGCTGACTACATTGGGAGACAAAAAATTAACACTTTATTATCATTGTATCCCACAGGATCAAGTGTAATACCCTTTTTACTGTTATGTTAAATACTGTACAAATGTTATAGATATGAAATGTATGTTTTTGAAGGATGTGCTGCTACCATCAGTTTTGGACCACAGTAAGATTGTAATCATTGCAATACCTGTTATGTTGGTCAAACAAACGATATGTTGCTACATGTGAACATGAAAACTGAACAACTAATATGAATTTGCTGGTCTTCAAACACCTGAAAGGATCTGAAACCGGCTAGCCTACCATCATGTTCAGTAATCAGAAACACGTATTTCAAATTTAAAACCGTTTGTAGTTTATACATGTAGTGTGCGTGTAATTACTGTCATATGATAAAAATTTATTTTGAAAACGTAGTAGCAGGTGATAAAGATTAATATAGTATGATAAGTTTGTCTAGAATTCTTTAAATTACCATTTGGATCGGTGGCATAGAAATAGATGGCTTTGAAGTACTACAGTACAGTTAAATTATTGATTAACTGATTAACCAAAACTAACTCTGACTTTTGTATTCACATTAATCTTAACTGTTTTCATTTTCCCTAGTTACAAATTTACAGAGGAGCAGCTAGAGGACTTTTATCCTGAGGGTACGATAATTGGAGATATGTCAGATGTTATCAATAATAATTTATTTACTCTGTTAATGGTGTCATAACAGTTGAAAAAATTATCATATGATTGTTGATTATCGACTGAGGAAAATTCCGCTAGTCGGCTTAAGGAGAAGTCCTCAATACCTTGAATAAAGGTTTTTTGAACTATTTTATTGTGAATGATGCTCCATGTTAATTAACCATCACTTTGAATGCATGCAGAAAGTTGAGAGAGCACAAGAGAAGTTTTAAGAGCACCTTTAACTCATAGAGTGCTCCTTCAACTTGTTAAAGGGTATATAACATGAAAAATAATTTCTGCTTATTTGAAAGGCCTTTCAAATTACAGAAGAATGGCATTTTTCTTTTTGAAATATCTTTTTTTGTTTTAGAGATATTGACGTTTTGCAAATTTGATCAGTGATGACATCATATTGTTTGCAACTAAAAAGTGGAAAATACTGAATAAACGATATCTCTGGAAACATTGAAGCAGTGTTCTTGAAACTTGGTACCACAAATGTGCATCACAAATGAAACAAAATGACATCCTTAGTGCTGTTGCCATGACAAAAGTTTTGCCGCTGATGCTGTCTTAATGAAGACTGAAATTCCCAGTTTTTGTCTTCAACCAAGAACTATCTACTCCACCCGATCTAATGATGTGAGTAAGAGAATATGGGAACTATGTCTGTTCCAAGTAGGACCCTTTGTCTCACTTTAGAGGTTGCAAATAAGGATTTTTGTTTTTTTGACAGAAAGAGACTGGAACCAAAAGAGTTGCTATCGCAACAGCACTAAGAACACTGCTTCAATATTTTGTCTTATACACTGTAGTTGTAGCCAGGCATAGTAATAAAATCTTAAAAGTTGTTGTCACTGACTTAAAAATCTTAAAATAGTCGTTTCGGCTAAACTACTATAACCTTCTTCAGTGATGAAATGAATGTTAACGGCGTCTAAATGTAAATGAGATGTTTATAAGAATGTGAGGAACTCGCTAGGGATTAATTTAGCATTTTTGTAAATGCTGTCCCTTGTGGTCGCGTAGATTGTTCTTGGAAGCATGGCATTCCATTCGCGAACCGAACTCAATTAATGACCACGCGCATATTCCAGACATTTACAAAATCCTAAATTAATCCCTAGCGAGTTCCTCACATTCTTATAAACGTCTCATTTACATTTAGAGGCTGTCAACATTCATTTCATCACTGAAGAAGGTTATAATATTTTAGCCGAAACATCTATTTTAAGATTTTTAAGTCAGTGACAACAACTTTTAAGATTTTGTCTTATACTTATGAAAAAGTTAACAATCTCATCTCAAGGAACTATGAGAAACAAACTTAACCTTATACTAGTCAACTGAGTACTTCAGTGGTGTTTAACTAAGTTTCTATTATGTTTTCATAAGTATAAGACAAATTATTGCTGTAACTTAATTCATAAAAGCCAATGAAATATCAGTTGAGCTTTTGGGTGAAAACATGATATCTACACATGTGAAAGTAACATGTTATCTTCACATTTGAGAAGGTCACCGTTGCTATGGTTACATAATAAATGGCATCTTTTGCAGCAAAAGTGAAATGGGTTGGGATTTCATTGGTATTTATATAATAAATAGAACATTACATGGCCACTTGGGGATACAAAATTTCTCTCGTGAAATATTCTTCAACACTCAAAGAGAAATTTTGTATCTCCGCGTGACCATGCAATATATTCTCTAGGTAAGTAAGGGTTTGTAAGCAAATTAGCGATGTACTAAATCAATATTTTCTTTCCCGTGAAGGAAGTGGAAACATTCTGAGTGAAAACTTTCTTCCTGGTTGGTTTCTTTTAGAAAGACACTCGGATACTGAGTAAGTGATTATGAGATTTAATGTTGAAAGAGGTAAAGTCTGCATCTGGGGCTAGTGGCTCATCAGCAAGCATTTATTTCTGGGGTCAATTTAATGAACTTTTACACTTGTAACTACAAGTCAGACCATGGTATTTACAAGCAGAGACGAAAATGAGTTTAATAAAAATCGTTACAAGTCCAGGTTACAAGTGTCCAACTTATAATTACACATGTAGTGCTACACATGTAGAAGATGGTAAGAATCAAATTTAATAAAACTTTTGCAAGAGTTTGATTGTGTTTTTGCAAGGGTCCAGCTTGTAAATCACAAGACATAGTGCAAAAATACAAGTCACATGTCACTTGTAAACATTCGGTATGACTTCTGAAAAACATGTTGTCTTCTAGTGAAGAGGAACTCGAGGAGCTCCTGAGACTTCAAGTTTTCCGCCAACCTAGGAATTTTGAGAAAAGACTGCTCTTGACTGCTTTTTAGTACAGAGTGCACTATTGGGATGGTTATGGGAGCTGCCTGCCGCTAAGGCACTATGGCACTATGGTGCTATGGCCCTATGGCGCTATGGTGCTAAGGTGTAAACTTTAATGTTTGTTTAATTAATTAATTAGTCTAGAGGCAGGGAAGTGGTGGGGGTGGGGTGGGAAAGGTACATGTGTACTCTACGCAAAACACGTTTCATCGCCGTCAGTTAGGTATGAACATCGCAAAGCTATATATTTGTTTCAGGTAACCCCTTGCTCTCCTTGTGGTACCATTCTTTTTAGAACAAAACTAATTTGCTCTAAACATGTGCGTAGATTAGTTAGCGTTCGTGGCTTCTATATTAGGTGGAGGATACATTGCATATGGAATCACGCACAAATGTTGAGTGGTTTTCCTTATGGTAGAACTCAACATGTAAAACGCATGCGTTCTAGCATCATTAGTGTTATACACTATCTTTCCACGCGGTATTTTAAATATCATGTCATGTCATGTGACCAAGGACAGCAGTTATTTTTCAGGTAGCGCCATTGTCCCTTTTTATTGCAAAAGTGAAATGTTACTGTGGCTGCGTAGCTTTTAGAATTACACACAGGTCAGTTCAACAAATATCATCTGTTTTCAATCTACAATAGTTTGCTTCTCAGGGTTCAAATGTATTGCTTCTCCTTAGTGGCTTGTTTAATTCTTGCCTTAATTGTGTCTGTAAGACAGACCAAAAAGTTCCCAAGTTAGTGGCTTTAATACTCCGCAAATCGTAAATTTGTAGCAAAAGAAACCAGGAAAGTGCTCAAATATTGCTGCAGACTCCATGGCACCTAATGAAAATCGCAAATTAATTTAATCAGTCTTTGGGAGACTCATTCATATCGGCCAAGTAGCGCTGTTTATTTTCAATACTTTTTGTTGAAACGCTTCTCAGCCATCAATATCATTGGTGTTAATTTTGAATTGTTTTATTGTTAACAACAAAGGTGGCAACAGAGAGAGAAAGTGGTATTTCGTGACTATCAGATAATTAAATTAGTTCTTGTTCATCGGTAAAAATTTGCATTTTTAATAAAACAACATTGTTTCTGTTCTGTTTCTTCATCACTACATCAGATATTTAATGTTCTTTCATTTATCTCCAAAAAACAAGCACATCTTCCGTGTGTTGGAGAAAACAAGGGTTTCATATTACATGCCTTTGCGAGGAAAACAGAAATATCAAGTTACAAAGTTGGTGTGAAGAGCTAAATTGTCTCGTTTACTGCTTCAACGTATTGTTGAATTTAAAATGAACGAAAATCAATGTAAAACACCAGTAGTAATTCATTTGTACATAATTTTTGGACCTTGAATGAAAATACAACCTTGAAACATACACACTGTAAAGGGGAAAAGCCGTAGCAGACTACCAAGGTAGACACAAACCAGAAGTGAACCGAGCAGGGGTGAGTAATTATGGGACTACCGTGCCAGAGCTATCAATTGCACTCTGCACTATCTGAGATTGTCTCACTAGTTGAAATGTACATTTGTCAAAATGCTGGTGCATTCAAGCAGATTTTACAATTGTCAGGCTACAATTGTAATTTACACTTGTGTCCTGGCTTGCGATACACTTGTAAGTTCCAGTGTAGAAAATTCTTTTATTAAATCCTTTTATTTACAAGCTGGACTTAACACATGTAAATTTTATGTGTGAAAACCACAAGTGCAATTTCTTTATTAAATTGACCCCTGGTTTCAATATCATGGAATGGCACAAGGTTGTCCTCAGCATTAAATTTCCGGTAACAGGGCTTGAAATAATGGCTGGTCAACAGACATTGAGGCAATGTCAGGTCAAAATTGGTTTTGTCTGGTCAAATTGTTGGATGACGGGACATTTTGTTCAGTTGATTACACTTGGACGGAAAATTTGATTCAGAGCTAGTTCTAAATTAAGTTGTGCATTATTCTTATTTGCAAAAGAAAGAAAGAAAAAAGAAAACAAAAGATGGCTCTTCCAGAGTAGCGTGTCTATCGTAACAACTATTTGGCAAAGGAAAGTGCTGCAAAAGCCGCTTGGCGCAGTAAACCTTCATGTAGCGTTAAACAAAGTGTTCTTCCTTGGATATCACATTCTTTTTTTGGCAAACAAAATTTTTTCCATGGCAACCATTTTACAATTAAAGATCACCAAAAGGCGACGTTTTGAAAAGGTGAGCTTGGAGCGCTGGGAGGGGTTCGCCAAGTGAAGCACCATGCTCATATAGGAAAGAAAAGGAAACCAGTGAACTAGATAGATAGGTAATCTTTATTTAAGCACGGTTGAATAAAGATTTGATTTTCTCATGGTTATCATGGTTAGCGGTATTGCTCGTGGGAGTGTACACACAACGACAATGAAGACAATAAAGTTGTGCAACATGGCGGCCATACTCCAGCTTACAGGTTGACTGAGACATGCAGCCTTGGTTTGCACTTTAAATCTTTGATTTTGGACATCCGTGTTTTTTTCCAATTAACGCCTGTCAAAATGAGGTATCGGCCGACCAGTATCATGTAACCATATTGTGGGCTCAAGTTTAGAGCTCAGAAGGTTGCATGTTTTTGAAGTTGACCGCTGCCCAGGTACTGGTTTTTGATTGGATTGCAGGCTTAAGCCAGGTTAACTTATTGTAATCTGAAGTCCCGCTTTAAGGCTTGGTTAAATCTACATATTATTTCCTGACCAAACATTTATGGGTATTACCATTTCTAAGTGATTTTCTATGCCCCATTGGCACTAGGATTGATTTGTTGTTGTTGTTATATTTATATATTTATCTATTTATTTATTTTATCAACATTCCCATTTTCTTCAGGTTTTTTACTTTGAAAGCTGGTCTGAACTACCTGAGGCATGAAGAATCAAGACGAGCAACTGGTCCTCTGGCATTTGTTAAGGAGAATGTTGGGACATTCTTAGATGCTGTGGATACCCTTATTAGTATCCTTGCTGATAAGCAGTTTCTATATGCTTACAAAGAACACCAGTCACATCCAGCAGTGATATAGTTCAACAGAATGAATCTCATTATTTGTTGATTACCTCCTTCAGCCTATTGCTAAATTACAGAGATCATACTGTAAAGATACTACAACAGATTTCTTAAACTATATAGAGAAAACAAAGGTGGCAATGAACACAATGCTAGTGTCAATGGACATTGCAACCCTACATACTAACATCCCTCAGGAGGAATGAATCACCATTGTATGTCAAACATATGAAACAGTCCACCTGAGCAAACCTTCCAAACTTACACCCTACCTCAGAGATATGCTTAGGCTCTGTTCTTAAAGAAAACTCTGACCATTTTACCTGAAAAAACATCTTCAAACACACAGTACCCCAATGGGCACAAAAATGGCAGTCTTTTTTGCCGGATGTCAAATGTCAGATGTTGGATGTTGGTTGTTGGAAATAGGACTGATGTTGGATGTCAGATGTATGGTGTTGGATATTCTAAGTCAGATGTCGGATAACACTTATATGCTTAGAACTGTAGTCTTGTAATAATGCAAAGCAGTTTTACAGCATCAACCTGCTGGACACACTGTGAGGACTTGTGAATGCATTGGCCCATTCATTGACTGGTAATGGTGAAGTACAGCTGCACCCAAAAAAACCTGTCAGTTGTCTGTCCGCTGTCTGTCTGTCAAATGTCGAAGGTTTGTTGACTAACTATTCATAGCCTGTCGGTAACCTATCAGTGGCCTGTTGGTAACCTGTTGATAACCTGTCAGCCCTCTGTCGGGTGACAGCTGATCACCAGTCGGTTTCAGGGAGCTCTTCACAAATACCCACTGACCACCTACTCTTTCAGAATTGCCTCAGCACACCATGCTTTCTCTTGAAACATTACATGAACCCTCTAATCCCAAGCCTTTCTTTCAACCTTGGAGTTCTCTTTCCAGATCATGTGTACTAAAGGCATCCCGCGGTTGAGTATAGATCGATACCCTTGATGGACCTTTGATGGATACTTGATTGACACTCCATCGACACCTCCATTGACACTTGATCAACACTCCATCGACATCGCGGTCGAGTTCGACCAAATTTTTGATTGATTCATATATTCATAGTTTGGCTGACTATTGACCAACTGTTGGTCAAATGTGGATAGTGTCGATCAAGTATCAGTCAGGGTGTTGATTGAGTGCTGAACGAGACGTTGATGGAGGGTATCAATCGAGAGTATCGATTGACACTCAACTGCGGATGCTTTTATTAGTAAACATGATCCCCCTTTCCTTGTACTCGAAATACTACAGTTGGCTTGACACATGGTTTACAATCAGCAATCACATGTCATGTAGTTGAACTGTGCAGACTCTTGTCTTACAATCATCTAAGACAAATGGTGAAAGAATTTGGTTCATGTTGGCAAGGTCGCTGACATGGAAATTACCTTGTCTTCTTTCTCTGAGCAGTATGGCATGAAACCTTTTAATCTTCACACTTGTGTTGATGGGTGCATATTGTGGAGCAGTGGTAGTTTTGCACAGACTTGTGTTCTTTGTTGTGCGATATCTTGTAAACCAGCATTCAGAGTTCTCCTTTGACATTAGGATAAAGCTCATTCATGACTTGTTTTGCTTGTCTGTTGAACCACCATCCTTTGACGTTTTGTCCTTCCTTTCTCAGGTCTGGAAATTTGGAGTGCAGCCTATCTTCCATGAGGAGATATTTCACATCATCATCCCCAATCGTCTGATTTGGATCTGCATTCTTTTTGAATGCACAAACAGACTTGTTTGTAATCAATCTCAAATGTTTAAGATGATTTCCACAGAACATTCGAGCGCTAATGGCAAAAAATTTAGTTACCAAAAAAATCTCATGGCATAGTAATATTTTGAATACAGTTAAGGCGTATGAGGGAAAATTGAAATTAAAGTTATCCTTATTCCAATTAAAACAGACTTTTCGTGTTAGTTGAAAACACAATAACACATACTTTAAGCATTCTTACAAGGTTTGACTTTAACTTTCTCAAGAATGCTTGAGAATTGAATCACAGAATCACTTAGATAAATGAACTGATAAAAGTGAGTTGTTTTAAATAGTATTCCGAAAGTTACTGTGCTATAGGTAGATTTTTAGGGACTGATTTTTGCACTTATTGCTCTTGAAAACTTTGAGCAGAATCCGTCTTAATATTTTTACCATCTTTATAATAGTCTTTTATGACTCTCAACTTGGATTCAGAATCAAAAGCATGCTGTGTCTGACACAACTTCTTACCACTGGCAGTGCTGGCTGATGGCTGGTCCCTGTCTTCAGCAACTTCAATTTCTGTTGTATCTTCTGTTGTTATACAGTGCCCTCCATGGTACCCCCTCTACATTTACCTATACATGCACCTTTTTTCATCACGTTCTCTTTGATTTAAATGAGCAGGGCTGTCATTAACCACGCGGCCATGGAATGTGTTTATGTTGCAGCTTTTGCTTTCGCTACATGACAAATAAGATCGTGTTTACTTTGCAAGTTTATCTCGCGAGAAGCGACAGTCATTAATTTATTTGCAATTTTGCAAGTATTTCTTGTGGTTTTAGGCAAATGAAGTGAATTCTTTGGCTGTTTCATCGCAGCGAGTTCATAGATCAGAAGGAAAATTAATTATTTGCAAGCCAAGCAAAGAACATGTCAAAACTTGCAAGGACTATGTCATTGGTAGGGAAATAACTACCGTACTAAAGATAGCCATGGATAATGCAATTCTTGAATTATGTGACTTCTTTGCTAGCCCTTCACTCAAGGGAAAAAACAATTAAATTTAATCGTGACTTTTAAGAAAGAAAGCTGTTGTTAATAGTGATCGTATCTTCATGCCCATACATATCCCGAAGAAAGTTCCAGATTAAGGCCCGTTCCAAACGCCACTCCATTCATGCGCTGAACCTAACTGATGAGTTAAGTACGGCAGAAGAGCGGCGTTTGAATCAGTTTGGTTCGGCAGGTTAGGTTTGGTGCGGCAAACAACATTAAATTCGGTAGGGTCTGTCGCACTATCCAACGTTGGAGCGGCAGCTGATTCATACAGCGTTCTCCTCATGTGTCGAACCTAATGCATAAATGACTGTAATTTATTTTTCATATAATGGGACTCGTGATTGGCTCCGAATTGAGTGGCGTGACCAGTCATGCATGAAGCTCAAAGTTGTCGCTAAAAATAAAGACAACAAAACTCCAGTATGCCTTCGATTTATGAGAAACGGGACTGTATAAGTGAGTTTCTTTAGCGCAAGTTCATTTTTTGCTTTTTCTTCGTGATAATAGCCTAGCTTATTAGATTTCCCTTTAACAAGTCGATTTAGCCGGGAGAAAACCTGTCTAAATACAAACACTAAACCAGTCACAGCTTTTCTATTTAGACAGAAATCGTGAATTCAGAATGCATATTTTCTCGTAGAAAATTGTTACCACCGGCTTCCCGAAGTAAGTTCGACGCAAGTACGCCATTTCAACCGGCCGTTGCTCCAAAGTCGCTCTAAAGTCGAACTTAATCAAGTTTAGTTCAGCACATTAGTGGAGCGGCGTTTGGACTGGGCCTAAGACTACTATGTCATCAGACATTTCTCAACGGCTAAGACTGATGGCGCAATAATACAGTTTGTGTTGATCAAGTGAGGTGGTGTCTACAGTAATCAATGAATCATCAAGGATTGCTTTGGAATGTGCACTGTGTTGCGACTGTAGTGCTAAGAAAACAGTTAAATTTTAAAAGCGCGGTTATAAGATCTAACAGATCTTGTTTTTTGTCAGTGGCCAGATCCAAACTCCCTCTCGGCCAAATTTTGAATCACGGACCCTGTGATGTTTATTCGCCAAAAGCTGTTCAAAAATTAATGCACGGACAATGTTACAGATATTGTTTTCTTTATTCTGTGTAAAATATATTTTCTTTTGGTTTTATCGAAGTGTTGGATTCCAAGGGAATAATAAATACGGTAAAAAAGGTATTGTGTCAGCCATGGAATGCGCTGACGTTGCAGCTTTCACTTTCGCTATGTGACAAATAAGATCGTGTTTACTTTGCAAGTTTATTTCGCCAGGAGCGACAGTCTATTTAGTTTTCCGAGTATTTTTCGTATTTTTAGGCAAGAGAAGTGAATTGCCGTGTTGTTTTATTGAAGCGAGTTCACAGATCAGAAGGAAAATTAAATATTTGCAAGCCAAGCAAAGAAAGTGTCAGAACGTGTAAGGATTACATCATTGGTAGGGAAATAGCCGTGGATAACGTAATTCTTGAATTATGTGACTTGTGTGATTACTTTGCTAGCCCTTTATTGAAAAAGCAATTAAATTTAATCGGGACTTATAAGAAAGAAACTAAAGGTGTTGTTAATAGCGTTATTATCGAATCGTTCATATCATTCATGCCCATACGTATCCCAAAGAAAGTTCCAGATTAAGACCATTACGTCATTGGAGATTTCACAACGGGTACGACTGATGTTGCAATAATACAGTTTGTGTTGATCAAGTGATGTGATGTCTACAGGAATAAATGAATCATCGACAAGGACTACTTTGGAATGTGCACTGCATTGCTACTGTAGTGCTAAGAAAACAGTTAAATTTTAAAAGCGCGGTTATAAGATCTAACAGATCTTCTTGATACATTTTAATTCACCTGCAGTCTTGATCTTCACATCCATAGCAAACTTGTAACTTTATGAGTGAACTGTATCAACTACAGGCCAGTTCACCTGTAACATCAAGGGTCCATCAAACATACTCACAGCCATAACAGGTGTTACGGGTTACAGCTCTTATTGACAGACTTGATGAGTACAGTATGAACACAATGTAAAGATAATCTGTGACTCAGCAATGACAGTAACATTGAACTCTGACCTCAACCTGTCATCATCATCATCATCATTTCTCGTCGCACCAGTGGGCGCATAAGACTGTCACACTTTCCGACCAACACGCCCTGTTCCGTGCCACCGCTTTGGCTACTTCCCAGCTCTTCCACCCCGCCTTGTTTCTTTCCTTCTCCACCATCCTTCTCCACCATCCTTCTCCAAGTTGTCTTTGGCCTCCCTCTCGCTCTTTGACCTTCTGGTGTCCATCCCAATGCTGTGAAGCAGTCGTTCGCACCCTCTCTCCTGAGTATGTGTCCCAACCAGTTCCACCTTCTTCGTCGTACCTCGCAGCTTATGTCATTGACCTCTGCCA
>Ga0126339_10000295_pt1 | contig 25137 bp, 17 predicted proteins | sample OrbTmetagenome_2_FD_92532 | JGI IMG/M metagenome (GOLD analysis project Ga0126339, IMG submission 92532) | Coral microbial communities from Petempiche,Puerto Morelos, Mexico - Orbicella T R C metagenome | ecosystem: Host-associated > Invertebrates > Cnidaria > Coral | place: Petempiche,Puerto...
CACACACCCGCACTCAATTCCAAATATACCTAAAAACGTTAACGCAATGCTTTTTTTCAGTGAATCAGTAGTGCTAATGAGCTTAAATTCGGCTTCTGGAGAATTTTCCTCCAGGTATTCTGAACACGGAAGCTCTTACTTGTAACGCACAAGGAAGACAAACTCGACACCAAGACGAGGATAGAAACTGTACGTGCGGCTCTGTTGACCTCTACTTTTATAGAGTCACACATCTCTTATTGTTGTCATTTTCCCGTCGAATTGGAGTTAAGATTTCGTTCTCTTTTTAGGTTTTGAAAAAAAGACCATCGAATAATGCGCAAATTGACACTTGTTTCTTATGTCACCATGACGAGGTCATTCTTGCGTGTCCGGTGATAACAAATGGAGATGGGACATGTTCGGATGTGCGTCATAAATACATGGGAGGCAAAATAAAAGCTTGTGTCGAAGAAGAGAGAACTCTTTCGACCATTTCAATCCCAGCGGACAGGAGTGCTATCAGAGAACAAAAGCAGTACAAAGTTATTAAACTTCAATCAATCTGGTCTAATTTTGCGGCTCACGATCGCTGGCGTTGGTGGGAAAGATGTATGCTAACTACCTAAAGCTCACTGTAGTTATCGCGAGTTTGATGTTTGTTACGGGGTTTATTGCCTTGATGGTCTTGTCTACAACTAAAGTGCTTCCTGCTCAGAAAGGGTTAAACTTCGAACAAGCGACTTGCCGTGTAACACACAGTGAAATATCATGTGCAACAAGCAACTGCGGCGATGAGAGTAAACACGTTGAAACTTCTCGATGTCTTAAAGTTTACGTGCTCTGTGAAGATGACAAATCCATAAACAAGAATAGAAATGTTTCCAACGACAAACAAATCGGGTATTTGCTACGAAAAGATGTGCATCACTTGAACGACAAGGTAAAACTTCACACGGATTTCTAATAGTATTATAAATATCATCGTGTTCGGTTCATGATAATTTAGATTTGCAAACTTTTATACGCAATAATTTTTAAACCTCTTACAAAACCTTCTAAAATTATTAAATAATACCTGAAAGCATCTAAAGATTTCTTAATGATCTTTCTACACCTTTTTGCCTCCCTTCAACGAATGTTCAACGTTAGGACTCGAGGCACGTTTAACGTAACAGTTGCATGCAATATTGCACCGTGTCACAGCGCCTAGAATTGTGCAGATGTGCATGCAAATTTACATGAATGTCACTCTTGCGAGCTTTATTGAACTTACTCACGTGACCGGAATGCGTGACTGAACCTGAAATAGCAGTCTCGTGCACGACATGCAGAGTTAATATGTTGAAACTAAAACTTTTTTCAAGAGGACATCAAAAAGCGAAATAATGAGAAGAACAGATTGATGATTCAATGTGAACAAGAGTTAGCTAGAGTTGTCTAGACGAGACGATTTTTAAAATTAAAAAAAAAAAAAGGGAAAACGATCCGAACCCTCGCTCAATTGACTTCCTTGACCTTCTTCAGGTAGTCTCATCAGCACACGTAAGTTCTCGTGTGGTGAAAACTTCTCAAAGTTTCATGCGAATCGCCTAGACTCATTTCTTTCTCCGTAAGCAGGTGTTGTCAGTGTGCACGTTTTCTCAGCTTGATAACTCTTGTTCAAAACTACTCCTGGTCGACTGTCTGCTCAATCTTCTGATCAAATTTAAGAGTAGCGACAATGCAATTAAGTCAAATCTATATTAAGTGAACGTGTTAGTCACACTGAATGTTTTTGATAAACAGTATCCTTCAAACATGCGAAGTTTATTTCAACCCCTCAGTGATACTGAAATACAATCAATATAAGTTCAATATAAATCAATATAAGGGACCGCCCAGTTACAGTTTAGTCTTCAGTAACAAATAACGAGTTACATTTTTTCGAGTACCTGCGTTTCAGCCAATTTCACACAGAACTTCCTAAAGACCATATCGCTACCGTAAATTTTTGTGAAACACATATGATAAGCCTCGTTGAGTTTTCGTTGTCGTGTGAACTAGCAGGCCATGGGCCAGGGCAATGAGGGATGTTTATAAATTTTCAATGTATTTTTAACTCAGTAATTTAGTTTCCTCAGGACAGAATTGCCGATAAACCCTTTTTTCCTGTAAACAAAGTTAAATGTTAGGTCAGTAGTTCAATCCACTTCCTGTAATAAATCCCATACTTTCCACATAATTCAATACGTTATCAATACCATACTCTGAAGGTAGCCATCATTTTCGAACGCTATATGTCAGAAATCATAGCTCTAAAATTACTAGGAGAGAAGTAATGTAGTTAAATAATATCATTTAACAGTGCTCTCTGCCATCATAATATCCCGGTTTACTTTTATTTGATCCCCAAATTTGCATTCGTCCCCTTCTTCTTGAAACAATCGCCAGTCTTTCGAGGGACTCGTGCTCGTGCGACACGCTCGCTTCGCGTTCCTCCCACGTGATCTCACCCATGAGCGTGTAAGAATGAAGAGTGAATAAATAAATAAATCAATAAATCAATAAATAAATGATAACTAATAGATATCTGACATATGCATGTCCACAATTTCTTCTTTCCAGTGTTCCTATGAGATTGCTCCAAATATCAGCCATTCAGACTCAGACACCAGTCGAAAAAACCTGGAAGAGCTTCAGCAGCAGAAGGGGAAGCCTGGATCGACATTCAAGTTCTATCGCAATCCTAAAGCCCCGGATGAAGTGGTTTACGAGAATCACAGCAAAGAAGAATACAGACATGTTGTGTTACAGAGCGTATTGTGGCCCGTTGCTTTAATTGCACTCTCGATTTTGATACTAATTTCGGCCATGTGCTTTTGGCCAACTCGTAGAGAGTACAGGAGAATTCCATGAGTTATTAGCGAGTAAAGTACATTGCAGTTACAAAAGGGTCTAGGTATGACAAAAGTCAGTGGCTCAACCAGCTTGTTAGTCCCAGGCCGTCACAATTCAAGTAAGAAAGAGAAAGGCAAATATCAAGACAATATTGTAAGCAAATGCCAGATACAGATACAGATTTCAAAGGAACATGTTGATCGCTATATGAAGTTTATTATGTTATTGGAAGAAGACTTGATATCAATCAAACTTATTTTGGAGAGACTCTATGAATAACTATTTTTCGTCAAGAAACTTTCAAACTCAGGCTTCACAGGGTGAATCTATAACAGATATCTAGAGAGCGACTGAGTTATATTTTGTTAGGGGTTCTTATTTCTAATTCTTAGCCCTTCCTGGATGTGGTGCATCACGAGGAATAAATATTTGTAGCTTTGGTAGTTTGTCGACGCATTTGTTATTGCTTTTGATAATTCGACGAAGAGGCGACGGTTGGAAATGATACTTTTGGAATTTGCACGGTTCTTAAGTCATTAACAATTTGAATTTGGGGCGGATCTAGGGGAGTTCAGATCAGTGGAACCCCATAAATTAAAGAAAACGAGACATTATAACACGTTGGCTTGGTCTCAGAATACCGAAATTCCCATTTCCTACAGGAGCTCAATTTTAAAAATGTTCCGAAAGAGGATGCCAGCGGACCCCCGTAAAGGGGACGCCTTCGGCGTTCCGTATCTCGATTCCCCTACTCTAAAATCCCGTATCCGTCCTGGTGAATTGAAGTTAATAATTTCTTAAGTTAACCCCAAGTTAAAAAAAAAAAAGACAAAGAAACGAAAACATTAATCTACGTACAGTTCCTGGATGACGAACTTTATTCATTCTATTCGTCTGTCCACCGACTTAAAGGGGAAATCAAATCAAGGTTTAATCATTTTTCTCAGTAACAATGAAATTAAAGGAAAGATGATCGATGGATTTTTGCCTTAACTATCATATAGTCTCTTTCTTTAGTATCGTGAGCGTGACGATACGTCCAAGCAGATTGTCTTTGTGAAGTCACTAAGTTTCTCGAACTGAATATATCTGGCATCGTGCTACTGAAATTGGACGATTTTCGCTGGATAATTTGACTAGCAATGTTTTCTCTTGCTGGTGAACTACCAGGGTACGCAGCATAGGTATTCAACCATGATTCATCGGCGCCCTGTTCGCAGACCCTCTCGGTTTGGGTAACTCTATTTCTCTTGCGCCATCTTCTTCCTTTCCTCTTTTCTTCCTCGTGTACGAACGGGATAAAGCTTGGCACTTCCTTTATCGACGGAAAGAGTACTTTATTACTTTTGTTAGGAGGTACAAAATCAGTCGTCAATTGCCTATTGTCTTTTGCGGCGCTTGGGAAGACAATTAATGGAAAGACAAGTTTGTCTCCATTATATGAGTCGTCTGACAAGTAACTGTTTCTTTGATTCAAGTTTGCAGCAGTATCCTGGTCTCTCAAGTACGTTTCTTTATTTAGAAGCCCCTTTGCAAAATTGTCATGTTGCTCTCTTCTCGTTGCTTTTTCAGCTGAACAATCATCAAATAAATTCGAGTGTTTAGTTGACTGATCCGTCTTTACATTTACACTCAACAGGGGTCTTGATTTGAGGTCCATTTTAATTTCCCTCTTGTTATCAATGATCGCTCTCTTGGGTTCCGCGTTTTTATGTCTGTAATATATTTTAGGATGTAAATTTCGGAAAGGGTTTTCCATTCGTTCCATATCAGTCTGTGATGAAGTTTCATCCATGAAGATGCTACTGCTTTCGTCAGATGAATGAACCTTTATATCAATCGTTCCTGAAATTCAGTTACAAAAAGTGATGTCAGTGATTAATGACAATATTCAAAATATGGCTCTTAAAGACATGCGAGCGTCGTAAGTCTATTGTAAGATCGCGAGGCGAGCCATGCTAATCGTGTAGGGACTCCACTTGGAAAAAGATGTCAACTTTGATTCCCTCGAGGAAAAGTTAGAAATTAAGAGGTTATAAATGTGTGCATCCTTTATCTAATACTCCCCACAACTTCGTTTTTAAAGAGAACTCCAAATAAACTATTAATATGTAAAAATTGCGACATCCTTTCTAAAAACGCATTCAACCAGTCAAATTATCAGAATAGCATATCAAACACATTAATTTGTAGTCTGGTGTGTGCTATTTTGTCTTGACGAAGTGATTGATATTTCCGCCATCATGAGAGACGTATATATATATACAGATAGTAGAGTTTAATATACGGGTGGAATAACCGACAACAAGTTGATGTTATCACAAGTCCATGCAATAAGGTTTTGACGCTGAAGGGATATTGCTTATAAAGTGAAGTCTCTCATGTGTGCTTCTGCATCTTAGCTATTACCGAAATAAACATATGCCTTTACTTTCAGAAAGGAAACGCGAACATTTTTAGCCTTCGTTTCTAAGACTTCTTGTCGCGTTTTACGATGGAACCCTTGCTGTTCCTTACCCGGTAAATATTTCGTGTTTTACTCTCTCCGTCTTGCTGATCATGACAAACAGGGGTCAAGAAGCTCTGCCAAAATGACAGAGCAAAATTTACAGTACTATTCTATGTAAATTACGTTCAACCTTGTCGTGAAATTCACTGTCGCACTGATTCAAAGGGAGACTCGATCTTCTTTCTGTTAAGTTACATTGATTCTTGCACTACCTTGGTTTTCTCGAATGGTTGTCGACGGCGAGTGATGTAAGTAACAACATTTGAATTTTTCCAGCGAATGATACAAACTCACCGTTTCTCCGCATCGTCTTTACTGTCGTGTTTCCAATCGACTGCGACGCTAATTTCGCCAAATATCAAACATATAGGCACTGCGCACTCTAAAATGCCCTGCTGTTTAAATTCTGTAGCTTGGAAACGCCTCTGTTTTGGCAAGGTGTGCAAATATACGTTCGACGACATGAAGTTTCCTTTTCCACAGAAATTAATCAAGCTTTTTATGATAAGTATGAATAATTATCACTTTGGTTCCTGTTGACGGCCCAATTTTATCAAAGCAGCGATCAGTAGTTGTGCAGAAAAGAAAAGATTAAAAGTCAACGATCGATTCTATTTCAAAGGAAAGAAAATGGCACGCAATATATAGAATTTGCATATTCCACTACTTTGTACTCAGCGATGTCTACAGCTCATTTGAATCTCAAGGAGCAACTTCAAATTACAAGAATATATTGTTATGTTTTGCTCCTCGCCATGGTGAACAAATGCATTAGTGGCCAAGACGTGTATAGGGACTTTTTTCGCAAGTTTTGCTTAAGTTCAAGTCAATAAACAACTGGTTGTTAAGCCATAAACTTGTGTATTTAGAATCCTCTAAAAAGAATATACACTTGGCGAAAAATTGCTGAATTTGAGAGAATGATTAAGATAAAGAAAACATAATTTAACTCATCATCGAAACTGGAATATTTCTCAACACGTTTGGTATCCTAGATTTCGTTTATCACCCAGGGCCATGGGCAATACGACTTGATATATTTTTACATATGACAAAGTATGAAGTCACGTGAGTAATAACCAGCGATCCTCAAATTAACTTACTTTTTCATGGTAACTTCCAAACATGGTGTAAAAAACAAATCAATAAAAAATGTGGGGAAATAGATTTAGACATTAGCAAATATGCCAAAAAAGGAGGGGAAAGCTCAGTGCGTACAGTTTGGTCTGTTAGCCGCATTGTTTAAGCCGGTATTCGCCATGTGAGTGAAAATACCTCGCATCTTGAGCTGACCCACCTAAGGGGCTTATTTCAAAACATCAATTCTCCTAACCCTATTACAAGCCGATTAAATTATTAATAATTTTATTTTATCAAATCATGGCCTGTTTACTTATTCTAATTATAGGGAGAAGTTGTCCTTTGATCATTGTTGTCAACTGAAGGGGCTGAATAGAACTCTGTGCTTCGGGCTATTTGTGAGAGCAGTGTAAGCAAAACTGTACGCTTTAGGGCTTTCATGCTGACTCCTTTCTTAATTTAAAGCGTTAAATAAATCGATACAGCTTTTAAGGGAAAGGTTGTCCTTCAGAAGTGCAAAAACTTAACCGACATTTGCAAAAGGTATCATGATATGGTTAGTGGTAGCTTAGAGTTGTTTGAACAAAGTTTACAGTGTTTCAGTCCAAAAGAAGCACACACAACAAATCACAGAAATTTATGATTTGCAATTCAATCGTTCGGAAAAACTGTGAGCCTCGATCAACCAGGCCTACCCATAGTGCCTTTCGGTATTGTCCCGAAGACTTTTACACTGTTTAAGAAAAACCTTAGTCAAAACAGCTGTAAACAGATAAAATGGTCCAACAAGAAATGGCAGGCCACAGACATCATTTGCTGATCGAGAAAAGCGACAAGTTAATCACTTAACCTCGAGTGTTCTCTTGGAAATAATTTCCGAGCATACATGTGTGACATACACGAGGAATCCGATTGAAGACGATGGAGATTCTTATAGCGTCTCCACGCTATCAAGAGACGTCAATTAACTTTAATTCGGCCTGGGAGCGAGGCCTAAAGGACACAAACAAAGGAAATCGAATAATTAATGAACATGCTTACTCGTGTCTCTAGTTTGTGCCTCAAGACCTAGGCAATAGACTGTCATCATATCTTGACCTATAGATAGGTACTTACACTTTGTTTAAATACGCTTGCTTCGTCAGCTATACAAATACACAATAAAAAGAAAGACAGCTGATTTCTACAACCTCGCTATCAATATGAATTTTTCTGTTGACAGTAGCCTATTAATGTCTCTATAGCAACAGTATTTCACCTTGCACTTGCTGCACGAGAGTCCTTTGTTTAGCTGACAACCAGATCAACAGGAAGAAACACCCTTGACTCAGGTTTATCAACTCACAGCGGTCTTATAAATGAGCAATATCAAACACTTGTGTTTTCTTAATAATGTTCAAGTAAGAGCGTGAAAAATAGTTTAGTGATCGACCGTTTGCCATGCACCAAACCACCAGAAGTTCTTCACATGATCGAGGTAAGCTACCGTATTTAAGTAAGACTAATCTGCCTCATAAAACGGCGACAATTTTGGTTTTGAAATCAAAGTTCCTGATAGGTTTTCACAGACTAAAGCAAAAACTACTTTAAAATTAGTTTAAAATGGTAGCTATGTTAATTAAACGTAATCGCGCAGCTTTTATTAGACATTAATCATTTTAGGATCTAGGCCCCAGTGAGTGGCTATGTTACACGGACAACGCCTGTCCTCTTTCATATAACAATCTCGTTTGCTGTAATTTTATGACCGCATTTCAATTCAGTGGTGTGTTTCTAACTCAACGTAGAATTAAACAACACAAGGTTCCTATCCAGAGTAGGATTAATATATTCATTTTCACAGATTAATATCAGTACCATGTTAATTAACCTTTTTTAGATTACGTTGAATGTTCTCTGGGTTCGTGTGGTTAGCCTCCTGAATTAATGAAGCACTTGTAGAAGGGAAGCAATATTTTCGGCGCCGATTAAATTACGAATCAATTGTTACGTGGGGCTAGGGGTGGATATAATCGTTATGCACCTCTCCTAATATTCCTAGAAACCTTCGCCTTGATTAAACAGCTAGTGTGTTCTAAATTTTAGTAATGCCATAGTTTTTCTTGCTTATAACTACTTATCAGACTTTCTTACTCCGTCTGTATCGAACACTCAGCCCGTAACCATCATTTGATTTAACCTAAGTGCAATTCCGTCCAAAGGAAACAAAATTAAACTATCCAATTTATGTTAATTTTATTAATTAATTTTTTTTCAGTTAAAACGTTTTCTAACAAACAATAATACTGATTATCAACATCGCTTCTGCATCTGCCTGTTTCTCTAGTGAAAACCCGCATTCCTGTATTTTTTTTAGAACAGTAAGCAATCAAATGTTGATAAGCTGTATTGGGGAATGACTAACGACGACGAAATATTGATTACCCATCAAACTATTTTCCCTCTCAATTTGTCATCATTCTAGAATTATAGCCGCAAAACCATCGTGCGTCATTTAAAAACACATTTTTGGACTGAGCAACCTGCAATATCCCAAAATAAACGCCGTCGTTCCATTAGCCTCCATTAGCCTCCATTAGCCTCCATTATCTGATTACCCGACAACTAAATTAAAACTCCCAAACTTTTCGTTAACATGTTATTGTATTTGTCCATCTTCAGTCCCGGAATTGCAATGAAAAAGAACAAGTTACCCCGGACTGAAAACATTTATTACAAGATGAACAGAAACTGTCAATATTTAAATATTTAAGAACACCCTTATGCGATTAACAGAAACATCAGTTCAACATCTTTAAGAAACTCACCTCTAGGATACAGGTGACTTTTTGTCTCGAGGCGCCTTTGATCGTAAATCAGTTCGTGTGACATCATCATGAAAATTAAATTTCTTAATTAGTTAGAGTCATTTGTGCTTGGTAGGACATGGCTATGCTGTGCAGTGTCTTCGACTCCCTCTAAAAACTGAGAAGGACTCGGCTTTGCTCTTGATTTTAAGGTCAGTTTTCCTTAATATGAATTGCTCTTGATTATAGTTGTAATCTGTGGTTACTAGGCAGATTTGACAAGTTTTCCTGCCTCCTAACAACCGCTTGGATAAAACAAGAGTGAATTATGTATATGACGCAGTTAGTGCTATGCAAGCTTATGCAACTCTCAGTGAACGGAAATGATAAGCTTCCTATTTACATGAGACGGCACTGGTTTCTTCATTTTTCCTTTTTGGTAATGATAGGTAGTTTTCTTCTTTGATTTTCAAAGAAGATATTTCTTGATACAAGAATCGCTACTGTTACTACATGACAAGTGCAGCAAAGCCAAACAGGAACTAATTATCCTTCAATATCAATTTACTTCAACCCCACGCAAGGAACGCGCAAATGCGCACTTAATGATCGAAATACCGCTAAGACAAAAATACCTTGGTACGGAAACCGTTCGTAACGGACTGATTACGTCACACTAAACTACATGACGTTAGTTGACATCCGGGAAACCATCAGCAACGGAAACAACTGGGTAGATAAACTGATGTTGCCATTGAGGTGGTGGTGGAGGAGTGGGGGATTTTATTTTCGAGGCGGCGTTGAGTATTTTTACATTTCCTTTTCTGCACTCTCACTTGGCTAGGAATAGCAGCATGTACTGAATTAGCACGTGACGTGATGTGACTGAGCCAACACGGCAAGTCTGTCTTTAAGCTCAATTAACTTCCTAACGAACTGATGAACATTGAAACGACATTAGCATTTAGTGGGAGATATGGGGCTAGAACGAAAATAACTTGTCGTGGATACCCGACATAAACAAATACAAAACTAGTAAAAGTATTTTAGACCATAGTTGATAAGACTGCAAACTGGTCAATTCCTCGTCTTACATTCTCTGGACTCAAGATATTCAGATCAACAGATGGTAATACGAGGAGCTGTTGAAAATAACAGTTTTCGAGCCTATGTTCAAATCTCTCTTTGATATTGCGATCAATAAAACAACCTCGATGACGTAAAAACGTCGCTTTGAGATCTTTGAATACCACTTCAATAATAACAAGTCATTTGTTTTTGTAATAAAGAATTGTATTTTACATGCTAAGGAAATAGTTTCTGTTCAAATGCCGCGTTAAATCAACTCTGGACAATTCGCAGCTTGAAAGTAAATATTCCATGTTCATCCCTATGTATTGACCTCCAACTACACCATGAATGCAACAAAAAGTGATATCTTTTCAAATGTGGTAGGATTCTTACTCAGGCATCCGTAACAATGAGCTGTTCATTTGTCTTTAACAAAGGCCTATTCATTGTTTACAATATTGACGTTTTAAGAAAACAAAGGAACATTTCGTTTCTCGATATCAATAAAGTTTACCTGTGGAAAGTTTTTGCAGTGAGCTCTCCTTTCCTGAACGAAAAAACCTTATGGACGAAAACTCTTAAATATAATTAAGTTTACAGTCTGTGGTCATTTTTAGTGAGATCCAAGTTATCGAGGGTACATTTCGTTGGCGATAATTACAGAAGTTATTGTTCAGCTCCTGTTGACAAGTTAAAATATGCTAAATCTCCAATTTTCATTTTCTTTTAGAAGTTACAGAGCTTTTTGAAAGTTTTGTTTATTATGTGTCTCTTTGTTTGATTTTAACCTGCATAAACCGTTTATGTGAACAGTATGGTCTTATTAATGTATGATTAACAGTTTCGTTGTGTAAATTTTTGCACCTCACAACTGAGTCTAGTCAACAATGCAGCACAAAGCACGCGTTTCTGTGAGAGTCACTGCTCGCGTTGTCAATTTACAGTATAACACAGCTTCAAGTTATTTACCCCCACGGCGCGAAATAACTTCCAGAACATTGTATAACTTCTGCAAATGCATGCCTTTTTTTACCATCAACATCTTTAACTGTCTGATAATTATGGAGCGAATAATCATGATCTTGCATGTTATCAATAAGTACATATTTTTACACCTAACAAGTCTTGCAAACGATGTACAAATAGCCCTGTTTGAGAGAGCCATTGCTTCGTCAATGCAAGTGCTGTACAACCTTTTCCAAGTTGTTGACAATCCTAAACAACTTAAGAACTGACGCGAAATCTATACAAAGTTCTCCAAACGAGAGACTAATAAAAGACTACCGTCAGCTGGACCGATTTCAGACCCGTTGTGTTGCGCAGGAAATCTCTTCCTCCTCAGAATGAGATTACTTCGACTGTTTACATAAGTCCTCTGATTAGAGATTTGACATTATGTACAATCTTTGCGATGGTTAATTCGCGTTAATACCATCATGTTCCGCCAAAAATTCTTCGTTGTCGTAAATTATGTTCATATTAATATCTTCCTTTGGTGATATGCCATTGCGATGAAGCGATGGAATACAATTCGGCCTTTCAAAACGCTGCCTTTCCAGCTCTAAAGGAGGGAGATTCGTCGACAGCCGGGGAGCTCGAGGACCTTTCTTTGATGAGTCACTTCTAGCACTTGGCGATGACTCTCGGCGATCGCGCGGAGAACGATTTCTAAGTTCAAGCAAAGGTGCGTCGCTTAAAGATCTCCAGCGATATCTAGGACCAGTGGGATCATCAGTCTTTTCAGGGTTTTCCAGTTCTGCAGGGCAGCTTTGCCTCTTTGGACTGCTGCTCGGATCAACACGTATTGAAGGCAAGGGGTCGTTCGGTCGAGTTACCGAAGCCTTTCTCAGTAACACTTCGTCAAAATGAACATTGGAATCACTGACATCTTCTTCTGCACGCTTTCGTATTATTTCAAGCAATTCCTTGGTATGTTCCTCAGTAGGTCTGTTGCGTAACGCTCGGTTTTGAATTTCTTCCGTGTTCCTCATCTTAACTGTCCCTCTCGCTACGCTTGCAGCAAACTCAGTATCCGAAAAGGATAGGCAAAGGCAAACACCAAACACGATCTTGCTATGGGAACGATCGCGGATGACTCATATATCCCAGTTTAACGTATTGTTTGTGAAATTATATGTTAAATGTACTTAGAAACTTGCGTCAAACGACCAAGTATGACTCTGCTTCACTGAATTTCCACAGAAAACAAACGTAACTAGCGACAGCGGTTCTGGTCAATTACTAAAACCAGGCGGAGGCGGCCGTTCAATAACCAATATCACTAACTACAGGAAAACTGGCGAAGGTAATTAGGAGAGTCAGGAAGCTAATGGTTGGCTAAGTGTGACCTCTTATCGGCTCTTTGTTCCTCCGCCTGAAGGGGTTTAGAGTAATTAATTTTCAGTTATGCTCAGAATGAAAATTGATTATTAAATGAACACAGCACAATAGGATTATACGAGATTTATTTAGCGCTGTTCTCTATAATTGTAGCTCTAACTAATAGCTGGGCTAAGGTTTCAATTTCTCAAGTAATTTGACAGTTAGTAAAGATGGTAAGATTGCTTATACATAGGACCTTACTTGACCTCCAAAATATTCAATAACCTGTGACTATAATTAAAATTTTCCGAAGGTTCGAGAAAAGTTGGTTTAAAGGAGAAAATAAATTGATACGGTCTTACGGCAATTGACAACAAACGTTGACGAAATGTCGCTCTCAGTTATAAAAAAGCGTTAATTCAATCGTCTCATGATCATTGACTACAGACAGTTAAGATATGGCTAATTAAAATGGAAACTTCATTCATGACAAAACATTGAACTCTACAAAGGCACAACCAAGGAAGTGAGTGTAATTACAAATTGGGAATGAAAGCCAGAGAACTTTTCTTTTTGTCCACATGAGCTATGTTATGACAGTGTTCATTGTGGTATTTCAATTAGCCTTTTAGACTGATGCTCATTATTTTCAGAATCTCGCCAACTACAGTGCAATAAAGTTCTACCGTAAAAAAGCTACTAAAATTTGACAAAGTGTATTCCTTAAGAAAACAGTATTTTCAAAGACTGCTTGCAATAAATTTTGCCAAGAGGCTTCCTTTTCAGCCTTTTGAGAACAAAAAATTTGTACAAGCTTTGTGCAATACAATTCACACCTCTTAAAGGTGTTCATTAATCCGTTGAGCAACGTTTTCACCTTTGTTTGCGTAGCACATATATTTAGGTAACTCTTTTGTGATGCTGATATTTCCTGCCTCTTTATCGCTATATCTTCTTTAAGGACGTTTACACAAAGCATACATTAGCATAGAGACTCGCCCGTCTGAGAAAATAACCGAACACAACTGGAATACCGGCACATGCCAATCAAACTGAGAGAACTTGACGTCTTCATTGTGTTAAAATCTCCAATTGTTGTGAAAAGTAATTAACTCATGTGAATTTGGCAATCGTTTTTGTGTTGATGTAGTAAACATTCAATAAAAGTCCACTAAGTTATTGTCTTTTTGTACGCTACTTAATCCAGTTATCATCGCACAAGGCTAATTCAGGATCTTGTGGTGGGGTCAGTAATTTGGCGAAACTTTCGGCTGAACTTTTTTCCATGGTCATATATAATTCAGCTCGCTTACCTTTTTGGAGCTGTCCCTCTGCAACTACTGAATTATCATTTAAGGGATTTTTTTCTTTACGTTTGATAACACTAATTAGAAATAGAAGCGGCACTGGCTTCGAAAGCTGATAAGGTCAGAGATACTTATAACTACTAGTTGTTTCGTGGTCTTGCGGTAATTTGTATTTGGCTGCGTGACCAAGAGGCCAAATGAATACTCTACAGCTAGCCAATAGCATAATGAATCGGCAGAAATTCAATTGACACGGGGCACAGCACTTAGCCATGCTGCATTTCTGTTTCCAGTGGTTTACTCTTACGACACAAAGAACGGCTTGCCATTTATTTCAGTACAAAGAGTGTAAGCCAAATATTCATTATAACATGGCAAAGGCCAAGAACGTTTTTTTTGTTTTGATATATATATTGAGAGTATTTCATTGGCATAAAAAAGCATGCATTTCGATTGATCATATGTCAACTAGGATTATGGAGTGTACTATTGCTATAATATCTACACTCGAAGTCAGTGGTAATTTAATTTGCTGTCAATGCCGCATAATCATAACAGTGGCAGTTACAGGTATTAATTGATCGACCTCTTGAACAAATAACCAAGGGTACGATAAACGGAAAGTCTGACCGCAGCACCTAGCAACCATAATCTTGTTTGTCGCGATCATTGATGCATGTACTCTGCCGTTTGATTAACGAGAAATTCCCTCTTAGTGGTCTCTAAACATTCTTATGACGATGGTATTTACGGCCTAATTTTTTCTATGCTTCAGACTGAACCCTGGTGCAAAACTTTTCTCGCACAGATGAGCCATAAAACAAGAATTCAATTTACACGACCTGAATGTAGATCAGTTGTAATATTTGCAAGGGAGCAGCACATGATCGATGATGCCTGATTGTCCATTCGTCTTTGTTTCGGTATGTCGAAGAATTTTAACAATTTGTTTGCGTATGGATAAAAAGATCAGCACATCAAGGCAGCAGAAGCTGAATTATTTCGATTGGGGCTTTCGAGCATAGATGATTTAATGAAAAGTATGTAATAATACAAGTATATTACATGTTACAGTAACCGACTGACAAAACTGATGAGTCAAAAGTGACATGAAAATGTAATGCAAAGTGTCATTTCAAGTCATAATTGCCAAAGTGATTACATTTTTTCTACCTTCCAATGCAAATAATTTTGTATCTGAGGTGCAAAAGTTTCTTGGTCATTCATCTTCAGTCGCTAAGGTGTTTTAGTGTCGCATAGGGGAACCGGGGAGTAATTTAACCACCACTAACCAATGGAACGTCTGCGTGCAGAGACTTCAACATGAGCCGAGCTAAATTTAATCTGTCCCATTCGAACATTCTACACCTGACATCTATGACCTGCGTAGTTAAGCAATTTGAATTGAATTGCATGTAGCCAAGCAATTCAAAAATGCCTCAGGGTTAGTACAAGAGGTGTAAAAAAAAAAACGCTTCCGTGCGATCTGATGCTCTTTTTTAGAGCACCTGATCGCTGCAATTCAAGTAAAACAAGAACACTTTAACTCGAAAGAAATTGTCTCCAGGCTTTAAATAACTTCAAACACGCGCAGGAATCCGCAGGATCCATGGATCAGTAATCGCGATAAACCATTCAGTGGTCGCTAGGTGCAATCTGACGGCTTGTTTTGTACCCTTGGCGACCGGTTTAAGAGGTCTGTTATAACTCCTCGGTTACTGCTACGTGGGGCATATCAGTATAAACAACAAGACTCTAGCCTGATTGAGTATAAGTTATTATAGCAATAGCACAGGCACCAATCTTCTATCGATATCTTTACTCGTGTACTTCACTGAGCTCTAACACGATAATGACCAAATTTCGATAGCCCGCCCTCGGTTTTAGAAATGGGTGAGAGCAGTTGGAAACGCAATCTGTCGATTAGCTCAAAGCAACAGAGAATTATACCCGCTATGAGAGGTATGTGTTATTGAGTTTACACTCTCTGAAACAAATCCATTACAGGATTTTTAATTAATCCTCGACGGAAGAATGGTTTATCTGACCGATTAAAATTTGCCGTTCAAAGTTTGATAAATAACTGATCCAAAGAAGGCAAGCCTCTTTCGTTACAAACGTTATAACCACTTGGGAAGTAAGGTACAATCTAGGGGAGGTCTTTTAGCTTGAATACAACAGAATGCTAGTTATGAAGATAATAACTTAAAGAAATCAATAGATACTTGGTATAGCACTAAGCCGATGATGACATTCAAAACCAAATACTTTTGGTCAAGGCAAACATCCACATTGATCAAAATCAAAGTTTCGATTAGACAGAATATAGTCCTTACTTCTATGATAATAACTATACTGTAAGAGATTTGGTTCTAAAAATTTTTAAATTTTTAAATTTTTAAAAATTAAACCGTAAGTAACAACGTAAAAAGGGGAAACTGTTACTAAGGAAATAGTTAGCGAAGAAACTGTCTTCACTGAGAAAACGGACTTAGAAAAAAAATTGCGTCCGTTTAATAATACCTTGAAATTGTTCCGTTAACTCAATAATGCATTTTAAACCTGCGGACTCTTCCAAAAGTCTCCTCCAACAATGCAAACGTTTCATCGAAACAATAATTATGAAGTAAACTTACGATTTTATGCCAAAGAAGTGATGAAATACCCTAAATATATGTTACAAAAATCCGCTTCTTCGTTCCCGAGCGTAACTTACAGAGTTCATTGGCACTCAATTGTATGAGTTCGATGTTTTCAAAACACTTCATTAGCCGGGCCGCAGGGACGTATGGGTGGTTATCGGTGTTATAATTGTTCTGGGCTTTCGTGAGCTTTTGTTATACTGACAACAATGGATACCTGTTATAGTCAGGGTGAAAGTATTGTGTGTTTCTGCAGTGTATTTATTTAAATTCAAATCAAACAGATTTGAGTCTCCCATGCTGTAGATCTCACGCTTACTCTCCTAAATATTGCTCACAAAGTTTTTGAACGAGTTCCTAAATAAATGCGATGTATCGCATATTTTCTTTTCTATAAAACTCAGACTATAAAAAAATTTTAGTTTAGCCCTCTGGAAGGCCAGTCAAAAAGCATTATGGATAAATTTAAAATATTATGCGATGACTTTGTTTATTGGTGACGTTAACGTCAGTGAGGATGTTTTTTTGTCCTCTATCCCTCTCTCTCTCTCGTCGATTCTTAACTGACCCATTAATGGAATATAAAATAATTCTTCCTCTCATATTTGCGCAAGCCGACTGTCTGGACCATATTTAAATCAGTAAAATTACCGAGACTGTCTACCAAAAGTGAATGAGACTAGAATATATTAACATATCGAGAGATTTCAAGTAGTTTCAAAGGAGCTGAATTTGTATGGAAAACTTTGTACACCTTAAAATCCAAATATCTGACCTTGGAAATTTTAATGCTAAACACAAAAAATATCACAATATTAATATTGGCAAACGTAATTTGAGAGCCGACCATGCACCTTTCTTAAACATTTGACTTCGACCACTAAAAATGTTTAATATGTCTATTCAGTACGTTGGAGAAATTAAAAAGCATATCAAGTATTTCAAGGATGGGTTTAGGCAACTAGGATTAAATTGAAATTGTCACTGGCTTTTTGGCTTCTTCTCTGTTCAATTAAAGGCCATTTTAAGTTTGTCACTATATATAATGTAGTTCATTTCATGCCATGAACGTCAGCACAGTAGATCGTTATTTACCATTGCATTTGTCAAGTATTATTCTACGAATTCAGTTTTTTTCTACATTAGGAAATCTTGCCAGATTAAATGACGTCTTTCTAAATGCACTCTTTTTTCTTCAACTCTAAAACGCCAATACGCAGTAAACCGGCAATAACAAAGACATAACCGCTGTGATCAGCCAATTCCAGTTCATTTGGCTTCAGATCCATTATGTTACTGGATGTTAAGTATTAATATTTGAATTTCTTGGCACGTAGGCAAATACAAATTAGCGCCAAGACCACGAAACTACTAGCTATACTAAGTAACTAGCTAGCCCAGTGTTATTATATGTGCATAAAACAAACAGCTGACGAAGTGTCGCTTCAATGTGTTGTCAAATATACCGGGGAATATTCAGTCCATAAAAACATTATCATACAGTTTTTGAAAGACGGCTTTGAAGAAGTAACCGAGCAGAATAATGGCGTAATTTTCAATCGTATGTTTGCCACGTCATGGCCATTTCCACAACCATAACTGCCTTAAACTAATAGAGGAAAAAATTTTCTTTTCTTTCTTCTTATGCATTTCGTTTTGAGGACTGGACAGGGTGCGGAAACTTGGAAAGTTCCCAAAAACCCCTGAGCAACTCGCGAATGCGTTGCACAGCTGAGAATTCAGTAAAACCGGACTTGCACGGAAAAATAACTTAAAATGGACCAACAAATATGTTCTCTTAACAATGTCAACAGCTTATCAAGCTGAATAAAATAATGCAACCTTTTTATACTGGGTATATTTTTTGCTCAAACACCTCCAATTCTCCAAACAGACATCAAAACAAGTGCGAGCCAATCAAGAAAGATGCTTAATGTTTTATACTTTGAAATGAAAACTTTCAGACACCAAAAAAAAAAAAAAAACATTTAAGTACAGCGGTTCAAATATCAGCAAACACATTATAGTGCATTACATAAACTGGACCGTTGCTAACAACACAGTTCTGGGATCCAAGGAAATAAAGAAGACTTAAGCTTACCATAACAATAACACTATAACACAAAGTAATATAAATAATCAATCTCTTAGTTTGATATCTGAATTTGTGTGGATTGAAAAATTGTGAAGTATAACTAAACCCTTCCCAAAGGACATCTTTTCGTTCCTTCTTCCCCCCTAAAAATGGCTTTCATTTTAATTTTCGGAGTGAGTAATTGAGTGTTGTAGAAGGGATTTATTTGCATGTAAAAAGACTAAGGTAAAATAAATATGCAATATATTTTCCAAATTGATTTTTCCTTAGCCCTGAGGGATTTTTACGAATATAGTTTTAAAAGCTTTTTCTTTACGCAACAAAAGCTGAGTCCCCGAAAATAAAGTAAACTTTTAATATTCACATCTAGGGTAACTCTAGAACTCAGAACAGCTGCAATATAAATGCCTTGTATTAAAACAATAACTAGTCAGTGCTAAAACCAGCTTTTTCAAAGTCACAGCAAGCCCGGAACTCGGTGAGGAAATTAAAATTTCTGGTGATGATAGCCAAAGAGGAATACATTCTTTTATGAACGTCAAGTTTTTTGGTGAGAGTAAGTAAAACCTAAGTTAGTATAGCAGACTTGATATCAGTTTTGTTTTATCATTCTCGTGATTATTTTCCACAAAGCAGTCATTGACGTGTTAAAAGTTGCCGTGCACAATGTCAATGTATTAACTTTAAATGGATTTTAGTCACGGAAGTTTTAGGAATAAGATAATGAACCAACGCTTTGCTGGTTAATTGTATAAAAAGTGGCTTTTTGCGCTCAGTTTTATCGTCTATTTTGACTCTCGCTCATGGTCCAACGGATTTAGAATAATGCAAAACACTGCACGCTCCAGCGGGAAACATTTCACAGTGTTTACACCAGCCATAAGGCAAATAAGCATGTCTACCACTGCTCAAAAATATCGTTACAGTCGATATTCATTCAATACGTTTGACGTTTGACGTATGCGTACAGTGCAAGCTGTGTGTTATATCATCTCGTGCAAGTCCTGATTTTCTAAGATTAAGACCAGAGCAGATCACTCTTAGCTTTAAATCAGAGTTCAAAACTATTATTTCACGAAAATGGAGTATTGAATGAATGGAACAACACATAAACGTAATATTTTCCGTTTACTGTATCTCAGTTTTATATCACACCATACCATATTTCCCAGTTTGATAAGTTCACTTGTTTCGATAAGAAAATGGTTATATTTATTAGTCACGACACAAACATGTTTTATCCCTTCGTTTTTATTTTAGCTGGTAATAGTATTTTATTTGAGCTCGACGGATATCACGGTAATTTTTTTTTTGATGCGAGCAGTTTGGCGTCAATTCAACAGAGCGCATTTTCCTATCACATCTGTTCAAGGAAAGCCGACATCGTCATTTAAAATTAACTCGTCAATATACACTTTTAAACCATTTAAAGTGAAAACATGACTTGACAAATATACCTCTTTTATAGCAGTAACATTGGCCGCATGCAATCGTCGGCAGTTTTGCCCTATGATAACAACGAAAAGTATAATTTGTATGGGCGACAGGGGTGCACTAATTTCTGGAGTCTCCCATCAGGTGGCCAAATAAAACAGATACATATTTTGTTATTCCTGCCTCAAAAAGTCCCTACATTTTGCACCGTTTCCGGCTATTAAGTTCCACTTCTATTCTTCACAACTGAAAAAAAAAAACTTTTTACTGTGACGTTCTCGAGATGACATTTTAACCAGCAGGTTTTACTATCACTAGGAAATCGGCGAAAACCGATATGAAATTTTCATTGAAAATGTTATGCAAGAAAATGATACATATCGATAGAATATATCCACAATAGGAACTATTTTGCAAGATCCGGTCTGGTTGATCACCATTGAAGATGCTGCCGGCTGGACGACGGATAAAATATATTGTTGCCATAGTAGAATCTCTTGGTAAAAAAAGTCTCGCACATTATTTTGTCCTTGTATTTCTCGCCTTTTTTCAGAGCTATTTGAAAGGAACAAAACTACTTTCCACGCAGCTGAAAACTTGTCCCAGCTGTTAGCGAACATTTTGTTTTTGCTGCCTTGATTAGCCGATGTCCCAAGGCGACAGTGTTTGTAAACAAAACTCCTGTTGCTAACGAGCAAGGAAGATTTTACAATATTGACACTGGGATAGCAGGCGATAGAGTCTTTCCACATTCGAAGCAGAAATGTCAAAAAATAGAGGACGCTTTTCTTGATACAATATATATCACGCGTGACTGCCCAAAGACCACGTGGTGTTTTGTTGTCTGAAGTCGTGAAGTCACGATATATTTTTTGTCAGTGAAAAAGTCACAACAACAGCAAAGCAAGACATGAAAATTTTTTGACTTTTCATCTTCACCTTAGCAAACTATCGAGACTGTCAGCTCAAGGATTAAACACATTTTTTCAAGATCTACACGAGGTAAGACCAAAGTTTGGCGTAGACGGCGTGGCGGAAAGAAGAAAATGGCCGTAGGCTGTGTCGCGTGTGAATTTTTTTCTTTCTTGGATAGTTAATTAACGCGTATCGCTGCAGCTATTTTCGTTTTGCACGTGTTAAGTCCTTATTACGAAACGAGGGGGGCCAAAGATAAATGCAAGCCTCTCTTTGAGAACGCGAAATTAAATCACACCCATTAATAAATTGTATTCATTTGTATTCGCTCGCGCGCATTACGGCTTCAAACAACGTGGTCTGACGAAAGCCGTGAAACCACGCGAGAGTGTAAATAATTCCGCTTTGAGCAAACTAAAACGGACACATAACGCAAACAACGTTTGCTTTCAGCGTAAAAACGTGGTTGACTTTTCTGGTAAGTTCTTCCCCCTGCGGCATGTGTGCTAAATGGATGATCTTTAGTTTTCAAAATGATTTTTATGTGTCCCCGTTTCATGACGTTACTATAACTACAACTCTCTATTCGTTACGCTCTGCAGGTGAGGCAGAAAGGCTACAACTCTCCCCCATGAAACAAACTCAAAACGACGAAGACGCGAATGGTGGAATGGCGTCTACGACACAGTCCTATCCGCGACTGCCGAGGAAAAAAACGCTTGAACAACAAGCCGTGGTCGACGAGATTCTACAAGTCGTAGCTGATCAAGGACGACGAATCTCGCTTTCACAAACGGACTACAGCGTTCAAAAGCGAATAGAGTTCGGTTTAAGGCGCCAAAAAAGACTAACAAGCGAAGGATCGAGTTTTGATGACTCAAGTTCGTGTGCCAGTGGGTCTGATCTTTCCACTTCGCCTCCGCCTTCACGGCATAGCAGTATTTCAAGTTTTTCAGACGAAGGCAAAATGTTTGAATTCAGTAGCCGGCCACGGACCCTGCCGCCGCTCAACCGGAGCAGAACCCATCGGCCCTTCAGACCGACGCCTCCGAAAATCGACTTTGACGAGGAGAGAGAAACGAACTGTGCAAGCAGGTTATCAAGACCAATGTCTGCACGCGGGCAACGATCACGCCCTCAAAGAGGTTTCACGTTATGATTCAGAGAATTAGAAGTAGTATAGAGAAATTGCCATCATCATATTTTATTCATTGATAGCGCACAATCTTTTATGCGCAGAAGAAGTATTTTCGAACTTTTACGTAGAAATTAGCTTTGAAAAATGTTGCGCTCAGTTAGTGTCGCAAGGAAAGCCAACATCGGTGAACGTAAAGGTGGCGAACTTGGAAATTCATCAGTTGACAATATTACGTCTATACGCCAGATGGGGTGGCAAAACAAGGTTTATCAGCTAAGCTACTGTTAATACACAGCAAGAGGGATAATCGGAGAGGAAAAGAAAACGTTTGTAAACTCTGTTTAGATCCCGAGAACACTGCTGGTTAGTGTTGCGGCTCAGTATAAGTACTATATCTAAAATCAAGCAAATATCTTTTAAAAATACATACAACACGGCCTCAAGTCATGATCAGACAGTCGAAGAATTTTTAAAATTCTCCGACATTTCTAGAAAAAGTCAGTCTATTAAATAAATGCCACAGAAAAATAGCGGGATCAGGAAAAGAGATTTTACACTAAAACTGAACAAGACAACATTTTTGTCATTGAAAACCATCACCCACCTGTAATGGTTTTTACTCTCGACGCAATGAAAATGCAATTGTCGGTCAAATAATAGAGAGTTTCAAATGAATTTATTGCAAAACATATCGATCGATCTCATTTGAAAGAAAATGATATATGTAGAATCATATTATATAAATAGAAGTAGATAGCAAATATTCCTTTTTGCAGGCTAACTAAGAGCTATATTTATCCAAAAAATACGAGACCAAAATGTTAATTTCTTCTGATATTCTCGGAATAATATTTCGCCAGTAATTACCTCTTGTAAATAGTCCGCAAAGGTTAAAATAGAGAGAAAGGTTGGCTAAGGGGCAAAGCAAATTATATAAAAGGCTGTAAAAATAAAGTAAAATACTTGGTGCCAGTAAATTATTATAAGAATAAAACTTGATCTAAAGCGAGTGTTGTTTTGAAAATCAATAGCGATTTGAATATGCTAAATATTTTTTTAGTGAATTTCAAGTTTGTTCAAGTCAAACGTTCCTAGTGTACTATTGCGAGACTTAAAAGATGAACTGCCTTCAGAGCACTTTACTTTCATAGGAAAATAAGATATTTACGACATATACAGGAACATGTGAAAAAGGCCTTGATCCCATTTGAAGGCGTTAAAATCGACATTTAACGATTAATCTCAGGCACATTGTCAACGAACGACAAAGCCACTTTCCAAACTCAAAACGTAAACAATAAAAATAGCTGTGTGAACAATAGTCTTTTGCTAGCGTGGTGTTCCAGACTGTTCGCTAATTGTTTTTGCTCAGCGGTACCAAACAATTATTAAAACATAGAAATTATTGACTTTGAACTTGCTCTTTCCAGAAAATTTATACAAAAATAATCTTCTTTATCTTAACACCAATTCTTTCGGTTGGTTAGAGAATCAGTCATGGACTGACTTAAAACCTGTTCTGTCTTCACAAAAGGTTGAAGTGGTTATGGGTTTAATTCGGCGTCCAAGCGGACCCGGCAATAAAATTTTCCTTTGCTTGAATCGAGTCACAAGTTGTGAATAGACTTATTCGCCATGCATTGTGTCAAAGGAAACCTTTGGAATAAGTTCTTCACCGCACTAATGATGATGAAAGCCATTTCTTTATCGTTGATCTATTTATTCAAGACGGTTTCACAAAATTGTTAATGTAATATGCAAAACTGATATAGTTTTTTTTTTTTTTTTCATCTCGCTATTTTAGATATACCAGTATCTGCATGCTCTTTTTGGGTCGTTGTCAAATTCGAAGCTTATTTAAGGATAATTGAAATGGTTTGAGCCACTAAACGTCGTACATCAAATTTAAAATTTATTAGTTGGAAGAAAATTATCTGTTGTTTCAGTATGTGAAAAATATTTCAAAAGCTGTCCAGTGCTAAGAAAATAGGTCGACAGCAGTGAAGTGTGCACGAGGAAAACAAATTTTAAGTTCCTTGAGCAGCTTGAGTCGCGTATCGGATCGAGGTTCTATCAATAAACTTAGCAAGAGGCAGCAATCACATAACACGATCCAAATATAACAGACACCCAGCATAAGTCTATAAGTCTATATGTTTCAATTTTTTATTTGTGTATTAATGTTTAACTTAAGGCCATTGTCGATATCCGGCTCGATGGAAAAAAGGTGAACAAAATCAACTATACAGTTGTAGCAGCAGTTGGCTTTTGATTTTTAAATTCGAAAACGGGCAAAAAAAAAATTAGTTTCGAAACCGTTTTCGAAAACGATTCGAAAATCGAGACTGTTTCATTAACAGTGAGCAGAAAGTTTTAATAATGACGGTTTTTCTCATGTCCACTCGCCGCAAACGATGCGGACGGTCGTGTCGAATATTTCAATACTTTTAGGTTACCATAACATCAGTTTGATGCAAAACAAAACAAGAATTGATTCAAACGCCATGCAATTAACAACGCGAAGAACGCAGCGACAGTCTTTGGAAATTAAAAGAAAAATTACACATAATACAAAGAGTAGAAACGAAAATCCAGAGCCATCGGACAATTTTGAATGAAAAAATAACAACGCGAGACGGAAGAAAGTTATCACTATCGAAACCAAGTCTTGAGGAAAGGTTTACGAAATTTTGGTTCTAGCTATTTCAGAGAGTAAAATTCATGGGATTTATTTTGTTATGTAGATATTCAAAGATTCATGACGACCACGCAATACAATGAAAGGCCCATTGTCATTTTGGAACGACTCCTTGCTAGATTCGATTCCTAGAGCTAAGAACATAGAACTAATTTTATTGTGTTCTGTTTTATTCCATATCCTTTTATCTTGTTATATATATGTTTCACTGAAAAGCTTCAAGTGGACGTGAAATAAAAAAATATATGTATGTAAAGTATGTATGCGTGTATTTCTAGATG